>VOFI01002848.1_pt1 | contig 20468 bp, 29 predicted proteins | sample 5384131 | NCBI WGS metagenome assembly VOFI01 (sample SAMN12384728, study PRJNA508395) | human gut metagenome | isolation source: healthy gut H | host: Homo sapiens | reverse complement strand
TTTTCTTGTTCTTTTGTTGTCCCGGTCATTATTATCATTTATGTTATTAAGATTATCATTCATGTTGTTGTTCATATTCTCCATAATAAATTCCCTCCTGAAAATATCTCTGTTTTCCTTTGATGGTCTGAGTATAAAAAAAAATTTGTGTTTACTTTTGGGGAAAAATGTGAGGAAATCTGTTAAATATCCTTTTTACTATCATACCCTATTCTTCAGACTAACGCCAGACATTCGCAGAAAAATTCCAAAAATGCATTCCAAACCACCTCAGGTGATTATATTTTGTCCTTGTATAGCAAAGCCCTTGACAGGCAAAATGGATTGAGATACCAATAGCCAGCACAGGGAATGGATTCCCATTCTTTCGTATGAAAGACTAAGTTCTACTTGTGCAAGAGTAAATTCCATCATGAATTGGAGAGTGGAATTAAAATTTGCATTTTAAGTTTGTGAAAAAGAACAAAACAAATTGTAGATATACGGAAAGAATGATATAATGTAACAAGCTGAACACAGCAGATGATGAGTATGGTAAAACAACAAAAAGCGGAGGTAAGGTAATGAAAAACTGACAGTAAAAAAAGGCGCCACCTGTATGGCATGTCTGAATGTGTAGAGGCCTGTTCAAATGCTTATTACAAGGAATCTAATGTATTCAAATCCTGCATTCAGATCGTAGAAACGCAAGGGAGAGCCAAAAGCCAATGGCATGTCCTCAGTGCGGAAAAATGTGCAGAGGTCTGCGAAGCAGGCGCGATCACCCAGAACGCAAAAAGGCGTATACATGGTAAAAAAAACTGTGTACCGGCTGCGGAAAGTGTGTGGGAAGCCTGTCCGTTCGGCCTGATGGTAAAAAGCTGAGGACAAACCAACTGCATCCAAATGTACAGCCTGCGGTATCTGTGTAAAAGCCTGTCCAATGGAAATCCTTTGAGATCGTTGAAAAATAATACATAATTACTGCCGAAAAATGCTGCAGCCCGGAATCCTCTGTAGATCCTGGAGCTGCAGCGTTTTTTCGTTTTTATGCGTTACTCCATGAGCTTCCAGCCAGTCATAAAGAACTATCTTTCCGCGTTTTCTGGCGTGTGCCATATGGTTAAACTGTAAGATTGTCAGCGCTGTAAATATAACTGCCAGCACAATCAGTACAACAACTGCCGTTCCTATACTTTCGCCCCCTGCAATGGTGCTTCGGAATGCGTTTACCGTGTAGGTAAAAGGCAGATAATTATGAATCTTTGCCACAAAGGAAGGTGAAATCTCTACCGGATAAGTTCCTGCCGAACCTGCAAGCTGAACTACCATAAAGATCAGCATCAGGAAGCTTCCCACCTTACCGAAAGTAATGTTAAAGAAATACATAATAGAAGTAAATGCCACAGATGCCAGACAGGAGAAGAGAACTGTCTTCATCATTTCTGCCGGAGTAAATCCGTCTATCAGGTGAAGCAGGACGATCAGAAGAATTCCCTGAAGGACTGCCACCGGATAAAGAACAGACGCCTTACTTGCCCACCATGCAAATCCTGATTTTAATTTTCCTTTGTACTCAGTGAGAGGGTACATCAGACAGAAGGCAAGACAGCCGACCCAGAGACCTACAGACATCATGTAAGGAGCCATGGCATGACCGTTATTCTCCACTGTTGTCATCTGTGTTTCTTCCTCTTTTTGACCGGTGCGGCAAACATACTTATCATATCATCGTTTGCTTTTGTTTCCTTTACCTGCTTTGCTCCGTCGCTGAGACTTGTCTGCAGGGTTTCTGAACCATCGTTTAATTTTTTTGATTCCATCGCCCAGCTCTTTTGAGCCGTCATAAAAGCTGTGAAGAGCCGTCCTGGATCTGTCCTGCACCGTCTGCAAGCTGGGTTGCTCCACTGTTCAGTTTACTGTTATTTGAAACCAGTTTGCTGGTTCCGGCTTTCAGAGTTTTTTGTTCCATCTGCAAGCTGCGCTGCTCCGGCTGCAAGAGTTCCGGCTCCTGACGCAAGCTGCTGAGTTCCTGAGGTAAGAGCGTCATTATTTCCTGCCAGTGTTCTGACTCCGGCTGTATAGGTTTTGATTCCCTCACTTAACGTGCCTACTCCGGCTGCAAGATCTTTTCCTCCGGCTGTCAGCTGACTGATTCCTCCTGTTACCGTACTGCCTGCAGCCTTCAGCGTTTTTGCTCCTGTTGTCAGAGCTTTGTCATTGGCTGTCAGCTGTGCAAATCCCTCATTCAGAGCTTTTACACCGGCAGCTGCTTTCCGGAAATCCTTTGTTCCCTCTTCCAGTGTACCCAGAGCTGAAGCAACTGCTCCAACACCCTGATTTACTTTCTGAGATCCTGCATAAAGCTGGCCTACCGCGCCGGTCACCTGATTAATAGGATCTGATGGAATGGACGGAATATTCTCTGCTCCGGCTCCCATTTTCAGCCCCTGCTGCCATCTGATCTGCTCCGGCTTTCATTTCTCCTGATTTTGCGCCAAGAGTTTCTGCCCTTTTTTTCAGCCCCTTCCGCAGCTGCATTCAACTGTCCCGCAGTTCCGTTCAGTGTTTCCTGTACACCTGCCAGCTGTCCAGCAGCTGCATCTGCAATCTGCTGAGCCTGTGCAGTATAGGCAGAAGCATCCATGTTTTTCCACATTGTTCTGTACTGCATCTACTCCGGATACACCGGAAGCAGAATTGCCAAGCATTCCGATCACAGCATTCAGGCTTGCTGCGGAAACCATTCCGTTTTCGTCGGCTGAACCCTGGATTCCCTTGAATGGCTGCCTGGGCGCCTGCCATAGATGCCTGCATGCCTGATATCTGCTGGTTTGCCGCCTCGATCTGTCCGTTTGCAGAAGCGATCTGGGCATTAGCCGCATCTACCTGGGCTCTTGCCGCATCCAGCTTTCCATTTGCATCCTGAACACACTGGTTTACAATTCCTGTCACTCCATTTACTGCGTCTGCCACAGGTTTTGATGCGTTCTGTACCTGTGCTGCCACTGTAGAAATACCCTGTCCGGCCTGTGTGATCACACCTGCTGCATTTGTCATTCCCTCTGCAGCCTGCGTCATTCCGAAGAGGCGGCGGTCATTCCCTTTCCTGCGCTTTCCATTCCGTTTTTTCGCTTCATTTAAACCGGCTGTCAGCTTTTGATATTTTCTGCTGTCAGGGCTGCCGCCCAGCTCTTCAGCTGTCCGTACAGTTCCCCTAAACCGGATTCCAGCTGCTGAGTTCCTGATTTCAGAGATCCCTCTCCTTTGGAAACAGAACTGTTCAGCTGTGAAATACCTGAAGATACCTGACCGATTCCCCCTCCAGTGGTGAAAGCTGTTTTGCTCGGCTGCAAGCTGATCTGCTCCGGCAACATACTGTGTCACTCCGTCTGCAGAGTATTTGCGCCGCTTACATACTGTGTAGTTCCATCCTTCAGGGTATCAAGACCTTTTTTTCAGAGTCCCTGCTCCTTCCTGAAGATCTGCTGTTGTTCCGGCTGTCAGCTGTGCAGAATTTGCGTCAAGCTTTGCAACGCCGTCTGTATAATCCTAACGCCCTGATTCAGCTTATTTTACACCGGCTGTAAGCTCAGGAACCTTTGCTGTCAGAGTTCCCACTCATCATTCAGCTGTGTAGTCCGTCATCTACCTGCGCCACACCGTCCGTATATTCTTTCAGACCTTCTGTCAGAGTATTTGCTCCATCCTTAAAGGTAAGCGTTAACGTCCGCCAGCTTTTTCAGATTGTCTGTAATGGTTTTATTTCCGTCAGAAGCATCTCCAAGTCCGTCCTTCAGTTCCTTTGAACCATCGGCAGCCTCCTGCATAACCGTCTCCAACCTCTGTAAATCTGGTCAAAAACTGTCTGTGTATAGGTTTCTGTTACCTGAGGAAGCTACCCTGTCACGGATTTTTACAACAGCACTCTCGCTCATTTTTGGAAGCAATGTAATTGGTTCCCGGATTTGTTTCATATTCCAGTTCCATTTTCTTTGGCTTCTCATCCATCAGAGTAGAAGCATTCTCAGAAAAGTCTTCCGGAATCGTAATTACCATATAATAGGTTCCATTTTTCAGTCCCTGTTCTGCATCTTTACTGTCCACAAAATGAAAAATCAAAGGGAATCGTTATCCCTCAGGGCATCTTCCATATCACTGCCCACACTCAGAGTTTTTCCTCGTATTCTACTGATTTGTCATTGTTTACCACAGCTAATGGAAGATGATCCAGACTTCCATATGGATCCCACATAGATTTTGGAACAATCCCGCATAAATAACGGGATTATGATAATTGCCGCAACAACCACTACCAGCATTTTGTTCTTCAGCAGATTTTTCCACTCATTTTTGATCATAGCTGTTCCCTTTCTTTCATGATATATTTTATATAGAAATTACTTTATTTAAACAGATCAGACACACTTTTCTGCCGTACAGAATCTGCCTGATTCTGTTGATTACATTATATTCTGTTAATCAATCATTGTTCTAGTAATAGCTTAAATTCTATTAACCATTTTTATTTCTATTAATAAACAATGTTTGCTTTTTCTTTACAAAACGTATTATACTAAAACTGAAAAAAAAATACAAGCGACAAAAAAAGAGCTTAATATTTACTAATAGACATTTTTTGTATTTTGTCTACTAAACATAATCTGACATTTCTACCAAAACAATGCCTTTTTTTGCAAAAGATTGGAGGTTTTTTCATGGCTAAAAAGTTGACCGAAGAGTCAGAAAAACAAAAGATGCAGCTCAGGCAGGGACTTGCCCGCCTGATGCAGAAAAAAGTATCAAAGAAATCACTGTAAAGGAACTGGTAGACGAGGTGATATTAACCGCTCCACCTTTTACCTGCATTATACAGACATCTACCAGATGCTTGAAAAAAATTGAAGAGGAAGCTATGGCAGACATCCGGGAAGCTATGGAAGGCTGTCCCGACGACTGCACAGAAAGGGAAAAGATCATTCCCCTTTCTTGCCCGTTTTTTCTCCATTATGGACAGCAACCGGGACCTTTCCCTGGCGCTTCTGGGACCTAACGGAGACATGGGATTTTTGTGGGAGCGGATTGAGACACTGATCGCCAACAGATTCCTGAAACAGAGCAGCTTTCCGGCTACTGACAGCGAGATACGCTATGCCTATGCCTTTTGTCTCAGCGGCTGTATCGGAATGATCAAAACATGGCTGTCCCAGAACAGAGCATGAATCTCCGGAAGCCATGGCAGAGCTTATCTATCGCCTGATTGACAACACTACTCAGGGAATATATTCAGAATTATATCCGGTAAGCCGGATAAGTAAGCCAGTTGTTGCGGAAAATGCAATGACCAGTCCTCACGATATAAGGAAAGAAAAAACAAATCATCCAAATAAGGCACAGCAAACGTTTTTATCCGTGGGCGGTGCCTATCTGCAATCATTTCTGTATTATTCCGAAAATTTTTATCATTCGTATTCTATTGTGCAGGTAGTGACGGACTGGGGAAGAACATTTAAAGTCCCAGTCTGTCCATGAAGCCTCAGATTTAGCAGGAAGCTGTTTTTCTGTCCGGTTCAGAATAACCAGAATGATGCTTCCGTCTGTATTTTTATAGGCAACAGACTCTATCTTATCTGTGTATACAGAATGGGGCGATCCGCACGCTTCCGGGACGCAGATAATGGGAGATGTGATAAAACAGTCAAGGGTCGGCTGGGGGGAGCAGCCGTTTCTTTCCTTTATGGAAAAAGACAGGGGAGCATGACAGTAATTTCCAACATAATTAGGACCGCCCTCTTCATCCAGACAGAATTCCAGTCATGAAACATACTCATTCCATGATTTGAGGTCCCCGATCAGCTCATGAAGAAGAAAAAAACGCCCTCTGTCACATCATCTGACCGGAATTTGCAGTATTCCAGGCAGCTTTCGGAAGGATCAGCTTCAGTCAAATCGTTTCCGCACCAGCTCCATTTCCTCAAAATGATCTCCGCTGTACCAGTGAAAGGCCATTCCGGTGATCATTTTTTTCTGTTTTTCACTGTCAATGGTTTCCACCGCCCGTTCATAAAAACCGTTCCTTATTATGATCCCAGATATAGATTTCAATTTTATCCAGCCCATGTTTTTTCAGCGCAGGATAAAGAGCTGTTTTCAGAAACTCTCTCTCCTCCTCTGCACTGTACAGGCAGGAATCCCATTTCTGTACTGCGTTTGCCTCGTTCTGAATGGACATTCGTTTTTACCGGAAAGCCCTCTGCCTGCAGGGCAAGGATATACTGGCGATATATTCGAGCCCAGTCCGGATAATATTCCTTTTCAGATGTCCGCCCCACTGGCGCTGTCCGTTTTTTCATATATTCCGGCGGAGACCAGGGAGAAACCATGATCTCCGGCTCCTCTGAACTGCAAAAAATATCTTTAAGCATTGGAAAAATATATTTTCCCGCTCTCTGGACCGCCACCTTTACGGGTTCTTTTCCACAAGCAAATCATGGGTTTCCAGAGAAAAATCACAGCTGTCAACGGAACACGCAGAAGCCGGTAGCCAAGTCCCTCTTTACTGAAATATGTAGAAAGGACTTCTTTTTTCTGTTCCTCATTCATCAGAGAATACATATGCCGCTGCATCTGTCACTGCGCCCCCCGAAGCCCTCAAATGCTTCCCGAAATCTCCGGATGCAGATTAAGCACCTGGTTTTCTGTATTTTTTCATCCGGAACCAGACGTCCCTGCTGAGTATATAATGACCTGTGCCCCCTCCGGCAAAACAGGTGGTAAGTGCCTTAAACTTCATAATTTTTCTCTCTTTCAGCGCAGGAACATCACTGCCTCATAAAGGTCTTAAAACAAGCTCCTTCGGACTGATCTCTTCTCCGTAATTAGAGAGGATACTCCCTGCAGTCCTCCGGAATGGAATACGGCACCTCTACTTCACCGTCAAAGAAATTACAGAACACATAAAGCTCTTTTCCCTGATACTCACGTTTTGTATGCAAGTTTTCTTTTGTCCTCGCGAAGAAGAGGTGTCACAGAGCCTTTCTGGATCACAGGAAGCTCTTTTCTTAACTTCACAAACTCTTTATAATACTGGAAAACAGAATCCGGCTCATGTCTGCTCTCTGTGTTGATCTCTTTGTAGCGATCACACACTTTCGCGCACAGGTACCCTTAGTGAAGCCTGCGTTCTCAGAAGCATCCCACTGCATTGGGTACGGGAGTTGTCTCTGGACTTGGCGCCCAGAATACGGATCACTTCCTCCTCGCTCTTACCCTGAAGCTTCAGGATATTATAATAGTTCAGGCTTTCAATATCCATATACTCGTCAATAGAGGTATAGCCGGCATTTGTCATACCGATCTCTCTCCCTGATAAATATAAGGTGTTCCCTTCAGGCCGTGAATGGCTGTGGCAAGACATTTTGCAGATTTTACGGTATTCCTTTTTCATTTCCGATTCTGGAAACAATTCGCGGCTGATCATGGTTGCACCAGAAAACAGCATTCCAGCCGCCGCCCTTTTCCATTTCTTCCTGCCAGGTAAACAGATGCTTTTTCAGATCATGGAAGCGGAAAGGCTCGATCTCCCATTTATTTCGGAAGGATAATCCACTTTCAGGTGATGGAAGCTGAAGATCATGGACAGCTCGTTAGATTCCGGGTTGGAATAGCGGATGCTGTTTTCCAGTGTGGTAGAAGACATTTCGCCTACAGTTACCACATCGTCATATTTTCCAAAGGTATTCTCGTTCAGCTCCTGAAGATACTGGTGGATTTTTGGTCCGTCTGTATAGAAACGGTGTCCGTCCCCTTCCAGATCATCCTCATAAACGTCCGGCTTGGAGATCAGGTTGATCACGTCGAAGCGCAGTCCCTTTACCCCCCTTTTCCAGCCAGAAGTTTACAGTATCATAAATATCCTGACGCACCTCCGGGTTTTCCCAGTTCAGATCTGCCTGGGTTACATGGAACAGATGAAGGTAATACTCATCTGTTTCCGGAAGGTAACTCCATGCGTTTCCACCAATTTTTGACACGCAGTTTGTAGGCGGGAAGGCCATTTTTTTTCCTTTTTGAAGATATAATAGTTTCTGTATTTCGGATCACCCTTCAGAGCCTTCTGAAACCACTCATGCTTTGTGGATGTATGGTTCAGAACCATATCCACCATCAGGTACATGCCGCGCTTGGCAGCCTCCCATTTACCAGCTCGTCAAAGTCCTCCATAGTTCCGTATCTGGGGTCAATATTTCTGTAATCCGCGATATCGTATCCGTTGTCATACTGAGGAGAGGTAAAAAGCAGGTGATCCACAGATAGTCCACACCCAGCTCTGCCAGATAATCCAGATGCTCAATTACGCCTCTCAGATCTCCAGAACCAAATCTCCGTCTGTATCCTGAAAAGACTTGGGATAAATCTGATATACTACTTTTCCGCCTAATTCCACCATAGTTTTTCTCCTTTAGTTTTTCTTTCTGTTTTCACTGTTCAGCGATGTTTTTGATAAAAGCAGGGTAAACAGAATTGATAATACAATACAAAGCGCCATAACTCCATATATGGAAGCATATACTGAGCTTTCATGGAAAGGAATGCAGGAAGTCCGCCGACACCTACACTGTTTGCAATTACTCCGATCGGTCTGGAAATCATTCCTGTAACTCCTGTTGCAAGCATAAAACCCCACAAACGGATACAGATATTTCAGGTTAATACCGAACATTGCCGGCTCTGCTAACTCCCAGATATCGGAAATAAACGCCGGAACACCAACCTCTTTTTGCCTTTTGCATTTCTTCTGTTGATGATTACAAAAGCCACTACTGCGGAAGCCTGGGCAATATTATTGAGAGCAACTACCGGGAAGGTATAGATTCCGCCTACAGTTTCCGCTGCCTGAAGGTCGATAGGAAGCATTGCATGATGAGTCCTGTAATAACCATAAAGTGGATACAGAAGGCCGTAAATACCACTGACGATCCAGCTGAAGGAAGAATCAAAGCCTACCTGAATGATCTTTGCCAGTCCGTCGCCGCCACACGTCCGAAAGGTCCGATCTGTATGGGCCAGAAGAACTGCCGGCACCAGTGAAAAAAGAACGGTACTACGATCATGGAGATCATTTCCGGCACATGCTTTTTCAGGAATTTGTAAAAGCACAGAAAACAGAATTCCAACAAGGATTGCCGGAATTACCTGTGACTGGTATCCTACCATATTGATATGGAAAGCGCCAAATCCCATGTTTTGATGTCCCCGCCTGTAGCCACTGCCTGCACATAGTCACTGGCTGACATCAGCTGCGGAGAAACCAGAGTAATTCAAGGACAATTCGAGAACCGGATCAGAATTCATTTTTTGCACACAGAATAAGTGATGATTACCGGAAGGAAGGTAAAAATTGCCTCACCGATCAGCCAGAGGAAATTATACACACCATTCCAGAACGGATACACTGCTGTGATTGTTTTTGTTCCGTTTTCCAGAAGCGCAATATCGCCGATAATGTTACGGAATCAAGGATCAGACCACCTACGATAATTGCCGGAATGATCGGCGCAAAAATCTCTGCCAGGTTTGCCAGAAGGCGCTGAAGAAGATTCAGATTACCTTTTGCCTCTGTTTTTACTTCTGCCTTACTTACGCCTTCAATTCCACTTGCCTCTACAAAATCATCATAAAAAGTAGAAACCTTGTTGCCGATAATGATCTGAAACTGTCCGCCCTGAGTAAAGCTTCCTTTTAGGACAGGAAAGCTCCTCAATCGCCTTCATCTGCCTGTTTCTGATCTTTAAAGTACGAATCTCATTCTTGTTGCACAATGAGTAAATGACCACAATGTTTTCTTTGCCGCCCAAAAAGCTCCAGCATCTTTTTTTTCATTTGCAAAATCCTGCCATCTTTCCATTCTCCTTATACGTATATCTTTTTCTTTATTGTATTTGTACGTACAACTTATATTTATATATTAATTTATACATTCATTTATGTCAAAATACTTTTTTTGTGTTGTGTTTTTTTGAATAAAATTTTGACTTTGTTTTTGTGTACTTTGTCCAATAAACTCCCCCAGAATTACAGGAAATGACTTTCTTATTTATCCTGGATTTTCCGGTTCAAAAAATGTATCTGCCGGATTCAGACTGCCATGTGAAGTCCTGTTCCGCATATAGTCCGACCGCATCCTCACGTAGCCTTTTTCAGGAAGGTCCGTACAGAATATAGTGCTTTCCTGATCTAAAAAATAAACTTTACCCCGGTTTTAAAACAGGACAGTTGTTATTTCCATAAACTATATATAATTCTCAAAAACTCTGCCGGCAGGAATCTGGAACTGCGGCTGAATTCTCCAGTTTTCTCTTTGCCAGATCTACAAATCGGAATTTATCCGGCCTGTGACGGGATTCTGTACACTGAAACAGCGTATTATTTTCCAGATATGTGTGGCTTTTTACCACCGACCATGTTATAATCCCCCCATGTCCAGCAGTTCATAATCCTCTGCATTTGCCTTCTGCACCGTAATTTCCTTTACCGCATAGCTGATCTGAAGCCCAAGCTCTTCCTCCAGATAACGGTAGACGGACACCTTACATTCATTCAGGGAAGACGGGGAACAACATCCCCTTACAAAATAGTCCTTATCAAGAATAACTGCCTCATCTTTCATACGCCTTACCCGGATCAGTTCATAAACCTCTCCGTTTACACTCTGCTGAAAAATTTTTTTAATTTTGTGGGAATCCTGCAAAATATCAAGATTTACCACCTCTGTCTCCGCATGGGCATTTTGACAGCTTATTACCTCCTGAAAGCTTGCAATTTCAGAAAGCGGGAACGTATACCTCTGTTTTGGCATTACCAGCGACGCCCGTCCTCTTCCTCTCTGAATATATCCGTTCTGCTCCAGAAGATTCAGGGACTTGCGGACAGTATCGGGAAACCTGATAGCTTTCCATCAGACTGCTTTCTGTAGGCAGCCGTTCTCCTTCTGCAATCTGACCGCTTTCGATTTTTTCTTTCCATTCTTTATATATAGTTACATACTTACTTTCTTTCATATGTGCTCCAAACCTTCCACTGCTGTCTTATCCTGCCTCAGTAATTTTCTGCCGTAGGCTGAACCATAAGCCACACCGCTCCGTTCAGTTATGCCATGCCAGACGTTTTACATCTGCATGTACATCACCTGTCATCCAGTCTACATCATTGGTGATCCAGTCCATGATTCCCAGCTGACGCATTTCCCAGGAAACCGTTGCTTCTCTTGAAGCAATCGTTTCCTCTGTTTCCATGGTAGTGTCAATTTCATCATAGCCGAAAATATATCCTCCGGCGCTCCAGATACTGAAATTACTGTCCGGACCGGGATCTGCAGTCTCTCCCCCGCTCTGCGACCAGCCTGTCATGGCGGGCCTTATACTCTTCTTCGCATCCGTCTTTCAGTCTGGTCATAAAAACTCTGTGGCGGATCAGCTCTTTGTTTTTTCTCACAATGCCAAAATTATGATACATCAGCCGCATATCCTGACCCGGGTGGAAATCCAGTCAAACGTCCTGGATTTTTTCTGTAAGAACTGTAATTTCTGCCTTTTCCCCTTCTCCTTTGCATCTGTTATCCCGGTTTTCATAATATCCAAAAAATCAGATCCTCCGCATTCCAGATACTGAAATTACTGATCTCATTTCATCCAGAAATCCGGTCAGCTCCGGCCAGATTTCGCCAAGCTTTTTCCTGTATGCGTTCATCTGCCCTTTTTTTTTTTCATTTGCAAATCCATGTCTTTCCATAAAAATCTCCTTCCTGTAAACCGCCTGCTGCTTTATCATAAATTCTGGCTGGGGCATCATTCCATACTTCCGACCTGTGTAGATCCCTTGTCATATTTTGTATATGCCCAAAATAAATAAACGATTCGTACTCTTTTTAACCTGTTCATTTATAATTGAAAAATACATTACTTAAATTTTATCACATGCCTCCTGACTTTTCCAGATATTTGACAGATTCCAAACCGTTCTATATACTTATAATTACTGTTTACACCATTCACTGTAAGAAACCGGGGCTTGTTCCGGAGTACCTCTCAACAGCGAATTTTACTTTCACTTACAGAAACCTTAAAATCTTTGTTGCCGGCAGTATCGTTCACACCGGCTGCCCGTAAAAAGGAGGCATAAAATATGGATTTCTCCACACATTTTCCCATATGGGATAAACTGACACCTGCCCAGCAGAAAACAATTTCCCAGGCATCTTTTCAGCGGTCTGTCTCTAAAGGGACCGTCCTTCTGGCAACGGCTCTGTAAGCTGTCTTGGAATGCTTCTGATCCTTTCCGACAGCTTCGGTCATATATCGTATCTGATGAGGAAGAGATCACTTTATCGTCTTTGAGCGGGACGTATGTATTTTTTCCGCATCCTGCGTGATGCAGAACATCCAGTTTGAGGTTATCATTGAAGCCGAAAAGATACAGTGAAATACTGGTTCTTCCACCCCATATATACAAATCCCTGATGAAGAATCTGCTCCAATGGCAAACTTCTCCAATCAGATCATGGCAAGTCACTTTTCCGCTGAGGTAATGTGGCTGATCGAACAGATTATGTGGAAAAGCTTTGACAAAGACTGGCCGCCTTTCTTGTGGAAGAAACTCTTCTGGAAAACACTGATATATTAAAGATCACTCACACGAAAAAATAGCCAATCATCTGGGAACTGCCCGGGAGGTAGTCACACGGATGCTCCGCTATTTTCAGAGTGAAAATCTGGTGAGACTGTCCGTGGAACCATCGAGATCACGGACAAAAAAAGGACTGGAAGAACTTTCAGAATGAACATAATTCAATACAAAAACAGGGACTCCTTTTCCGGCCTGTCCACCCTGAAGGAATTCCCTGTTTTTACTTTTTATTTAATTTTACTGAACCATGTCCAGGATCTCTTCTTTTTGGCTTCACACCCATAGAGCGATTCTGGATCTGACTGTTCTTGATGACCACCAGCGTTGGGATTGTCATTACCTGAAATTCTGATGCCAGCTCCTGCTGCTCGTCCACATTTACCTTGCACACCTTGATACTGTCATTTTTCTTCTGCAATTTCATCCACTACCGGGGAGAGCATCCTGCAGGGTCCGCACCATCCTGCCCAAAAATCCAGCAGAACCGGTTTATTACTGTTCATTACTTCTTCCTGAAAATTATTTTTTGTAATATTTAAAACTGACATATGATCCTCCTCCTGCCCGGTTCTTCATGTTCTCTAAAATCTTTTTATCCCGGACATCGCGTATAATTATTATTTCCATTTTTACAGGATTTATTTTCATGCTCTGCTTTTACATCACACTTCTGTATCAGATTTATTTCTGTACCTTTTTCCTCCTGTTTATGTATGTATCATACACGAAGATTCTCAACCAGTCTGTGACTAAATCACCTTTACTTCCATTTTCAATATATTTCAGGCCTTTTCGCATCCCTCAGATATTTCTCATATTTTTTTTCACAAAAACTTGCAGCTTTCCTGTCCGGTTGATAACAACATTCTGTTATTACATTGCCTTCTGTTATTCTTTGTAGTGATGAAAATTCACCATTTTTATAAGATGCTAATAAATTCCAAAAAGCAGGTCCTATCATTCCTTCCATTTTTCAACTGAAACGTTAAGAACATTTGCCATTGTTTGAAGCCATACCGGGCTTTTCGCTCCTCCACCTACTACTTTTACATATGTTATTCCCTGATAGGCAATTTCATTTTTTCTGCCAGTTCTCAATCCCATACACAGACCTTCTATAACTGCATAAAACAGGTCTTCCTGGGTAGTAGAAAGATTGATTCCTGTAAATGCTCCTCTCAGTTCTGTATCTGCATAAATTGTTTTTCACCGTTTAAATGAGGATAAAACATTAATTCATTTTCTGCCATTTTACTAACATCCAGTTCTGTTGTCATTTTATGAAAATTCCTCATTTCCATAATATCACGATTCCACCAGTCAAATGTATTTCCATTACATTGAACTGCTCCCTGAACCAGAAAAGAATATTTTTATCATCAAAAGAAAACAATATCTTTTTCCTCTTTAATCTGGCTCTCAGGCTTCTCTATTGGCATCATAAATATCCTGTCCCCAGGAAATAACAGGATATCAAGACCCAGACATCCTGTAAGAAATAGCTGTTGCAGGATTATCTCCTGTCCTTAATCACCTCCACATTCTGAACTGAACTGAATTCCTCAGCTATTTCAGGTAAAATTTTCCCTGCTTTTCGGGCGCTTCCTTTTATTTCGGATATGTATTTTTTCTAATCCTATTAGTTGCCTTATTTCTTCTGACCATTCTTTTTTTTTTATCAATTCTATAAAGACATGAGGTTGATGCTTCACAGTAGTCTGTTACTGTATTTCCGGTAAGGCAAAATACTAAATAATCGGTCCTATCAAAAACTTTTTATTTTTTCCAAATTCTCCGGTTCATATTTTTCATCCAGTAAAGATTTGCTGCCGGACTTCCTGTTGAAATTGTTTTTAGACAAATATTCCCCTTCTGAAACTTTCTGATTTTATTTTTTTTAACTCTGGAAGAATTATTTTTGTTCTTGTATCATTCCACATCATTGCAGGACGGACAGCTTTCCCATCTTCTCCCAGAACAATCAGCGTATGCATCTGACCGGTAACCCCAATTCCAGCCAAAATTTTATCCTGACCTTCCATTATTTTATGGATACCTTTTTTCATAGCAGAATACCAGATTACGGGATCAATCTCACTCCATCCGTCTCCTGCATGCACTGCTTCGTATTCCTCAGAAACCTGTCTGAGAACAGCCTTTTCCCGAGTCAATAAGCACCATTTTCATCGCGGATGTTCCCATGTCTATTCCCAAATATGTATGTTTCAAACTAACACCACCTACAGAAGAAATTTAGTGTTCATTAATCATTGTTACCAGCTCCCGTGCCCGTCTGCTTACCTCTTCCACTGCCTCCAGGCTTAAATGTATTACATCATGTTCATTATGATTACTTTATGCACTTCCTAAATGTCTTAATATATTCTTTACGAAGATCAGGAGCCGTAATTAATTTTATCAGTCCGTATTTTTAGCTTCCCATATAACTTCTTTAGGTATTCCAGATCCACCATGTAAAACCAACGGCACCTTACTCACCTGATTAATTTTCTCCAGAAGTGGTATATCAATCTGAGGATTCAAACATAACCCATGAACATTTCCCCACAGACACAGCTAAAGTGATCGCATCCTGTCCGTTCCACAAAATCTGCTACCATATCAGGATCTGTTTTTACATTCTGCCTCATTTATAATATCCTCTTCTTTTTCCTTCAATGCTCCCAGTTCTGCTTCTACTGGAATTCCATAAAATGGCAGTAGTCTGCTGCTTTCTGCATTCCTTTTATATTTTCTTCAAAAGGAAGGTGAGATGCATCAATCATAATTGATGTAAACCCCGCATCTATACATGCTTTACATCCTCAAAAGATTTCCCATGATCCAAATGCAAACCAATAGGTGTCTCTGACTTTTGACCGCATCTGCTGCCATTTCGGCAATAATCTCCGGATTTGACAATCTCAAATTGTTTGAAAGAAATCTGAATATATCCTGAAGCTCTGCTTTCATTAGCCCATCCGCAATAGCATACGTCATTTCTAAATTTGTCGTATTAAATGCGGGAAGTACATAATGATACCTTTTGCAAATTCCATTAATTTAAAACCATTTACCAGCCTCATTGTTTTAACCTCCACATTTTTATCTAAATCTGTGCATTAACTCATATAGTTCCTTATATTTTTTAAATTTTTCATTATAATACCGATGCATCTCGAATCTGGTTTAAAACATTTTTTTATTCTTACTGTCTTTTTATCCCTGCTTTCAAAGACTTATAGGCTCCTGTAGCAACTGCTGACATCAACATACACCCCAATGTTCCAGCCTCTTCACTTTCCATAGAATATACCTCCATTCCAAACACATCTGCTCTTATCTGAAGGTCAGATCTGAAACGATCCGCCTCCTGTTGCTGCAATCTTTTCATCTTCGTACCAATTACATTCATTCTTTCATACGCCAGATACATCTGAAATGCCATTCCCTCAAGAATCGCTCTGTATATTTCCTCTGGTTTTGTATGAATGTTAATCCTGTAATTGTTCCTTTTTTGCATCCATGGAAAGATCGGGGTTTCCGCCAGAACCAAATTGGGGTAATAACAGTATGTCTGTATGTATATTTTTGGACCGCCTCCTCCCATTTCTCCCCAAAAATCCTTACCCTGTTTTTTGCACTCCATCCTATACCCTGGAAATGTATCTCTTGCCCAGTTTTCAAGTATTCCGCAGGTAGTTACTTCAATACTGGATAAATATGTATTGTTCGGGATACATACGGAATACAGGTAAAATCATTGTCCATCATATACGGCGTCATTTTTTATTTCCGGCATTATGGCATTGTGAACAGGAATTCACAGGTACCCATGCCAATTCCCGTTTTTCTGAAGATATCAATCCGCTCCCCAGAGCCGCACAGGTCTGATCATTGTCCGCCTGCTATTACTTTTAGCTCATGACTTTAATCCAGTCTTTCCGTATCTCCGGCAAAACAGTTCCAATAACTGTAGACGGTTCCACCGGCTCAGACATCTGTTGTAAAAAGAAATTCCAGCTGCCCCCAAGCTTCTTCCCTGACCATTCCTTTTTTCTGATATCAAAGGCCATGCTTCTTGCCGCCGAATAACTCACCCTTTCTTTTTCCTGTGGGATATCCAATAAAATCTTCATAATATAAAATAGCTTTTGCTTTTTTCACATCTGTATTCTGATTCAGCCACATATATTTCGGAAGACCATATAATTCATTTGGCGGAAGCCCTGTTATTTCAAAAATATGCTGTGCTCCAAAATGCTGAATCAATTCCTGAATTTCTGTGATTCCCCTACAGTCTCCGGTAAGCATCAATTGGCCAGAATATTATTATTCTCATCAAGACATACAACTGATTCGCCAAGACTGGCTACTGCCAAAGCTTCTATATTTTCCGGACAATTTTTTCCGGCTTCTGATAAAATAATCTTGACATTTTCCAGAACCACTTCAGGATTCAGTTCTCTAAATCCATCCCTTCCCTCTTCCCGATACTTTCTGGATGATCGAAATCACATGTCCTTTCCAAATCATATACCAGCAGCTTACATCCACTGGTTCCTATATCGAATTCCTGCAAAAGCCATTTTTCTCACTCTTTCGTTTTTGTTTTCTTTACATCAATAACGACAGCAACAAGAACTAATAATGCCTTTAAATACTTCCTGCCAGAAAGAATTGATGCCCATAAGATTCCAGACCGTTTGTGATTACCCCAATAAATTAAAACTCAATAAAAGTTCCTCAACAGTACCAACACCGCCTGACATACTTGTTCCGCCAATAACAACAGCTGCAAGCATCCATCTCAAATCACTTCCCAGTTGCAGCTGCACTTCCGTCTTGCTGACCAGATCAATCCACTGAGGCCACAGAAAAGACCAATAAGAACATACGGAAGCATATTATATTTTTACATTCACTCCGGAATACTGAGCTGCCAGTTTATTTCACCAATCCGCATAAATATAGTATCCGAAACGTGTACGGTTCAATAAAAACCATGTAAAATACCAGAATCACTGCAGCATAAATAATAATAACAGAAATTCCTCCTATGGATATTGCCAATAGCTGTATGGAATCATCTCTTACACGAATAGTAACTCCTCCCGAAATAATTTCCGTAAGCCCGTCAATACTCTGTGTTGCTAAAAGTTGCTACAAAAGCAGGTACCTTTAAATAAGAAATTGCAATACCATTTACAATACCTACCAGGGCACCTACCATAAAGGCAGATACAAATTGTTGGTCCTACCGGAAGCCCCATATTTGTCATCATATAAGCCCCAATAATGCCTGACAGACCTACTGTAGATCCAACAGAAATATCAATCTCCCATAAGAATTGCCATCAGCATTCCACAGCTGATAATCGCATTTACAAATTAGATTTTAGTAGATTTAATATATTCAGGAAGTTGTCAAAATCTTGGCGTAGATATGGTAACAACTATGATTAAAAAATTAAGCCAATAATTGTTCCTATATTTCGTTTAAAAAAATACATGCCTGGTATTCTTTTTTTCTCTGTATGCATTTCAGACCTCCTGCTTCTTTTTTTTTTTTGTCTACTGTTTTTTGTTAAATAAATATTATCTCTGTGTTGCCAGCTTCATCATCGTTTCCTGAGAAAATTCATTTTCACTGATCTCTCCTGTAATCTTTCCCTCACATCACACATAACATCTGTTGCACATATTAATAATCTCCGGAAGTTCTGAAGAAATCATAATAATACATACGCCACTTGCAGCCAACGCATCAATAATTGCATAAATCTCTGCCTTTGCTGCAACATCAATTCCCCTTGTAAGGCTCATCCAGAATAATCACTCTTGGATTATTTGCCAGCCATTTACTTAATACGACTTTTTGCTGATTTCCTCCACTTAAATTTCCTGTAAGCTGTTTTTTGAAGATGTAATTTTAATAGAAAATTTTTTTCTGTACTCTTCTACCATTGAATTCCACTCTTTATTTTTTTACACGAATTCCTTTTACAAAATCCTTCAAACAGACAAGACCCATATTGAATTTCACATCATTTTTCAGGATAAGCCCTTCACCACGTCGATCCTCTGAGACATAAAGCAATACCATTTCTGATTGCATCTTTCGGATTTTAATTTCAAAGAGAGACTTCCCATCTAACTGTATCTCTCCATTCTTTTAGCATAAGCTCCAAAGACTGTTTTCATTAATTCTGTTCGTCCTGAACCTACCAGTCCGGCAAAGCCTACAATTTCTCCATATCGTGCTGTAAAACTCGCATTACTGAAATATTTTTTCATGAGAAAATTTTTTACCGATAATGCTATTTCCCCAATGTGATGCTTGTTTTTTTTGTATAAAAACTATCCAGTTCTCTTCCTACCATCAGATTAATCAAATTATCTTTCTCTCTTCTTTTTTGTTTTAATATCTCCACCATTTTTCCGTCACGAAACACTACTATTCTGTCTGTAATTGCAAATAATTCTTCTAGTCTGTGAAATATAAATGATGCCTATGTTTTTTTCTGAAGCAGCTGAATAATTCAAAACAAAAATCTCCACCTCTCCTAGTGATAAGGAAGATGTTGGCTCATCCATTACTACAATTTTAGCTTCTGCTGAGATTGCTTTTTATGATTCAACCAGTGCTGCATTCCCATTGTCGGGCTTCTGACTAACTGATCTGCCCTGAGGTTCAGGTTAAGATCATCAATCAGTTTTTGTGTCTGTCTTTCCATCTCAGGTACATCTACCAATCCAAACTTATTTCTTGGTTCTCCCCAAAATACATTGGCAGCAATAGTTCTATCCGGAACAAGAACAATTTCCTGATGAATGATTCTGATCCCATTTTGCACCGGCTACTGCAGCAGAAGATATTCTTTACCTCTCCATGTATACGGATTTCTCCCGAATCAGCTTTATAAATTCCACCCAAAATTTTAATCAGAGTTGATTTTCCTGCACCGTTTTTCACCGAGGATAGCAACGACCTCTCCTTCATTTTACAGAAAGCTTCACTGTTCAACACAATATTGGATGAAAATGCTTTGGTTATATCATTCATTTTCCAACAACTTTGTTTCGCTCATATTTATGCTTCCTCTCGCAATTCTTTAAAAATTGGGCGTTGCAATACACCCGCAACGCCTGCTTTAATCCAGCTGTATTTAGCCGAATGTTTCCATATCAATTACTCTTCCAGAGAGAATCCCATGCGTCCAAGTCATAATCATCAATGTTGTCTGCAGTAATGCTGTAGGACTCAATCGCTGTATTAAGAAATTCAATTTCTTTCCCTTCCAGAATCTATTGCTTCTTTTTACTCCAAGATATCCCATATAGGTAGGTCTTTGTGCAGATGTCTGAACCATAGTTCCATCTTTGACTGCATGCTTTCAATAGGCGCTCCATCTTTTCCAAGAATATCAATTTGACCTGTTTTCCGGCATCTTCTACCGCCTGTACTGCTCCCAGTGCAGAAGTGTCATTAATGCAATAAATAACATCAATATCATCATGAGCCTGAAGTGCATCTGACACTACATTAAACAAGTTTCTGTTGAACCTTCTCCTTCTACTACCTGTACTTCTTTAAATGCCTCAGCATTTTTCTGTATTATCCTTTATTCCTTTCCATTATCTGCATTAAGGATTCTGCAGTCTGCAAAAATGAACAACCAGTACATTTGCTCCATCCAGATGATTTTCTGCTACCCACTGACCTGACAAATAAGCCAAGCTGGATTATCTGAAGCAATGATTCCATCTACCAGCTCATAATCATCTTAGCAATACGTAACCCC
>VOFI01003904.1_pt1 | contig 20478 bp, 30 predicted proteins | sample 5384131 | NCBI WGS metagenome assembly VOFI01 (sample SAMN12384728, study PRJNA508395) | human gut metagenome | isolation source: healthy gut H | host: Homo sapiens | reverse complement strand
CACCTTTTGTCACTCGTCCTTTTTGTTGGCTGCATCCCATTCTTTTTTAGGGGAAAGATTGGTTGCCGCAAAATCCAGGTCATCTGCAATGAATTGCCATGTTTCCGCTGCCGTGCTGCGTGCTTTGTCGTTAGAGGTAGGGAGGTCGTCATACAGAATGACTCACCATGTCGTTTGGCTAACTGAAAATAAACATAAGCACGGAAGAAGCGTACCTGAGCTTCCCATTTCAGATTCTTATCATCCGGGAATGTAGAGTATTTCTTCTGCATAACCAGAAACTGATTCATCTGACGGATATTGCCATAAGCCAAATCCTTATCCCAATGTTGTAACCATCCGTCCGACTGATAACATCCGGATTAGTTACGTAATTGTTCGGATGTCCGGCTCTGTCTCCTAAAGCTACTGAACCGTATTTGAATGTCTCGGTCAAACTTTCTGTTAAACTTCCTGAGAACTGAGCTTCACCAAATTGTCCGTATTTGTTTAGATATGTATAGAATGCATTGACGTATTTATCCACGTATGCTTCATCTTGCCAAACAATTTCATCACTAACGGTCGAGGTTTGCTCCACACCGTCCAGCCAGTCATTGCACGAACTTTACTAAAGCCTAGTGCCAAATGATATATTTAATAATATTTTTTTCATATGCTTCCGTTTTTTAGAATGTTAGTTTTACACCTAGCGTATATGTTCTCTGTTGCGGATAATAACCATTGTTCACCGCCGGTGATTCCGGGTCGATATTGTATTTGGTAAGTCCACTGAAGGTCAATAGGTTATATCCTTCTACATAAAGTCTTAGTCCTTCTATACCTGCCGGATTTAACCACTTTTTCGGGAAGTTGTAACCTATCTGTGCAGTCTTCAAACGCATATAGTTACCATTCCTGTACCAGAAAGTTGAAGAGTACCCATTGTTGTTATCGGACCTGTGTTTCCAGACGTGGAAATTCCGCGTTAGTGTGATCCAGGTGTCCATGAGTTCTCTACCAGGAAAGTCGGTGAGTTTCCACCATGATAAAAGGCTTCGTAAATGAGGTATTATCTTGTGTACCTTCAGAACCACTAGCTGTATATTGCCCTGTCAGTGCAACTACATTGCCCAATCCCCAAGAGAATAATAAGTCAAAGTCAAATCCTTTCCACTACCGAATAAATTCAAAGAACCGGTATGCTTCGAGTAGCACTTTGCCTACATAGCCTTGGTCTTGTGTTGTTGTAATAATAATACTATCACCATTTCTGTCTACATACTTAATGTATCCCGGTAATGCCTTTAGCCTTTAACTGTTGCTGAATTTGCTATCTCTTTCCTCGCTCTGAAACAGACCATTTGCGATAAACCATATTTAGAACCGATTTGCTTGTCAAACGCTGATATTCAGGAGCATTGTCTGAGTCGCCTACATACTTCAGCCAACGACCGTATGCATGACCAGATCAACTTGGCACCATAATTAAACTTGTTGATATGGTTATAATGAGTCAAAGTAACGTCGAAAACCTTTATAATCAGTCTTGTTCACATTGGCAGAACTGAAATAATATCCACCTCTTGAAGGTGCGTATGCTCCGGTCACAGTGGCCAGTTTATCATACTCGTATTTATAGAATACGTCAAATTCAACTCCTAACAAAACCATTCCACATCGTTGCGTCGACACCGACATTATAGTTCAGGCACTGTGCCCATGACAAGTTGGGGATTACCTAATACGGAAGCATACATCATGGTCTGACTGCTGCCGCCAATAACAACTGCATTTTTGCTGATTCCCATTGTATTTCTCCATTGAAGGCACTTACGCCGCTGGTGGCTGTTTTACCAATACCGGCTCTCAGTTTCAGATTATTGACCCAGGGAGCATTGAACCAACTTCATTGTTGAGTAACCTGAGAAACACCGGGTATGTTACCCAACGTTTATTCATACCTCCAAACAGATAACTACCATCGTGACGAAGAGAAGCTTCCAAATAATATCATCATATAATTAGTTCACAATGACCTACGAAACCTGCTACCTGGTATGTCCGCTATATCCTCCGATAGATGGGAATTTTTCGCTCCTGTTTCCTGTCTTATTCGATCTGATTGAGTTCATCCAATTGAATAAAGTCCAGCCCATAAACCGGTGGCACTTTAATGCATTACTTTTGTTTTCACGGGTTTCTGCCAGGAACATAGTCCTACAGTATGTTTCCCGAACTTATTGTCATACGTCACACTTGACTGTGTGGTAAATGTATATCCCGGGAAGCAGATTCAAACTGATTGAATTGCCCGATGCATCAGTGCCTTTATAATAAGTTAATGAGGTGCTTTCAATAGTCGGAAGATTCATGATCATTACTTCATAGGGATTGCGTGAGAATCTTTGCTGAAATTATATGTTAGGTCATAAGCCCCTTGAAATTTGAAACTTAATCCTTTCAGCAAGGTGCGTGTCATATTTCAGACTGAAATTGGACTTATAGAATAGTTGGATTTGCTGTATCCGGATTCATTGATAGATGCGCACCGAGGAGCCACCGAGAGGAAGCCGTCGGAGTGGATACATTATATGTTTTTCCTTCATATTCATAAGTGTCAGGCACATAAGGCAGGGCACGAATGATTTGTTGCGGAACATTATGCCAGGCATTCGGATCGGCAGAATAGCGCGGCGAATCTCTTTTCTCAATACGACCGGATACTCCTAAGGTGAAAGTGAGGCTTTGGTTAACTTTGGCATCAATATTTGGAACGAAGATTCAAACGGTTGTAACCATAGTTGTCTATGTTACCATCTTCATTCAGATAACCGATGATGCAAAGAATCGCACTCGTCACTACCTCCGGTTGCTAAATGTTAAAGAAAATGCCGGTACCATATACCTTATCATACCAGTTTGTGGAAATTTCCCAACCATCAACCCGTCTTCATCTTCTGCACCATCTCTGCTGTAAATACCTGAGAGTCTCCTTGCAGTTCGCGTGCTTTATTATACCAATAAGCATAACCGTCCATCCAGCCATTCCTGTTGTTCCGCATTCTTGAAAAACCGACAGAACCTCTGTATAAGTGATAGACATTTTTTCTGCCTTACCCTGTTTCGTGGTAACGATGAAAACACCATTGGATCCAAACCGTAAACGGCTACAGCATCCGAAGCGTCTTTTTCAGAATAGATACCGATTCTAAATGGAAATTAGGTCCAGTCCGTTGAAGTCGGCTGATGTACGGCGGATTCCATCGATTACAGTACTATACCCGTTTGTCCGCGCATGGTCAATGTTGCATTGTCAGACCCCGCCGAAGCGACCACTGACTGAACGGCTGCCACGGCAATACGTGCAACTACGTTACTGATACTCATCGTCGGAGTTTCAGCAATTCTTTTGTTCGATACGGTAGAAAAGCTGCAGTGAAAATAATCTTTTTGAGTACCATCCCACAATTACCAAAGCGTTATCCAGTGAAGCAACGTCGTCTTTCATAGTTACTGAGATGAAAATCGCTGGTTGTTTACCTTGATGTCCTTGTATTCATGCCAACATAAAATATCAATACATCATTATTTCGGGCATTGATACTGAACTTTCCATCCAAGTCTGTTGTTACCGCTGGTTGTAGCAATAGAACCAGATACACAGGTAATTCTGTCAACCACCATCATTGACTGATCCCTTTATTACGTTTTGTCCAACAGTTGAGTGTGAAAACTCAAACGTGATTGCATTTTCCATTCCCCTCTTCGCGCAGCGTCCAGTTTTCAACAATAGCTTTTCCCATTTAATGGGTAAAACGAATAGGCATGTCCCGGTCAAAATAGATTCGATATTGGTCCAGCATTTCATTGTATTTAAAATCAGCCAGTTTTTTTGTTAATAACCAGATAATCATATAATTCATGATAGTTACCTGACCATCCTGAAAATGCCATGATATCGACTGCTCCCCTTTACATTATCCAATATTTCGTCCCATTCTTCTTCGTGTTCTTTCACTGACAAGCCAAACCATTCGGGATGCTCTTTATCTTTAAAATGGGTCCAATATGCACCCAAAGTTTCTGGTCCCACTCCAATTGTTGGGGAGGACAACCGTTACGATCCATAAAATAGTAGATACCTCCATATTCTTTATCCCAACCATATTCAAGCATTGTAAGAGTGATATTCTTAGCCTTTTCGATTAATTCCGGACGGTTTAGGCGTTTCCCTAGATCCATTATAAACCACATGGCTTCAATCGCATGACCGGGGGTAATCTGCCGTCCTTCAAAGCAATCTATCAGATTACCATCCACATCGACATTCTCAACAATGATACCACCAAGTTCGGGACGATAGAAGACAGATATAACTTCATGAATACAAGTATCCATCGCTTGTTCCAAATAGTCCTTGCCTACAAATATGCTCAATTTCCATAGCAAGATTGCATAGTATCATCGGCAGGGCAAAATTTTTTAGTATTACGAGTGCCCGGATGAAGTTTGTTCCATTTACCTTTCGGATTATCTACTTTAGACAGGATAATATCGAAGGTTTTCCTGGCAATGTCAGCATATTCCTGATTACCTGTGGCAAGACTTAATTGACCGAAAGCCATGGCAGCGAATGTATACGAAAAGATATTGTATGGTTCTACCAATGGTCTACCCGAACGGTCAAGTGAAAAATACCAGTTATAATTGCCGTCATGTCCGTATTTTTTTAGGAATTCGCCACCTTGAATGGCACAGTCCAGCCATTCCTTACGTTTCTCCACTTTATTGTAAAGCATAGAGAACATCCACACCTCGCGTCCTTGCAGCCAGATAAATTTATCCGTATCGAAAACCCTTCCTTCACGATCCAAACAGGTGAAGATAGCCACCATACTCATGGTCTTGTGAGTTCTCAAGCCAGAAAGGAAGAACATTATCCAAGAGTTCATCCTTGTACTGATTCGCCAGTTTCTTAAAATCCATACATCTTTTTATTATTAAGTTATTAAGGTCTTTTTGTTTTACTATTCCGAACGGGTCCAGTATCTTTCAATCTCTTCCAGCGACTTCCCGGTAGTCTCCGGCACGAGTTTCCAGACAATGAGCATATACGGTACGCACATGACTGCGAACAGGAAGAATGTTCCGGCGGGGGTGAGGTTCTGGAGCATCCAGGGGGTTAGCTGTCCGATCAGGTACGTTCCTATCCACAGAGCGAATCCTGCAATGGACATCGCCAGTCCGCGCACCTTGGTGGGGTACATCTCCGAAAGGAGCACGAACACCACGGCGCAGATGGAGACGGCACAGCAGAATACATAGAACAGGAAGAAAACGAGCAGGAAGAGGCTGGATACTCCTAGGGCCCAATCTCCGAAGAACCGGGTCAAAGTAACTAGTCCTACCGATAAGGACATTTAGAACCGTGATAATAAAGATTCCAGGTTTCCACGTAGCCCATTCAATTTTGTTTCAGAGGTCAATACAGGGTTTTTTTAATTGACCGCCTCCAATTGAATAAATATTTTTTCTAATATGATTATGAAGAATAAGAATATTCCATAATTCCAACATACCTCTCCATACTTCAGTTATAAATACTTTATTCAACCAATCCACACTCAATTGCGTACCACTCTCCGCCCATGCCAATAATTGATAGTTAACTAAATAAGCTCCCCAAAAACCGACTGTTACAGCCAACTGATACAATGACACCAAACGTCCTCTATACTGCGCTACAGGTAGTTCTGATATATAAAGAGGAGAAACAATGGAAACAACCCCTATCCCTACTCCACCTATTATCCGATAGATCACCAATTGAGTAAAATCGGCAGATAGTGCACACCCCAAAGCTGATGTAGAGAACAATACGGCTGAAATAACCATCGTAAGTTTTTCTTCCTAACTTATCACTTAAGATTCCTGCAAAAAAGAACACCTACAATAGAGCCTACTAAAAGCACATCCCACATACCACCCCTGTTGCAACGTATCCAGCTGAAATAGTTGAGTAACCTGAGCGATTGTTCCGGATATAACAGCGGTATCATATCCGAACAAAAAGCCTCCCAAAGCTGCTACAACAGATAGGAATATAAGATAACTAAAATTGATTGTAGACTTCATAACATTTATTTTATTTCAAAATATTCTTTATATCTATCATATAAATGTCCAGCCTGCAAATACGCAGATTGCGGACTCATAAAATGAGAAAATTCAAAAGTGATAGCCTTGTCATAACCTGCCCGTTTGGCTGCTTCCAACTTCATCCGAAGTTTATCAAACTTAATGGGTAGAAAACGAATTGGCATATCACGGTCAAAAGACTCGGCGTTGGTCCAGCATTGCATACCATACTTATCTGCTAATTTTTTATTTACAGTAAAGAATGCATCCAACTCATCATAATCAATATGACCATCTTGAAATGCACATGCATCTACCACATCATGAATTCCATCAAAAATTTCATCCCATTCTTTTTCGTGTTGTTGTACAGAAACGGCATCTTCTTTAGTCATTTTCGTCGTTCCCATTATTGCTTTCTTGCCATCAATCCAAGGCGATATAAAAGTCGGTAATCCATTAGATATATCCTTACATTGTTTTCCTAATGTATGGAAAGCACCAATCGCACCTTTCGTTGCACGACTTATTTCACCGCTGATGTACCAGCCTCCGAAACTTTTATACTTGGAACCATAATTTTCCCAGACCTCATCAATCACATATTTGTTATCTTCCACCTCCCAAGTCATATCTCCTGTGTCCCAGTATTTGCCCGAATCGTATAGTCCAAAATAGAATTTCATTCCGTACTTTTCAGCCAAACGCAAAAACATATCTACCAAATCAACGGAAGGCATATAACACCCCTTCTTCAGCAGATAAGGAGAAGGAAAAGTTACAAATTTACGATAACCCGAACGGATCATTATTACTGTATCAATTCCTATATTTTTCATATGCTGAAAATCCATGTCCCATTCTTTCTCACCCCAGTTTTGATGTGGAATATCATGTGAAATCTCATCCAAAAAAGTTCCGGTGATTTTTAATCCATTGTTTTTAGGAACAATGAGTTTACTTTCAAACCATCAGCTGCCACTACTGTACTGGCACTAGCTTTTGAAGTACAAGATTCAAACAAAGTTGGTACAGTCAAGGCTGACGCGCCAGCCAATGTGGCTTTTTTTTAGAAAGTCTCTTCGATCTAATGTTTTCATATTAGTTTAATTAAAACAGCAGTTAACACTTATATTATTATTACCTATTGAATATATTGCCCTATAATATCTACTTTTTTATTATTGAAAGGATCTAATATCTGATCAATCAAAATTGCCATTTCACTTCGTAGAATATCTCGATCCATATCAAAATTCTTTCAAATTCAAATTTATCCCAGATCTCTTCTACTCTACCCTCCTTCATTTCGATACCTTCTTTTTCGGCAATCTCTCCTACCATCTCTGTAGCTTTCTGAATTGATATGGTGTTATTACCTTCAATAACTTGCTTATTGACAAAGGGATAGACATCACCTAATCCTTCCAGTTCATTCGCCAATAACAAAGTATCTGCTCTGAACCACATTTGATTAGCCCAATCGACACTTTTACCTATACCTTTTAATATACCTGTAGAGCCGATACGTTGTAGTGACTTAAACATTGGGTGATCTAACTCAACATCTAAATAAGGCAATAAATATCCTTTTCCATCCAAAATCGCATTTTGTACTTCCCGAACAGATACTTCTCTTATGTTTTTTACCTTCTTTCACCGCAAGAGCTGCCAATGCTCCCGCTGCCTGCCCGATCTGCATAACCATCGGCTGCAAACGAGTGGTACCATTAATTATATTAGAAACAGATATTGATTTTTCAGCAACAATCAATCCTTCAACATCTTTCGGAATCAAAGTTCCTAAAGGTAAACCGTATGACGGTATCGGATGAAAATAAAAGATTAGGCAACTCTTCATATCCATGATAACGCGTATGATGATGGTCCACAGGATAATTCCCCACGGCAATACAAGTACGATAAAGAGGTTGAGACTGCCTGAACGGTTCACAAGCATGATTTAAATCAAAACGTACTAGCCCATGGATTCTCCTAGACTCTCTATGGTAAGGAATAAATGGCAATTTGTCGGCTGTAGGATATTCATCATCAGCTAAGCCCAATGTATTAAAACCTAATTCATGTTGCAGAAAATAAACGAAACACATCGTATAATGTTTTTGCATATTTCAAGGCTTCTTCACGTTCCTCACGGGTCATTTCAATCAAGTTTACATAATAATCATTGCCTTCTATCGGCCAATTAATCATGTATTTATTATTAGGAAGTTTTCCATAAGTTATCATCATGTCTTTAGACCATACACGATCCGGTTCTTTAGGCATGATACAAACATGACTGGCACAAGCACAAGCAAATTCATCCTTATTATATCCTTCAGGACAAGGAATAGTCACATCTTTACCATAATCTTTCAAGATTGCTACGTATGTAATATCCTGAACTATATTATTTTTTTCTCTTCCGGAGCGATATCTTCTTTAGTATCATGACGGCTTTCCATACCGACATCATATTTCACCCCCGCACATTTTTTGCTATATCCCCCAATTCAGTACCATCAATCAATATTTTAGCATGTATTTTTTTAGATTGTATTATCTTTCATCTGAATTTGAGCAATCCAAACATCTTTCTCTCTTTCCAGCTTTACCAAGGTAGCATTATGCCATACTTTTAGATTTTCTCCGCGTCAACCATTTCATGGAAAATTTTATTTCCGACTGAAGGTTCAAACAACACTGCACTCACCCAACCGGTTTTTAGAGAATCAAGCCCTCCATAATAATCTGCCAAATGTCCGCGAAACTCACCAAACAAGCCTGCCGGTAAATCATAGTTTCCGTCAACAGCACTTACACCTGCAGATGTAAGCATTCCACCCAGCCATTCTGTTTCTTCTACTATCAATGTTGCAGCCCCCATTCGAGCAGACTGAATACCAGCAGTCACTCCACTAGCGCCTCCACCAATAATTAGCACATCAACAGAATCATCTGAATGAGAGCATGCCGTAAAACACAAAGCAAATAATAAACACAGACCTAAAAAATAGTTTCTCATACTAAATTCATTTAAGGATATAGAGTTTTATTAATAATATCACGGCACAAATATAGCTATATTTATTAAATAAACAATAGATAATAAAATATTTTATTAATAAAATCGTTATTCCTCGCATTATTAATTAATAGAAGGAGGGAATTACCTCACAAATCATCTTATTTCATTTATTATATCCACAATCGTCCATAGCTACATTATCCTATATATAAAATCCATTACATAGTATATAGGGAATATAACATTCAAGATATTCTAATTTTCAAAGCCTCAAAACCACGTATTAATAAAAAATTAATTATCTTTGTGTGAATTACCAAATATACATAGTTATGAACCAACAATTCTTGAAAGAAATAGAAAAAGGGCTCTAAAAGCGCTCTCGTCAAAAAGAGGATTATTACACATTATATATATAATGGCAGTTCTACAATTCCCGATCTTTCAAAAAGAGCTGGATTTAAGTGTACCGACCGTCACCAAATTTATCGGTGAAATGTGTGATGACGGATATATTAATGATTATGGCAAATTAGAAACAAGTGGTGGACGCCATCCCAACCTCTATGGGCTTAATCCGGAATCCGGTTACTTTTTAGGTGTAGACATCAAAAGATTTGCAGTCAATATCGGACTGATAAATTTTAAAGGCGATATGGTAGAATTGAAAATGAATATACCTTATAAGTTTGAGAACTCAATCGAGGGGATGAATGAGTTATGCAAGCATATTCTCAATTTTATAAAGAAGCTCACTATTAATAAAGAGAAGATCTTAAATATTAATGTAAATGTGTCGGGACGTGTAAATCCTGAATCAGGGTATAGCTTCAGCCAATTCAATTTTGAGGAAAGGCCGTTGGCGGATGTATTATCCGAAAAATTGGGATATAAAGTAACCATTGATAATGACACGCGTGCCATGACTTATGGCGAATATATGCAAGGCTGCGTAAAAGGAGAAAAAGATATCATTTTTGTGAATGTAAGCTGGGGAGTAGGTATCGGAATTATTATTGATGGTAAGATTTATACCGGGAAATCGGATTCTCCGGTGAATTTGGACACATGAGTGCTTATGATAATGAAATAATCTGCCATTGCGGAAAAAAAGGTTGCTTGGAGACGGAAGCTTCCGGATCGGCACTTCATCGTATCTTATTAGAGCGTATTCAAAGTGGGGAAAGTTCCATTCTATCTACACGAATCGCCACAGAGGAAAACCCGATCACTCTTGATGAGATCATTGCTGCCGTGAATAAAGAAGACCTGCTTTGCATTGAAATTGTAGAAGAAATCGGGCAGAAACTAGGCAAACAGATTGCCGGGCTAATCAATATCTTCAATCCGGAACTAGTAATTATAGGTGGAACTTTATCTTTAACCGGTGATTATATCACACAACCTATAAAAACAGCTGTACGCAAGTACTCTCTAAATCTGGTTAATAAAGATTCAGCCATCATCACATCTAAGCTGAAAAGACAAAGCCGGCATCGTTGGCGCTTGTATGCTCGCACGCAGCAGAATGTTTGAAAGCTAGTTTTATCTTCTACGCTGGGAGAAAAGTTATCTATAAAGCGAACGATATAGACTACAGCTACTCCGGCGACAACTAAAACAATAATACGACTCAACATAGATTACATTTTTATATTTCACATCTATTACATACACAGGATCTTCCTTTTAAAATAAGAACAGGAAATCCTGTAAAAATTAGAACGCTGATTATTAATTAATAATCAGCGTTCTAATTTGAGAGCCGCTAGCCAGACTTGAACTGGCGACCTACGCGTTACGAATGCGTTGCTCTACCAACTGAGCTATAGCGGCGTTTGTCTCTCGTTTACGGCGTGCAAAATTACAGCTTTATTTGAGAAAACAAAAGAATCCGATTATTTTTTTGAGCTTAATTTTTAAATCAACTTTTGTTGACGTTATCTAAAACTTCTCTTTACGTTCAAACTTTCCTTCCTCGGTATAATATTTCCAAGTACCCTTCGGTTTATTATTTGCATACTTTCCACGAAGCTTCAATGTCCCATCTTCATAATATTCACGGTAACGACCGTGACGTTTTCCTTCCTTTACTTCCACTTCACTCTTTAGCGCTCCTTCCGGATAAAATTCACGCAGAACATTTCCTTCAAACTTTTCGACATAGAAACGCTTCAATTCACTTAACTGCTCTTTTTCAGTTTCAGCATCTTCGTTCATTTCCTTATCATCTTCATCGGCAGCAACGGCAACGTCAACCTCCTCCAGTTGATATGGGCTGTAATCCATCACATATTGCAAAGAAACTGACCGTCCATCTCCTATAACCTGCATAGTCCAATAAGGGAAAGAATACAGAACATCCTTATTCGACTGTATCTCATTCCATGTGGCAGGATTCATCATTAGCTTCAATTGGGAATAGAACTTATGTACATCCGTATATAAGAAAATCGTAGAACTGGACTTTAAATAGGAAAGCGCATTTTCAAATCCCGGATTATTTTTCAATAAATTCTTCTGCTCATAGTCTTCTACAAAAGAAAGCAAGGATGCAGCTTTATTACTAAAAACAACATAATCATCAACATAAGTATAATAGGGTTTCTCGAACTTATCAAATAGCTTTCCGAAAGAACAGTCGGAAGAAGCCTTTCATCTCGACATAATTAATCTCAAATCCTTATAATTAACAGTTTTAATTTTAACCGGAGTACGTCGCTTAACCTTCTTTTCTATGAAGTTCCATGTTCTCACGTGCATCCTTAATACTTTTTGCTCTGATAGCCAAAACTAGTTCGGGTTCACGTCCTAGTAACCAAACCGGTTCGGATTGTGTAATAGCAAACTCTCCTGACATCCAACTCAAAAAGTTTTCTTCCAAAGATATCCCGAATAGCCCTTCAATCTTTTTTCGGGAATTTTGATACGAATCATACAACTGTTTATCATGAACAGAGAGTGGCATTTTCTAATTCCTTCACAAAAGTCATCGGACTATTAAACCAATATTCGTATAAAGGGCCGTTCGTCCGGACAGATTTCATGTGCTTTCATTTTATGCTTTCCGGAATTCAGCAAGGCAGTGATATAAGGATCTACTGAATCTTTCTTCAACGTATATCCTTTCACCTCCATTTTATCCTTACCCATATTCAAGTAAAGACCGGCAAAATTCATGGAATTGCTGAACATATCAATGTACTCATTCCTTGTACCTAGGATAGATAGACATAAATTGAGGTACACGCGCATAATTGACAAAAACCCTGACGAGCCCCTTACCGGAAACTAGTTTCTCCGTTTCAATAAAAGCTTGGTCGAGTCCGATTTTGGGTTTGTTACGTGAATCAATAGCCGACTCGATAAGCCCGGACGTATAAGAACCTACCAGATGATTATCGACAAAAGCAATATAAAAGATATCACTCGTATCGGGATCGCGCATCTCAAGAATGTTAATGCTACTATGCATCCGATTAGTAACAGTAAAGCCACTCATGACCAATACGGTTTCAACCTGGTCTTTCAACAAGTCCATCTTAGAAGCCTTCTGCATATCCAGAATGAGTAGAAAATCCCACTCAGTCGGGCGGGTTTTGTGGAGTGAAATAAGCATATCCCGCTCACCAACAAGCGACAACAATACTTTATTACTTTTCACTACTGAATCAAGTTTTTCCACACTCTTCGTAACTTCCTCAAAAGACTTCGCTTTTTTCAGACATTGCCATGTTTCGCTTCCGCTAAATTTCTCCCAATCTTCAATCGGAGCTGATGATTGAATAATAAATGCCGCATTTTCCGGAACCAGATAAATCTGCTGAATATTACGATCAGGTGAAACAAATAAATAAACTAATATACATATACCGCCAAAGCCAATGCAGTCACAACTAAAGTTCTCTTCACTATTTTTCGAGGTACTTTTTTTTTCTCCGGGCCTGCATTTTGCTCTCCTTGCCCGCAATTTAATTCATTCATTATTGAGTTGTTATAAACTTGAATGGACAAAAGTAGTAAAAAAGATGAGATTAATTAGTTAATTCATACTCATTTAGTGAATTAGTTCAATAAACAAGATTTTATAAAAACAGTATAAAGGAGATATCCTCCCTCCTATTTTTATAAAAACTATTCTGAATAAAGCATAAACCATTGACTCGTATCGTAAATATGTACTAACTTTACAGCATGAAAAGAAATTCCAACTCGAAGTTCCGGGAGGAGCCGATAAAGTCTTGCTTCATACTTGTTGTGCTCCTTGTTCATCAGCCATTATTGAATGTATGATGCAACATCACATCACCCCTGTTATCTATTATTGCAATCCTAACATCTATCCGCTGGAAGAGTATATGATAAGAAAGACGAATGTACGCGCTATGCCCAATCATTGGGATTGGAGATAATAGATGCTGATTACGATCATGAAAACTGGCGATGCCATATAATAGCAGGAATGGAGCAGGAACCCGAAAGAGGAGGACGCTGCCTACGTTGCTTTTAAACTGCGTTTATTGGAGACCGCCCGTTACGCGCATGAACATGGCCTTTCCGTAATAACCACGACACTTGCCTCCAGTCGTTGGAAAAGTCTGGAGCAGATTAATGAAGCCGGACAATATGCTACCGCTTCATACCCGGATGTTACATACTGGGAACAGAATTGGCGGAAAGGCGGACTTAGCGAACGACGTATTGCCATCATTAAAGAGTATAACTTCTACAACCAACAATATTGCGGTTGTGAATTCAGCATGAGAAAAGAAGAATAAAACAAACCCGACATCACCTGCTAACCAATGAATCGAAGTAAAAAAGGCAAAAACAGAAAGCTATTCAAAAAGAAATCACGTTCCAATAACAGATTAGGATGTATCATCGCCATTATTGTGCTCATTCCTATTCTTTTTGGTGTCTACTTGTATTGCCAGCAGATTAATATCCAGAAAAATAACGAACCGCAAACCGATACTTCCCTTCAAATTCCACCCGGTAAAGATCTGGAGACACCCATATCACTAGTTCCCCGGCAAGAACAAATCATCCGACACAGCGGATATACGGTATCATATAACAAAGATTTAAAAATACCCAACTGGGTCTCTTACGAACTAACCCGGGGAAGAAACCAAAGGAAAAGAAAAAGAGGCAATCGTTTTATCGCCGACCCATTAGTGACAGGGCCAATTGCCACTAATGCCGACTATACCCGTTCAGGTTATGATAAAGGCCACATGGCTCCCGCAGCAGATATGAAATGGAGTCCTGAAGCCATGAAAGAATCATTTTATTTCAGCAATATGTGCCCGCAACATCCACAGTTAAACAGAAGAGGATGGAAAAATCTGGAAGAAAAGATCCGGAATTGGGCTATAGCAGATAGTGCCATTATTATTATAGGTGGACCTATTATTGAAAAACATCCCAAAACAATCGGAAAGAATAAAGTCGTAGTACCTCAACGGTTTTTCAAAGTAGTCCTATCTCCTTTTTGCCAAGCCAATACGAGCTATCGGCTTCTTATTTAATAACGAGCAGGCAGTAGAACCTCTATCTTCCTATGCGGTAACAGTGGATAGCATCGAGAGCCTGACTAACATGGATTTCTTTTCGCACCTCTGCCCGATGAGATAGAAAACAAAATAGAATATTAATTACTCCCTATGGCCTAAATAGCAAAACTTATTCCCTCTGGCCAATGGCATTCTAGTTACAAACAACTCGCACTTCAATAAAAGGGAGTTGTTGTATTACTCTCAAGGTTTCACATTGTAACGTCAAGAGATTGTCTTATTCCCACATATTGTGGGAAAGTATTCTCTTATTTTATGAGAAAACATTCCCATATATTGCGGAAAATAGTCCCAAATATATGGGAATAATGGAACTACTCTGGAAACAAAAAGATAATCACAATGAAAACAAAGAGACACAATAAGCAGCTGAATAAATCAAGCAAGGCAGACGTAACGTGAAAGAATGAATTCATCGCACCGAAAGAAATATACTTTTGTGTAGTCGCCTTATGATTCATCCTAAAAAGAGAACACTCCTATCCAAATTCTTTTTATCTTTGACGAACTTTTTAAATACACCTCAAAAGATGAAGAAAAAAAAAGAGAAATATTCTACTATCAATTCTAATCGGACATTCCTCCTTTGTGCAGTTGCCGGAGGCACCTTTTATTATTATCTGTTTGCTCCCCAATTTCACCCACCTAAAACCGTATATATTTATGTAGACCGGGATGATACTGCCGATTCTATCTACCATAAAAATAAAAGAATTCGGGCATGTCAATAAGTTCACCGGATTCCAGTGGATGGCAAAATACAAGAGATTTCGATCAGAATATCCATACCGGTCGTTATGCCATTCGCCCCAATGACAATGTTTATCATGTATATAGCCGTTTTTCCAGAGGTTATCAGGAGCCTATCAACCTTACTATCAGGAAGCGTCCGGACATTAGACCGATTGGCGCGAAGCATTGGCAAGCAACTCATGATAGACTCTGCCGAAATCGCGAGCCAACTGTTCGACTCTACTTTCCAGGCGCAAATGGGATATACAAGCATAACACTCCCCAGCCTCTTCATACCGGAAACCTATCAGGTATATTGGGATATGAGCGTAGACGACTTCTTCAAACGAATGAAGGACGAACACGAACGCTTCTGGAACAAAGATCGTCTGTCACAAGCTACCGCTATCGGCATGACACCGGAAGAAGTCAGCACTCTTGCTTCCATCGTTGAAGAAGAAACCAACAACAACGAAGAAAAGCCAATGGTAGCCGGATTGTATATCAACCGGTTACATCAAGATATGCCCTTAGCAAGCAGATCCTACCATCAAATTTGCACTGCAGGATTTGGTCTGCGCCGAATCACCAACGAACATTTAAAAGTCAATTCCCCCTATAACACCTACATAAATACCGGACTACCTCCAGGCCCCATCCGTATCCCTTCTAAAAAGGGAATAGACAGCGTATTGAACTATACCAAGCATAACTATATCTACATGTGTGCTAAAGAAGATTTTTCCGGAACTCACAACTTTGCCTCCAATTACGCCGACCACATGGCAAATGCAAGAAAATACTGGAAAGCCCTGAATGAAAGAAAGATTTTCAAGTAAATTTGTGATAAAACGAACTGAAAAGTCTATCTTTGCCCGATAGATTAACAAACTGTGATCAACACTAAATAAAAGAAATATATATGAGCAAGCAACTCTTACTTGGCGATGAAGCCATTGCACAAGCTGCATTGGATGCCGGACTTTCAGGTGTTTATGCCTATCCTGGCACTCCTTCAACTGAAATTACGGAATATATTCAAATGGCCCCTATAACGACCGAACAGAATATACACAACCGTTGGTGTGCCAATGAAAAAACAGCGATGGAAGCTGCGTTGGGTATGTCATTTCGTTGGTAAACGGGCATTAGTTTGTATGAAGCACGTAGGTATGAATGTAGCTGCCGACTGTTTTGTCAACTCTGCCATCACAGGCGTGAAAGGGCGGATTGATCGTGATAGCAGCAGACGATCCCCAGTATGCACTCCTCGCAGAATGAACAAGACAGCCGTTTCTACGGAGACTTCTCTCTGATACCGATGTACGAACCAAGCAACCAGCAGGAAGCGTATGATATGGTATACAGTGGCTTCGAATTCTCTGAAAAGCTAGGCGAACCGATCCTGATGCGTATGGTAACCCGCCTTGCACACTCCCGCTCAGGAGTAGAACGCAAAGAGCAAAAGCCGCAGAACAGCATCTCTTTCAGCGAAGATCCGCGTCAGTTCATCTTGTTGCCGGGAAATGCCCGCAAACGCTACAAAGTATTACTTGCCCGCCAAGACGAGTTTATCAAAGCTTCAGAAGAATCACCTTACAATAAATACACAGATGGCCCTAACAAAAAGTTAGGAATCGTCGCTTGCGGCATCGGCTACAATTATCTGATGGAAAACTATCCGGAAGGTTGTGAATACCCGGTACTCAAGATCGGCCAATATCCATTGCCTAAAAAGCAATTACATCAATTGATCGAGTCCTGTGACGAAATCCTAGTTCTGGAAGACGGACAACCATTTGTAGAAAAACAATTGAAAGGCTATCTGGGTATCGGCGTTAAAGTAAAAGGACGCTTGGACGGTACCCTGTCACAGGACGGAGAGCTAAATCCGGACTCTGTAGCCCGTGCCGTAGGCAAAGAGAATAAATCGGAATTCGGCATTCCTTCTGTCGTAGAAATGCGTCCGCCTGCACTTTGCGAAGGTTGCGGACATCGCGATATGTATATCACGCTAACCGAAGTTCTGAAAGAAGAATACCCATCCCATAAAGTATTTAGCGACATCGGCTGTTATACGCTAGGCGCAAATGCTCCTTTCAATGCAATCAATTCATGTGTAGACATGGGTGCTTCCATTACGATGGCAAAAGGTGCGGCTGACGGAGGTCTTTTCCCGGCTGTAGCTGTCATCGGCGACTCAACATTCACCCATTCCGGAATGACCGGACTATTAGATTGTGTGAACGAGAATGCCAGTGTAACTATCGTCATCTCCGACAATGAAACTACGGCCATGACAGGCGGACAGGACTCTGCCGGAACCGGACGTATCGAAGCGATCTGTGCAGGTATCGGAGTAGATCCGGCTCATATCCGCGTCGTTACTCCGTTGAAGAAAAACTATGAGGAGATGAAGCAAATCATTCGCGAAGAGATCGAATATCGTGGTGTATCTGTCATTATTCCACGCAGAGAGTGTATCCAGACATTAGCACGCAAAAAAAGAAGTAAGTAAGCCATGAAAAAGACATTATATTATCAGAATTTGTCCATTGCCACAGTAATCGGCAAAGCTGCCTTGAAAGAAGGATTATACATGAAACAAGCGGAAGTGCACGGAATGAGCCAACGCGGAGGAGATGTTCAATCCAATCTCCGTATCAGCGACCAGCCGATTGCTTCCAGATCTGATCCCATCAGGCAAATGCGACCTTATCATCTCATTGGAACCGATGGAAGGATTGCGCTACCTCCCCTATCTTAGCCCTAACGGTTGGTTAGTGACTAACGAAACTCCGTTTGTCAATATCCCCAATTATCCGGAAGCAGACAAAGTAATGGCAGAAATCAACAAGCTGCCTCATAAGATAGTATTGAACGTAGACAAAGTGGCAAAGAAGTAGGCTCCGCCCGCGTTGCCAACATAGTCTTACTGGGAGCAACCATTCCATTCCTTGGGCATCGATTACGAAAAAGTGCAAGACAGCATCCATGAAATCTTCCAGCGTAAGGGAGAAGCAATTGTAGAAATGAATCTTAAAGCATTGGCAGCCGGCAAGGAAATTGCGGAAAAGCTGATGCAATAAAAGGCATTACCATGAGTACACAATACTGGGAAGAAGAATTAGAAACCATGAGCCGGGAGAAGTTGCAGAATTACAACTGGACGGCTTAAAAAAAACAATCAATATAGCTGCGAACTCCCATATTACAAAAAGAAGTTTTCAGCAAACATGGCATCACTGCAGATAGCATACAATCATTAGACGATATCCGCAAATTGCCCTTTACTACCAAAGCCGATATGCGTGCCCACTATCCTTTCGGGCTGGTAGCAGGTGATATGAGCAATGATGGTGTACGTATTCACTCTTCCAGTGGTACCACCGGAAACCCGACTGTTATCGTTCACTCACAACACGACCTCGATTCCTGGGCCAACCTGGTAGCCCGCTGTCTGTATGCAGTAGGAATACGCAAGACTGACGTTTTCCAAAACAGCCCGGATACGGTATGTTTTACAGGAGGTTAGGCTTCCAATACGGTGCAGAACGCTTGGGCTGCCTGACAGTCCCTGCCGCTGCAGGAAACAGTAAACGACAGATTAAATTCATCAACGACTTTAAGACTACCGCTTTACATGCTATCCCCAGCTATGCCATCCGCCTTGCAGAAGTCTTCCAGGAAGAAGGTCTCGATCCCAAAGGAACCACACTGAAAACCCTGGTTATCGGTGCCGAACCCCACACCGACGAACAACGCCGGAAAATAGAAAAGATGCTGGCGTAAAAGCATACAACAGCTTCGGTATGACAGAAATGAACGGCCCCGGTGTTGCCTTCGAATGCCAGGAACAAAACGGAATGCACTTCTGGGAAGACTGTTATCTGGTAGAAATTATCGATCCGGAAACAGGAGAACCCGTTCAGGAAGGAGAAATCGGAGAATTAGTACTTACGACTCTCGATCGTGAGAATGATGCCGTTAATCCGCTATCGTACCCGTGACTTAACCCGTATTCTTCCCGGAAAATGCCCATGTGGCCGCACGCACATCCGCATCGACCGTATCAAAGGACGCAGTGATGATATGTTCATTATCAAGGGAGTAAATATCTTCCCGATGCAAGTAGAAAGATACTCGTACAATTTCCCCGAATTAGGCAGCAATTACCTGATTAAACTGGAGACAGTCAACAATCAGGATGAGATGATCGTCGAAGTGGAATTTAAACTGACCTTTCCACCGACAATTATATTGAACTGGAGAAGATCCGCAAGGATATAACCCGCCAATTAAAGGATGAAATATTGGTGACTCCCGAAAGTTAAACTGGTAAAAAAAGGCTCTCTCCCGCAAAGCGAAGGAAAAGCCGTCCGAGTAAAAGACTTAAGAGACAACAAGTAACAATTCAAATTTCCATGTGCTAATATACCAACCGCTGTTTTCACCATGCGGAATGGAATATTAGCACATTATTAATTAATATCATACAGCATGCAATTACTTAAAAAAAGAATTCTGCAAGACGGAAAGTGCTACGAAGGAGGTATCCTGAAAGTAGACGGTTTTATTAATCATCAAATGGACCCTGTCCTGATGAAATCAATCGGAGTCGAGTTTGTCCGTCGTTTTGCAGCCACAAACGTAAATAAGATTATGACGATCGAAGCCAGCGGCATCGCCCCTGCTATCATGACAGGCTACCTGATGGATTTACCAGTTGTATTTGCAAAGAAGAAGTCTCCCTAAAACCATCCAGAATGCACTAAGCACCACTGTGCACTCGTTCACCAAAGACCGTGATTATGAAGTCGTTATCAGTGCCGATTTCCTCACTCCAAATGACAATGTTCTTTTTTCGTGGATGACTTCCTTGCCTACGGAAATGCCGCATTAGGCATTATCGACCTCATCAAGCAATCCGAGCAAATTTGGTAGGAATGGGATTCATTATTGAAAAAGCCTTCCAAAATGGGCGTAAAAAACTTGAGGAGCAAGGCGTCAGAGTAG
>VOFI01002490.1_pt1 | contig 20492 bp, 19 predicted proteins | sample 5384131 | NCBI WGS metagenome assembly VOFI01 (sample SAMN12384728, study PRJNA508395) | human gut metagenome | isolation source: healthy gut H | host: Homo sapiens | reverse complement strand
GAAGGAAAGGAGGCCCGCCGAAGAGCAAGCGTGGAAGCGGAAAACGATTACGAACAATAATCCGGAGTGATTTGAGGCGACCGAGGCCACCCTGGAAACTGACGCAGGCATCACTTCGCTTTCACGAACAGGAACTGAACGCGGAATCAATGAGATATCGACGAAACCGGGTAAAACCAACTAATAAATAGTACTACCATTACAGAACTTAAAAAACAACTGATCATGTAGAATAATTTATTGGAAATCATCCGGTTCGGCAGGAACGGGATCACCTGTGCGCCTTCCGATGGAAGAAATGACATATATCTGTGTAGCAGTCCATAACCGACGCTTTCTTTCACGGAAAAAAAAGAAGACGAGTTTGAAATCATTCCGACAAATCCTATCGAGAAGTTACATCTATCAGCAAGCCGCAGATTCATCGCTGAACTTCCATTGATACGGAAGAGTCTTCACGATTCCCTGATTGGTCAATCTGGAATACGATGCCAACATCTGGGATAGGACCTTCATCGAGCCATCAACAACAATCCTGACGTTGGAATTTCTGGAGTTAAATCACCTCGCCATCAGGATATACTGGCCACCGAAGAGGCAAGTGGAATACCTGATGGTGCCATTGCACCTGCCGCTTGTCTTCCAGTACCGTCTTGGAATCGTTCAATCGGCATCAATATCCACGTGAATGTTTCCGACAAATAAACTGAATGGTCTAATCGTGTGGAGTCTATGCTCCCCGGCATTCATTTCCTTTTATGCCTTTGCGAAAACAGATTTCAGCGAAAAAAGTAGAAAAACTCCGCAAGGAGATTTACAGCCGCCAGTATTGGCGGAAGCGGAAATGAAGCCTTGATACGGTGGATGCCGTGTACGTGATATGGTTCTGGTTCAAGGCCGCGATCCTATGGAGGCCTAAATCTTCGGGGAGGACTTCATCCAAGTTGGGCTAAACATTCTGCATGACTTGTAATGAAATTACGGTCCTTTGAACTCGGGGCCTGCTTAATCAATCTGGCTGACGAGATAATCTGGACAACTGTACAGCTTTTTTATCCGGTTCCAATACAAAAACTAAAATAAAAATAAATATTTTTGGTACAATCATTGACAGGATATGCAATTCCTTTGCAGGTGTGATAAAGAGAATAAAACAGTAAAATATCGAAAGTTCAAAGCAAGAAACCTGGTGAATTATGCGACGCGCATCGACCAGGAAGGTGGATGAATCGCCATCGGTTATCGATCAATTAAACTTAAGTGAATATGGAACTGAAGAGTTTGAACGAATGGTGGACAAATAAACCTGATGAAACTGAAACAGGTATCTTCAGCATTCTTACCGGATGAACGCCAAAGAGGCAGACTGTATCTGAGGAATTGGCCATCTGCAATGTTGCTGCTGCCTGAAAAAAGCATAAATTACTCCCCTTGAAGAAGGAACGCCTTACGCTTATCAATAGCCCGTGAAACTGGACCGATACTGAATTGCGTTTGACAAACAATAAGATAATTTAGATGAAATATGCGATGTGACGGGGCTTTTCTGAAGAACATTGTGGACCAACTGATATACGACAGGCTGAAGGGAGCATATTGATTAGGCGAATGAACAATACAATAGAGTGTAATTATGAAAGCAAAAAGTACTCAAATACAAGTTTTGATGGGAATACTGTCATCGCTCCTTATGGAGCTGGAGCCGTATGCGGTAGGGAATGCTTATCTCGTTATCTAAGCAAAAAACGAATATGGAATGAAAGTGAGGATATATTCCTCCGTGTGAGAAAATGTATTTTCTCTTGGTGACAGTATCTACGCGATTCCTTTGATAAGGAGGAACGGTACAGAAGCATCTCGCTTCGCTTTCTTATTGTAAAATTGATTTCAGGCAAATATACTAAGATTAGAAAAGAGAAAGTCTATCTCTTCTTTCTATCTGTGTGTTTGAAGCTCTTTGGGCTTGATACTGCACTTTGTGGCAAGCCCAGAAGAAAATTTAAAAAGATGAATAAAAATTGCAGCGTTGAACTGGAAGGCTAAGGAGGAAGAGGAAATGTTGACAAAGGGAAAAAGAATGGCAGCAACGGTAAATTGATGATTGTAAATAGAGTTTCTTTTAAATTGAGAAATTGAGGCAATGTTTTTCTTTGAAAATAGCTGTAAATGTGGAGTCATTTTAAAATCCATATCTGCATTTAAAGGCATATTCAATAAATCTCAACGGTCTTACAAAATCGAATGATCTATTTTAGAAAGAAGGTAAATGGACACCTGATTTCACTGGCTGTCAGCAAAAGCATTGTGACTATCTCGATTTCTCTTGCATCGAGCGCAATCTGAAAACGTTATGGAAAGAATTGATGACTGCGGGAATATGCCAAAGAACTGAAAAAGCCGAGAGACCATAAGATCGAACGCTGGGTGTATATTCCCCTGTCGAGTATGGTATTGAAGCCGGACGGAAATGCCGGCTTCATTCGTTGTATGACCTGCCTTTGTGAATTGCATGAACGTTACCGTTGGGTAATCCGTTGGCGCAAGGCCCACTGCAATGCCGGTATCCGCACAAAACATCAACACGTATTACAGTTTTTAGCATGTACCGGACTTCGTACCGATTTCAATTCCTGTCTGAAACTGCCGCCAAAAGCGCAGATTACGCAGACGGAACGCAAAGAAGCAAAATATCTGGCACTACCAAAAGACTGAACAACCTTTTTTTGATGAACATACAGACGAACAGTTACTGACATTCAGGCAGAAACTTACCGTGAAAAAAAAGAAAAATATATGAGCTTTGAAAATGAATATAGAAAATCAGGTAAACAAATACTTATGAGTGCCCAAACCCTCAAATTTTGAAAAGATGAATTTTAATTTTGAAATTAGAATATCCTGTAAGATTGGAAGAAAGGGATCGTATCATTATCAAAAACGGAGTTTTTGATACGACCTTTTAGATGTTATATGACGATATGCCCTCCGAAAAAGAATTGATACCGTTATTTTTATTAGAGTTATTCAATGCTTCCTTTTTATTATCTGTTAGCAAAATTAAATTAGTACATGATTGAATCGTATCGTTCTCCCTCTACTTTGTACTCTGTATATATCGTAAAATTCATTCACAAGGATATTTTACTAATGGGATGAATGTATAAGCAACCTTATAAAAAATATAAAAAAATCACAAAATATTGATCTTATGCTCATTGATATAATGGTTAATACCATTTGATTTGACTTGTATTTTTGAACAAGTACTATCATTTTTATATGATTATTAGATTATTTATATTTAAAATGTTTCCGTCACTTGAAAAAAATAGATTCTATTTCTTTTGTTGAAACATATAAATTATCCCATTTTGCTGATATGGTATTATTGTTTTCTTTAAAACTGTTGTTGGTGCCATGTCAAATTGAGTATCTATAGTTTGACAATTGCTCTTGTAACATACATCATCATACATACATGGAATAACTCTCCCTGCCTTTTTCGTCTATCATTCCCCACTTACCTGTTTTTTTGGACAAATGTTATCTTTTTCAATGAAACGGATAAATTAAATCATACTGACATTTCACCACTTCCGTACCTTTATCATTTATGCATCCCATTTGCCGTCTGATACCGCAAATGACTTCCCTACAGATTGAAGTTAACCGTTATTGTAACAATAGATAATTTTTTTCAATCGGAAATATTATACAGTATACAGGAGTTATAGTATCCCCCTGTTGATTAATAAGCACTGTTGAACAAGGCGTTAAAATAGGCATTCTATCTTGGTCAGTGCCTTATTTCGCCATTGCCAAGGATTTATGAAATCCATATTCCAAAAACTTACCCAATCATACACTCAGGGAATTATAATTCCTGTTTCTGTCCATAAAATCCCCATTTCCCCATTCTTTTTCAACGGCGGCCAAATTGCAATATTGTCCTGCCATCTTGAAATTTTGCATGAAAACCAATTGATCGCATTTATTCTGCATAATATACAGGAAAAGAATCACAGTGTATAAACTACGATTCATAAAAAGGATATTCCTCTTGTAACAGTATGTGAAATCTCAGAAGAGAAAGAAAGTTACCAAATAAAAAACGATGGTAACTTTCTTAAAGATATAATCATAACACTCACCAACCAATTACATTCTCTCAAATAGAAGCATCAGCCCAATTGATAGCAATCCAGCAATTTTGACTATGATTTACAATTAGTTATAGTAATAACGCATTCCTACCGGATTTTCCCTTTCATTCTCCAAAATAGGTTCTCCATGCAAAAACATACCATTTCTCAATGAAATACCTTCCTTGCTCGTTACTGGAGTTCCATAAAGTCCCCAGTTCTTTCCTCCTATTACACCAACCTGAATAGAACGCACATGTGGTCGTTTTCCATCTTGGTGACGGTGAAACTCCTGGGAAATAGATGCCGTCGGATCGGAGCCACGACATCCTCAAAATAAAAAGGATGGTGCATCCAAGAATTTAGTTCATCAATGCAATCGCCTGATTTTCTGATATATTCCCTGTAAAATCTAGGGGCTCACCAGAACGGTTTTGCAAATTTGGTTCCCTACCATTTCATCTAATTCATTAGTACATGACACAATAATAGATATGCCCACTAATAACACTAATAAAATCTCATTTTTTTTCATCTTTACATAATTTTTAATTTCCTTCTCGCGGGAGAGGATCTCGCCGGCATCCGCCAGAACCTCGCCGGTCATCGGGTCAGCGACTGCATTTACCAGCTTGTGGCCGGTGATGCGGCGTGCGATGTTCAGCTTCTTGTTGTACTTGTAGCGGCCGACTGCGGAAATGTCGTAGCGGCGCATATCGAAGAACATGGCATCCATCAGAGAGGTAGCCGACTCCACAGAGGGCGGCTCGCCCGGACGCATCTTCTTGTAGATCTCGATGAGGGGCTTCCTCGGCGGTGTGCGCCGGGGTCCTTGTCGAGGGTTGCAACGATCAGCGGATCCTCACCGAACAGCTCCTTGATCTCGGCATCGGTCTTAACGCCGATGGCACGGATGAAGCTGGTGATCGGAATCTTGCGGTTTTTATCAATGCGAACGTAGAAAACGTCGTTTGCATCGGTCTCGTACTCGAGCCATGCGCCGCGGTACGGGATTACGGTAGCGGAGAGCAGAACCTTGTCGGTCTTGTCAAGCTCCTTGCCGTAGTATACGCCCGGGGAACGAACGAGCTGAGATACGATCGCGCGTTCTGCACCGTTGATGATGAAGGTAGCGGCGTGGGTCATCTTCGGGAAATCACCCATGAAGATTTCCTGCTCCTTGATCTCGCCGGTCTCCTTGTTGCGCAGACGCATGCGGACCTTCAGCGGAGTTGCATACGTTGCATCTCGTGCCTTGCACTCCTCAATGCTGTACTTCGGCTCCTCGTCCATCGAAAAAAATCGAGGAAGGAAAGCTCCAGATTTCCGGTGTAGTCCGTGATGGACGCGGTATCGTCAAAAACCCTCACGCAGGCCCTGATCCAGGAACCATTCGTAAGACTTCTTCTGCACCTCGATGAGATTCGGCATTTCGAGAATCTCTTCGATTCGTGCAAAAAAGCTCTTTCGTGTGGGTTTTGCCGTGCTGTACGTCTTTTCACCTTCATGTGCTTTGATCACTCCGTTTCTTTCGGCTGTTGGTGTTGGTTGATACGCCCGGCGGCGTTGCGAAAATATCGCTCTTGGTCTTGCAATTTCTTGCAGACCGTGCTAACATATAGACTTAGGAATCGGATAATGTATCCGATTTTTTATAAAAGCGTTTTATTATACCATGATTTTTCACAGAATGTCAAGTATATTTTTTGTACAAAAAAGGCAGAAGTTTTTCTTCTGCCTTTCTTTTTCGCTCCAAAAGCAGCATGCCGAATTTTCTCAGCACAGGCTGAGCGGGGGCACAAACTGCGCACGCGGGTTCGCCCCCTGACGGGCGGAAAGTTTTTCGCTGAACCCTCAGCAGAAATTCGCCGTCTGCGGACGGCACGTCTGGCACCTGCCGCGGGGGCATAAATCGTTAAACAACCTGCGGTTTGCCCGTAGGCTGCTAAACCTTTTTTTCCCGCGCCGTGCGCGGATTAAATGAGTGCCCTTCCTTTTGAACTCCTGCCTTTCCCTTATTAGAAAGTCTGGCGCAGATTGCCGACATGTGACCGCTCCGAAATAGGAGAACGGCAGAGGATTTTTACTTCCGTGTCTTTCTCTGTCAATTCGCAGTGTCAGATACCGTACTGCTACACATACCGGCTACTCTACGCAGGCGCGAACATTGTTCGCCCACGCAATGGTAAACCCTCACGGCCTTGCGCGAACGAAGCCCGTGCCATGACAGCGGCATTCTCCATTCTCAATTCTCCATTTCCCATTTCAGGCAAAAAAAAGGACGCTCACGCGTCCTTTTTTATTTGCTTAGAGCACCTTCGACAGAAAATCCTTCAGTCTCGGATGCTGCGGATTTGCGAAGAACTCCTTCGGCTCGTTCTGCTCTACGATATTGCCGCCGTCCATGAACAGCACGCGCGTTGCAACCTCGCGGGCAAAGCCCATCTCGTGGGTAACAACGACCATGGTCATGCCGTCGTCGGCCAGCTCCTTCATGATTTCGAGTACCTCGCCGACCATTTCCGGGTCGAGCGCCGAGGTCGGCTCATCGAACAGCATCACATCCGGATTCATTGCCAGCGCACGCGCGATGGCGATACGCTGCTGCTGACCGCCGGAAAGCTGTGCCGGATAGCTGTCCGCCTTGTCCGGCAGACCGACACGCGCAAGCAGTTCGAGCGCACGCTTGTCCGCCTCTTCATCGGTCATGACCTTGAGCTTGACCGGTGCCAGCTTGATATTCTCGCGCACGGTCAGGTGCGGGAACAGGTTGAACTGCTGGAACACCATGCCCATACGACGGCGCACCAGATTGATATCCGTGTCCTTGGCGGTGATGTTCTGTCCCTCGAAGATAATTTCGCCGCCGGTCGGCCTCGAGCAGGTTCAGGCACCGCAGAAAGGTGGACTTGCCCGAGCCGGACGGGCCGATGACTACGACCTTCTCGCCCTTCTCGATATGCTCGTTGACACCCTTGAGTACCTCATGGTTGCCAAAGGATTTGTGCAGGTTTTTAACGTCGATCACTTTCGCGCAGCCTCCTCTCAAAAATACCGAGCAGCTTGGTCAGGATGATAACGGGCACCAGATAGATGATCGCAAGGCTGACATACGGCACATAGGCCTGATAGGTATTGGACACAATATTCTGTGCCTGCTTGGTCACGTCGCGCAGCGCGATGACCGACACGAGCGAGGTATCCTTCAGCAGGGTAATCATCTCATTGCCGAGTGCCGGAAGAATGTTCTTGATCGCCTGCGGAATGACGATCAGGCGCATGGTCTGTGCATAATTCAGGCCGAGCGAACGTCCGGCCTCCATCTGACCCGGATTGACCGACATCAGGCCGCCGCGCACGATCTCGGCAACATATGCGCCCGAGTTGATGCCCAGTGTAACAATACCGCACACCAGACGCGCTGTATCATCCTTAGGCACCATGATAACAAAGCCCATGATCAGCAGCTGAACCATCATAGGCGTACCGCGGATGACGGTCAGATACAGCTTGCAGACTGCGTTGAGAATGCTCAGAATGATGTTGCTTTTGCCCATGCGGCGGGAATCATGCGCCGTGCGGACTACCGCGATCAGCAGACCGATGATAACACCGAGGATCAGTGCACCGATCGTAACCGCAAATGTGATTTTCAGACCGTTCAGGAACCATTTCCAGCGGTCCGCTGCGATAAAGGTCTGGTACAGCTGGAACAGCAGGTTCCGCAGACCCTCCGGCAGATTGACAACCGAATCCGGTACCATTTTCAGCCACTGGTCCATTGTAATACCGTTCACAGGTCATCCCCTCTTTCTTTTCATTTTACTGCAAAAGAGGGGCGGCGCTGAACCGTCCCTCTTCCTTTGTACGCGTTTGTTGATTTACTGTGCTGCGGAATCAGCGCTGATATACTTGTCAACGATAGACTGTACAGTGCCGTCGTCCTGCAGCTCCTTCAGAGCGCCGTTTACCTTGTCGAGCAGCTCGGTGTTGCCCTTCTTGATAGCGATCGCGTAATCCTCGTCAGCGTAAGCGGTGTCGAGGATCTTGAGGCCGCTGTTTGCAGCAACATAGTTCTTAGCCGGCTCCTGGTCGATAACAACGCAGTCGATCTGATCATTTACCAGTGCAGCAACTGCGAGCGGACCGTTGTTGAACTGCTTTACATGCTCCTGACCGTAGTCATCGGTGCAGTAGATGTCGCCGGTGGTGCCGGTCTGAACGCCGATGCTCTTGCCCTCCAGATCATCCGGAGAAGCGATATCGGAACCGTCCTTAACGATGATGACCTGAACGCCCTTTGCGTAGGAATCAGAGAAATCTACGTTCTCCTGACGGTCCGGGGTAACGGTCATGCCGGCCAGAGCCACGTCGATGGTGTCGCTCTGCAGCGCCGGGATCAGGGAATCGAACTCCATATCGGTGATCTCGAGCTTCATGCCCAGCTTGTCAGCGATAGCAGCAGCGATGTCCGCATCGATGCCCTGTACGTTGCCGTCGTCGCCAACGAACTCGTACGGCGGGAAAGTAGCGTTAGTGCCCATGCGCAGCGTGCCGCCGTCCGCAGAGGTAGAGGTGGTGGAATCCTGTGCGTCACTGCTGGAATCAGCGGTCTTGGAGCCGCCGCAGCCGGTCAGCAGCATAGAACCTGCCAGTACCATGCTCAGCATAGCAATGGAAAACTTCTTCATTTGTGTTAACTCCTTCCGATTTGACCCGTGCAAAACGGGTATCTCTTTCAAACACTAATTATTATACAGCGCGTTCTATAATAATGCAACCTAAATTTCAGCGAAAAAACTATGGAAAAGCATTTATTTTTTCAGCAATCATGACACAAGCAATCGGTAATTCGTTAATTGCCAATTAACGCTCTGCATTTTTGCAGCATAGTCTGCATTAACCACAAGGAGGTGCCCTATGTCCCCTGTTATATATGTATCGCCTGCGTTTCGCACGGCCTGCGCCGAGCCGCGCGGCGCGCTTCTCCTGCTGCACTCCGATCCGGTTCGCTCCGCACCGATTGTCGGCAGTGCGGCAAGCGGTGCGCGCCTGCTCATCCTGTGCGAGCAGAACGGCTGGTGTCATGTACGCACGCGCACGGCCTGCGGCTGGGTTTCGAAAACCGACATTGTGCTGTTTTACTGCCGTCCGGCTTTGTGAAGCTTTCGTCAAATCAGTTAATTTTTTTGACAAACAAGGTGTATTTTCATCAATTCCGCCCATTTTTACTGCTGATTTTGCATTTTCGCTTGCGTTGCTTAAAGCGATACAGTATAATGTAAAATGTTCGATGCGACAATCGCAAGGAGGTACGAAAAAGAGTGTATCAGATTTTGAAAAAGCAAACGCTGAACGCAAACACCAAGCTGATGGTGATCGAGGCACCGCACGTTGCCCGCAAGGCAGAGCCGGGTCAGTTCATCATCCTGCGTGTCAGCGCAGAAGGCGAGCGTATTCCGCTCACGATCGCAGATTTTGACCGCGAAAAGGGTTCTGTTACGATTATTTTCCAGGAGGTCGGCGCAACGACAATGGCACTCGGCGCACTGAATGAGGGCGACTGCCTGCATGATTTTGTCGGTCCGCTCGGCAAGGCGAGCGAGCTTGAGGGTCTCAAGAAGGTCGCTGTTGTCGGCGGCGGTCTGGGCTGCGCGATCGCATATCCGCAGGCAAAGAAGCTGCACGAAATGGGCGCTGAGGTTGACCTGATCGCCGGTTTCCGCAACAAGGACATCATCATCCTCGAGGACGAGATGAAGAACGCCTGCACCAACCTGCACATCGTGACCGATGACGGCTCGAACGGCCGCAAGGCTCTGGTTACGCAGGTGCTCAAGGAGCTGATCGACGCGGGCAACCAGTACGATGCCGTAATCGCCATCGGCCCGATGATTATGATGAAGTTCGTCTGCGAGACCACCCGTCCGTACGGCATCAAGACCATCGTTTCCATGAACACCATCATGGTTGACGGTACCGGCATGTGCGGCGGCTGCCGTCTTACCGTTGGCGGCGAGACCAAGTTCGCATGCGTTGACGGCCCGGATTTCGACGGTCACCTCGTTGATTTTGACAGTGCAATGCGCCGCGGTGCCATGTACAAGGCACAGGAGCGCGCGGCGGTAGAGCGCCGCGAGGAGCATTGCAATCTGTTCAAGAAGGAGGTCAAGTAATCATGCCGAATATGAATCCGAAGAAGTGCCCGATGCCTGAGCAGGCGCCGGACGTCCGCAATAAGAACTTTGAAGAGGTAACGCTCGGCTACACCGCTGAAATGGCGGTCGAGGAAGCACAGCGCTGCCTGAACTGCAAGAACAAGCCCTGCATGACCGGCTGCCCGGTACAGGTTAAGATTCCGGAGTTTATCGCTCTGGTTGCCGAGGGCAAGTTCCTCGAAGCGGCTGCCAAGATCAAGGAGACCTCCGCTCTGCCCGCTGTCTGCGGCCGTGTATGCCCGCAGGAGAGCCAGTGCGAGTGCCACTGCGTACGCGGCATCAAGGGTGAGGCCGTTGCCATCGGCCGTCTGGAGCGCTTTGTAGCCGACTATGCCCGCGAGAACAGCACCGAAAAGGCAGTAAAGCCGGAATCCAACGGCCACAAGGTTGCCATCGTTGGTGCAGGCCCGGCCGGTCTGACCTGTGCAGGCGATCTGGCTCGTATGGGTTACGAAGTTACCGTTTTCGAGGCACTGCACACCGCCGGCGGCGTACTCATGTACGGCATTCCGGAGTTCCGTCTGCCGAAGACTATCGTGCAGAAGGAGATCGACACGCTGAAGGACCTCGGTGTTGAGTTTGTTCTGAACTTCGTTGTAGGCCGTTCTGAGACCATCGACGAGCTGTTCGGTGACGGTTACGAGGCTATCTTTGTAGGCTCCGGTGCCGGTCTGCCGACCTTTATCGGTGTTCCGGGTGAGAACGCAAACGGCGTCTACTCCGCGAACGAATACCTGACCCGCATCAATCTGATGAAGGCGTACAAAGGAAAACGCCGACACCCCGATCTACCACGCCAAAGAAGGTCGCTGTTGTCGGCGGCGGCAACGTTGCAATGGACGCCGCCCGCTGTGCAAAGCGCATGGGCGCCGAGGAGGTTTACATCGTGTACCGCCGTTCCGAAAAGGAGCTTCCGGCTCGTCTCGAGGAGATTCACCACGCGAAGGAAGAGGGCGTTGTGTTCAAGTTCCTGACCGCGCCGCTCGAGGTGCTGTCTGACGAGAACTTCAACGTCACCGGCCTCAAGTGCCAGCAGATGGAGCTTGGCGAGCCTGACGCATCCGGCCGCCGCCGTCCGATTCCGGTCGAGGGCAGCGAGTTTGTGCTTGATCTGGACTGTGTTATCGCGGCAATCGGCACCAGCCCGAACCCGCTCATCCGTCACACCACGCCGGGTCTGGATACCAACCGCAAGGGCTGCATCGTGGCTGACGATGAGCACGGCATCACCTCCAAGGACGGCGTATTCGCCGGCGGCGACGCCGTTACCGGCGCAGCTACCGTTATCCTCGCGATGGGCGCAGGCAAGCGCGCTGCGGCTGCGATGGACGAGTACATTAAGAATAAGAACAAGTAATTTCTGCTTGCTTATGCGAAAAAGAACCTGTCTTACGGCAGGTTCTTTTTCTTATGCGTTAAAACAGGTCTAACATATTATCCAGATAAATTTCTTCTCTCACGCGTAGCTGATACGCCGGTTTTGTCATATAATACAGCAAAAAACTCGAGGATCAGCGCGCTTCCCAGTCCTCTGCCCTCGATCTTGAACTGCGAAAATCCCATTGGCAGATACGTCCGCAGAACAGCATCAACGCCGATGAACCCCGGATTTTCCATCGCCTTGAGAACCGATAGCCGCTCTGTGCATCCGGTGCTTTACACCGGTGCTCGCAGTCCTCGCCGAGATTTTTGCGGCTGACAACCTCGTAGCATTGCTTACGGTCATTGCACCCGAACCAGCAGCACTCATTGCACAAAAAAATTCCACCTTATCTTTGTGCACCTGCGACAAGGCGTTTAATTCCTCAAACCGTTTATTCAATCGAAAATCCGGCACGACATACCGAAATTCTTCCCTGTCCAGCTCGTGCCGGAAATCTTCAAAATCGGTCAGCACCTTGGTCGTAGATGACACGAGGTACAACGCCGGATACTGCGTCCGCAGGTAGTCGGTCAGCAGCTCAGAATGCACGATTACGCCGTTCTGCACGCCGTTTGTCTGCGAAAACAGCTCGCAGAGTGCATTGCATTTGCGGTCGGACAGGTGTTCCTCGCGCAGAAGCGAATTGCTGAATGTCAGCCGCGCGGAAACGCCGTACTCCTGTGCCAGAGCCAGCGCTTCGCGTGCGCCGCACTCACCGAAACCCGCTCGTCCGCCTCCCCAGAGGCAGTCCGCCGGTGCGCCGTAAATGGACCCAATCTCACACCAGTCATAAACCAGTCACGATTTGCGCGGTATAACGGCAGGAATGCGCGGTAAAACTCGTAAAATTCAAACAATCCGGGCAGATGATAGTATGCTTTGGCTGACACGGCCGCTCGCCTCCTTTGCTCCGTATAGCATACCACAAAATGCCGAAATACGCAAAAAGAACCTGTCGAATGACAGGTTCTTTTGGGCTGTCGCGAAAACAGTTTCGCCGACAAGGGTGGAACGGACCGTGGGTTTTATCATAAGTCGTCCGAAAGTTCCTATACAGAAACTTTCTCCCTCCAGAAGTTCATAAAAAGGGCGCGTCCTTGCGCGGCTTTTTTATACGCTGCGCTGATAAATGCTTCCGTTTGAGCATTTGCAGAGCAAATGCTATTTCATGCCGCTACCGCGCGAAATGCTGACTATACGACTTTTTTTCGACAGCCTGAAAAGAACCTGTCGATTGACAGGTTCTTTTTTCACTCAAATCCACGGAAATACCATGTGCACGCTGAACAAAGTCGCGGCTGCGCTCAATGCGTTGGCGCACAGCGCGTAAACGATCGGATGAGCCGTTTCCCGCCGGGTTTGCAGCCGTTTGCGGTAAATAACGGCCTCGATGATCCAAATCACAAGCTCAAGCGGCGCAAATACCAGATACCGGTAGAACGGCATGCCAGTCCACATGCAGGCCGCCGTTACGACCGTGAGCAGCAGCTGCGTGCCGATGTTTACGCCGAGGAACAGCCTTGCGTTGCGCCTGTCCCAGAAGCCGAACGGCAGCAGCAGGATTCCCTCAAGCAGCAGTGTCGGCAGCAGCGAGGACGCAAACTGTTTGAGATATGTCAGCAGCGGATTTCCGGTTTTACCGTATTATCCGCAAAGTCACAGGTGAATATCTGCTGCAGCTGCGTACGCTTCATCACCTCAGAAAAGTTTACCTTCTGCTGAGAATCATCATAAACCGCAATCCGAAACGTGTCCGGCGTGCCGAAATAGCTGAACACAAACGTGTCCTTGTCCGGATGCTTGTAAAACAGAGGCGGTTGTGTGCCGTCCAGCATGGCATAGTGCCAGCCGTCCATGCGGTCGCGCTCCAGCGCATCCAGCGGCAACGACGCACGGTCGATATGATTCCACTCGATATTGTCGATGCATCGCTCGGGTATCCTCGCCCGGAATGAGCAGGTCAACATAATAATCGCCGTCCGGCGCATTCTGCACCTGAATGGTGATCTGCGGTTTCGGGCCCGAATCCGCGCTTGCGGAGACCGGCAGCACGGCCAGCAGGAACGCGGCTATGCACAGGCAGGCTTTCCACTTTCGTTTCATGGCGGTCATCCTTTCTCGTATTTAGTTCTCCGTTCCACCGAGATACAGCGTATTCCCCTTCATTTCAACCTGTTCTCCGAGCAGTTCAAACAGCTTTGCCGGAACCCACGTCTTGCCATCAGCGAAATACGGCGCCGCGCCGAACGAAACCGGCGCTTCCGTGCCGTCGCCGTTCATCACCGAACGGATATAGGAATCCTCACCGATGTTTATATGCGTCATAATCTTGCCGTTGTTCATCTTCGCCTGACGGTTCTCTATGTCCCACGTCACGGTGTAGCCGAGGGCTTCGCCGACCTCACGGAGCGGCACCATAGCCACGCCGTTTTCCATGCGCCCTTTGTCGAGCGTCTTGTCCTTGCACACGATGTTAAACGCATTCGTCTCATCGGCTTCTCCGGTGAAAGCATTCGGCACCCCGCCGAGATACAGCGCGTCCCCGCGCATCTCAACTGCTCGCCGAGCAGGCCGAACAGCTCCGCCGGAACCCACGTTCTGCTCTGCGCGATATAGGGCGCGGCACCGAGTGCTCCCGGTCGGCTCATGCCGTCCGCATCCGGCAGAGCGGTTGCGCGGAAATACTCATCCCGACCGATGGTCACAGTCGTCTGCACCGTGCCGTTGGTGAGGTGCACCGTGCGGTCCCTGGCGTTCCACTTGACCGTAAAGCCGCACAGCTCGGCGGTCAGGCGCAGCGGAACCATAGCCACGCCGTTCGTCATGCGGCCTTCGCCAGCGACCATATCGCCCTCAATAACGATGGCGAACGTATCGTCCTCAGAGGCAGCAGCACAACCTTGTCCGTGCTCGCCTGTGCCGGATAGGATTCCAGAATCGTATCATACCATGCAAAAAACCGGGTTCCCATGCGGATATCCTCCAGTTTTGCCTTGTTTTTCGTGCCGAACGGCGTAACAGACGCATTCCGTGCAATGTTCAGCGTCAGGCCGCCGTCGCTTGCCTGCACGGTCAGACTGCCGTCCGCATTTCTCTTCACCTGCTCGGCAGACAGCAGGCTTGCAGGCTCGTGTTCGTCGGTCAGATTGACCAGAACCGCCTTGGCATACACCTGCGGCGGCTCGGACAGCGCCATCATTTCCCCGCAGTAGAGGTACACCTCGTCACCCTTTTTGATATCCTGTGCGCCTGCCGGCAGACCGGTCTGCGTGTCCATGATGATCGTCTGCTCCGCAATGTGCACCACAACTGTGCCTGCGGTTTCGGTGCTGACGGTCAGCGCGCCGTCCTGCCTGTCGGTTACTGTGGCGCGCACGCCGTACAGGTCAAGCTCCGCGTGCTCGGCGGAGTCGGTCGCTGCCGTGTCCGTGTCGATCAGGTTCACCGCTCCTGCGGGAATCGCGCTCATGCCGAACAGCACCGCTGCAAGCAATGCAGCCACTCGCTTTTTCTCCATCATAATAACTACCTCCTTTTTTATACCCAGTTAGACGGTCCGGAAGCGGTTTTGTTCCCGGTTTTCTTTCGGTGAGTGCAACAAAAACATCCGCTCTGTTTAGTCGTTTTCCCTAAAAGAAAACGCAGGCAAAAACATGACCGTCAAAGTCACGCTTTTGCCTGCATACCTTATTTATTTCGTTCCAGAGAGGCTTCGTGCGCCGTCTCCATTTTGCTCAGCAGCTCCGCCGCCGGTCCTTCCGGATAGTCGGCTTTGCACGATTCCATTACCTGTGCAAACTCCTCCGAGCCGTCATGCCATGCGGCATCCGCCGAGGCAATCTGCCCGCAGATGAACTCTGCCGCCGGTGTGCTGTCGTCCGACGATACCGGCTGATCGCCCATCAGCACCAGATACGCCAGAACAGTGTGCGGCGATTCCAGAAAACGGCTCCGCAGCTCCTCGCACGCGCCCTCACTCGGCCCGCCATCGGCTGTAAGTGTAAACGCGATCAGCCTGTCGAGCGCGACCGTGTCCGTATGCGCCATCACATACGCAGCGTCCTCGCTGTTCGTATCCGTGCTGACCGCCGTCCAGTCGGTCTTCGCCAGCTCGGACGCAACCGCCTGCGCGCAGGGAATCCGCCGTCTGCGACACCTTTTCCCCACCGGCACCGCTGCATCCCGAAAGAAGAACGGACGCCATACATACCAATACCGCTGCTTTTTTTCGTGCTGTACTGACTTATTTACCTTTATCAGTTGCCGTACTGCTTGAGCATACGCTCCTGCAGCTCCTTCGCGGCGTTGAAGCCCATCTTCTTCTGACGGTCATTCATCGCTGCAACCTCGATGATAACGGCAAGGTTACGGCCGGGCTTTACCGGAATGGTCAGGCTCGGAACCGCGATATCGAGGATGGAGGTCGTCTGGCTGTCCATGCCGAGACGGTCGTACTGCTTGCCGTCCTCCCACGGCTCGAGGTTGATGACAAGCTCAACCTTTTCGGTCATCTTGATCGCGCCAATACCGAAGATACGGCGAACGTCAACGATGCCGATGCCGCGCAGCTCGATAAAGTGGCGGATAACCTCGGGCGCCGTACCGACGAGCGTCTTATCGGATACACGCTTGATCTCAACCGCGTCGTCCGCGATCAGACGGTGGCCGCGCTTTACCAGCTCGATCGCGGTCTCGGACTTGCCGACACCGGAGTCACCGAGCAGAAGCACGCCTTCGCCGTAGATTTCGATGAGTACGCCGTGCAGCGTAACACGCGGTGCAAGTTTTACCTTGAGGAAGGCGACGATCACACTCATGATGGTAGAGGTAAACTCGTTGGTACGGAGGATCGGCACACCGTGCTCCTGTGCAGCCGCAAGGCATTCCGGAAATACGTCAATATTGCGCGAGAGCAGCAGCACCGGGATGCCGGTCTCGAACAGACGGTCGAAACGGCTGCGGCGCTCCTCGCTCGACAGACCCTCTACATAACTGGACTCAACCTTGCCCATGATCTGGATACGGTTCGGATCGAAATAATCAAAAAATCCTGCCAGCTGCAAAACCGGGACGGTTTACGTCGTCCTTGGTGATCTCGGTCTTTTTCAAAGCCCTCCGGACCGTAAACGACCTCAAAATTAAATTCATGGATCAGATCGCCCAAGCTGACACCGAATTCTTTTAACTGCATAAGTATAATGCTCCCTTCCGCTGGCTGTTTTTATTGGTATAATACATAGTATAATACATAAAGTAGATATAGCTTGTATTATACCCTATTTCCCTGTTATTTTCAACGATTTCCGCACGGACCGCAGGAAAACTTGAAATTTTCTCTTTTTCTGAAAAAAAAATGCTTGCATTCATTCTATACATGTGGTAATATAATATCTGCTATGCAATGCCCGAAAGAAGGAGGTGCAGGAAAATGGCAAAGTGCGATATTTGCAATAAGGGTGTGACCTTTGGTATTCAGGTTTCCCACTCTCACCGTCGTTCCAATCGAACCTGGAAGCCGAACGTTCGTCGCGTAAAGGCTATGGTCGATGGTACTCCCCGCCATATCAACGTATGTACTCGGTGCCTCCGTTCCGGCAAGGTTACCCGCGCTATCTGATTTTAACGATCTGTGCGTTTACGTTGAAATGCCAAAGCGCTCTGTTCGCAGAGCGCTTTTCTTTTACCCTTATAGTATGTAGGTGATTTCCATGAAAAGGCGTTTCGTCCTGCCTTTACCGCCACGATACCCGTACTGTGCGGCTATCTGTTCATCGGTTTTGCATTCGGTGTTATGCTGCGCGATATCGGCTTCGGATCGATCTGGTCCTTCTTCTGCAGCCTGAGCATCTACGCTGGCTCGGGACAGTATCTGCTTGTGTCGCTTCTGGCGGCCAAGGCGTCCCTTTGTTACCGTTGCGGTGATGACGCTGCTGCTCAACTGCCGGCATATCTTCTACGGTCTGTCCTTTCTGGAGACTTTTCATGAGATGGGCCGCCGCAAGTGGTACATGATCTTCTCGCTGACCGATGAGACCTATTCCCTGCTGTGCTCGGTCAAAACGCCCGAGGGCATTGATGCAGGCGATATGCGCTTCTGGATCGCTATGCTGGATCACAGCTACTGGATCCTCGGCGGCGTGCTCGGCACAATCATCGGCGGCATACTGCCGTTTGACACCACCGGCATTGATTTTGCCATGACCTCGCTGTTCACGGTTATCTTCGTGGAGCAGTGGCAGAACACGAAGTGCCACATCCCCGCACTGATGGGACTGGCTGCGGCAGCTGTGTCGCTCGCCATCCTCGGGCCGGACAATTTCATCCTGCCCGCCATGATGGCCATCTGCGTCATGCTGGTCGCTATGCGCGGCCGTCTGGCAAAGGAGGTCGCCTGATTATGACAACTGTTTATGCTATCGCCATGATCGCCGTGGCAGCCGTCTGCACGTTTGCAACGCGCGTCGCACCGTTCCTGCTGTTCAACGGCTCCAAGCCCATCCCACCGATCATCCGATACCTCGGCTCTACCCTGCCGCCCGCAGTCATCGCGCTGCTGGTCGTGTACTGCCTGAAAAACGTCGGCTGGGTGATGGGTACCCACGGTATTCCCGAGCTGCTGTGCATCGCCATCACGGCGCTGCTGCACATCTGGAAGCATAATAACCTGCTGTCTATCGGCGTCGGCACGGTGCTTTACATGGTGCTGGTGCAAAATGTGTTCGTTTAATCCGTACGCAGGGGCGGATCGGTGTGTCCGCCCTTTTCTTGATAGCGGTGCACAGGGTTTTACAATTTTTTTCGATAACTTTGCAAAAGCTGTTGACAATTCGCGCTTCGCATGCTATTATATATAAGTCGCTGAGACAGACGGCTTGACAAAACGCTGGTGTAGCTCAGTTGGTAGAGCAGCGCACTTGTAATGCGCAGGTCGGGGGTTCAAGTCCGTCCACCAGCTCCAATCAAGCTGGTAATCGAATATGGAAGGTTTCCCGAGTGGCCAAAGGGAACAGACTGTAAATCTGTCGTCTATGACTTCGGTGGTTCGAATCCACCACCTTCCACCAAAACAGAAGGACATTCCAAAAGGAATGTCCTTTTTTTTTTTGGCGGAAGGTGGTTGGATTCGAAAGCCGGCTCTTAGAAACCTGCCGATGGCACGTTTCAACCGGCGTGGCTTGCCCGTAGGCCGACAACCTCTAAAATATTTAATGGTTGTTCCCGCAGCAAAGCGAATCCACCACCGGACGGGTCGGCAGGCGTGTGGCAGTGCGACCATGGGCGGCAATAGCCAGTTCCGGCAGACGCACGCCCAATCCGAAAGCCAAACAAGCGCCCGGTTTCATCACTTGACAAAACCCAAGCATATGTTATAATGAACCCAAGGGACGCTGTCACAGCAGTCAGACCCTTTAACTGATCAACAACTAAAAGTCATTGACCGCTCGGGCCTAATCCGAGCGGTCAATGCGCTTTTAGACAGAAAATGTACAGCACGATTACTGCACACACAAGGAGTTTCCAAGCCTTTTTCTGCACGCGCGCCACCTCCTTCCTGCCGCTGACCACGGGAAGGAATGTGGGTCTGACCGCTACTATGCAACAGCGTCCATCTGCATTATATCATATTCTGTCGAACCCCGTCAATTCAACGCCAACACGGCGTTTTTTCATTTTTACGAGCATTTTCACCCGTTACCCCAAAACAGGCACTCGGTGTGCCTGTTTTCCGTATATTACTCTCTATCCTGCGACCCGCTGTCTCCTACCACAGAATCAGCAGATCGGATATTGTACTTGCCGCGATGATGACGATCCAGCAGACAAGCGGTGCTGCCCGCTCGAACCACCGCCAGAACAGCGGCAGGAACAGCCCGAGCGGAAACAGCTGATACCGCGCTTGCTCATCCGAGAGCTACTTCCGTTGTATAGGCAACATCACCGTCCTGTGCAGACTCGACGCCGTTTTCCGCGTCCTTCTCCGCCTGTGCACGGTATTTCTCGATGATATCCTTCGGATAATCCTCTTCGGTGTAGCCTGCGCTTGCGTCCCACTCGTCGCCCTTTCGTCCGTGTAGGTCACGCATACGTTGCTGCGGGCAAACTGCTGCATAATGCCGTACGCCATCGCATTGCTGCCGTACAGATTCATTGCGTCAATGTTGACCGCGTTTTTAAGCAGTGCGTCAATGTCCGCTCTGTCGGTCACCTGCACGCCCTGCCAGATGTCTTTATCCGGCAGATAGATGCTCAGTGTAATCAGCTTTACGTTCTTCGCGCTGACAGCCTTGGGAACGATATTGGCGTACTTTTGATGAGTGCAAGCGTCTTTACGTCCTTGTCGGTCACGCATACGGCACCCTCGCTGTAATAATCGTCGTTGTTCTGCTGCGAGAATTCCATACGCAGCACCGGCATAGCATCACCGGTGTGGGTCAGCGTCTCTGCCTTGAGCGTGTCAATGATCTCCTGTGCCTTCTGCGAGTCGCTGAGTGTGCCGACGCCGTTGTAGCCGTCACCGTTGGTGTAGAAAACAATGTTGCGGTGGTAACCCTCGTTGACCTCGCCGAGCGCAAACAGCGACCACGCCTTCTGCTTGTACTCTGCGGACTGGTAAATCTGCTTTTTGAGCGTGAACACTTCGTCTGTGCCCGGCAGCTCATACGAACCGCTCTTCACCTTGCCGTTCTTCAGCTTGAAGGTGACGGTGAT
>VOFI01003858.1_pt1 | contig 20502 bp, 30 predicted proteins | sample 5384131 | NCBI WGS metagenome assembly VOFI01 (sample SAMN12384728, study PRJNA508395) | human gut metagenome | isolation source: healthy gut H | host: Homo sapiens | reverse complement strand
AAGAGACGTCTTTTCTGCATTGGGCCCCGGCGGTCTGTCCAGAGAGTGCTGATTTGAGGTCCGCGACGTACACTACACCCATTATGGACGTATGTGTCCCATCGAGACCCTGAGGGTCCCAACATCGGTCTGATCAACTCCCTGGCCCCTGCTACGCCAGAGTGAACCAGTACGGTTTTGTGGAGGCTCCATACCGGGTACTGGATAAAACAGATCCGGCCAACCCTGTGGTAACCGACGATGTGGTGTATCTGACCGCAGACGAAGAGGACAACTATGTGGTAGCCCAGGCCAACGAGCCCTTAGACGAGGAAGGCCACTTTGTCCCACAACAATATTTCCGGACGTTTCCCGTGAAGAGACATCCTCATTCAGAAGCGTTCCATCGACTTAATGGACGTATCCCCGAAGATGGTATTCTCCGTAGCTACTTCCATGATTCCGTTCCTGGAGAACGATGACGCAAACCGTGCGTTAATGGGTTCCAACATGCAGCGTCGCCCGTGCCGCTGCTCCACCGAGGCTCTGGTGGTGGGGAACCGGTATTGAGGCAAAGGCAGCTGTTGACTCCGGTGTTTGTGTGGTTGCAAAGAATGCCGGTGTGGTTGAACGTTCCGCATCCAACGAGATCATCATCAAGAGAGATTCCGACGGTATGAAGGATGTGTACCGTCTGACAAAATTCGCAAGAAGCAACCAGTCCAACTGCTACAACCAGAAGCCCATCGTTTACAAGGGAGACCATGTGGGAAAAGGGTGAGGTGATCGCAGACGGCCCGTCCACAAAGAACGGTGAGATCGCCCTTGGAAAGAACCCGCTGATCGGTTTCATGACCTGGGAAGGCTACAAACTATGAGGATGCCGTACTGTTAAGTGAGAAACTGGTCCAGAACGACGTATATACCTCCGTCCACATCGAGGAGTACGAGGCTGAGGCCCGCGACACCAAGCTGGGACCGGAAGAGATCACCCGAGACGTTCCCGGCGTTGGCGACGATGCCTTAAAGGATCTGGACGAGCGCGGCATCATCCGCATCGGCGCAGAGGTCCGTGCCGGCGATATCCTGGTAGGTAAGGTAACTCCCAAGGGAGAGACTGAGCTGACCGCGAAGAAAAGCTCCTCCGCGCCCATCTTCGGCGAGAAGGCAAGAAGGTCCGCGACACCTCCCTTAAGGTGCCCCACGGCGCTTACGGCATCATCGTGGACGCCAAAGGGTATTCACAAAGAGAACGGCGACGAGCTGGCCCGGCGTGAACCAGTCCGTAAGGATCTACATTGCCCAGAATCGTGGGCGAAGATTTATGCCGTTCTTACCCAACGGCCGTCCGCTGGATATCGTATTGAACCCTCTGGGCGTGCCTTCCCGTATGAACATCGGACAGGTGCTGGAGATCCACTTAAGCCTTGCAGCCAAGGCCCTGGGCTTCAACGTATCCACCCCGATTTTCGATGGCGCCAACGAGGATGATATCCAGGATACCCTGGAACTGGCCAACGATTATGTCAAATATGGAATGGGATGCATTCCATGACGAAATATGCAGATCTGATCAAGCCGGAGGTCATGGAATATCTGGGAACCCACTTAGAGCACCGCGGTCTCTGGAAGGGTGTGCCCATCAGCCGTACTGGTAAGGTGCAGCTGCGCGACGGCCGTACCGGAGAGTACTTTGACAGCGCCGCCACTATCGGCCACATGCATTACCTAAAGCTGCATCATCTGGTAGATGATAAGATCCATGCACGTTCCCCCGGTCCATACGCACTGGTTACCCAGCCGCCTCTCGGCGGTAAGGCCCAGTTCGGCGGACAGCGTTTCGGTGAGATGGAGGTTTGGGCCCTGGAGGCATACGGTGCGTCCTATACCCTCAGGAGATCCCGACCGTGAAGTCCGATGACGTTGTGGGCCGTGTGAAGACCTACGAGGCCATCATCAAGGGCGAGAACATTCCTCAGAGCCGGGTATCCCCGAGTCCTTCAAGGTACTCTTAAAGGAGCTCCAGTCCCTGGGTCTGGACGTAGAGTCCTGAAAAGACAACGGCGAGGAAGTGGAGATGTCCGAGAACATCGATTACGCAGACACCGACCTGGATCTGCGCTCCATCATCGATCGAAGGCGACAGACGTTACGACGAGAAAGAGGAATCCTTCGGCAGCTACGGCTTCCAGAAGCAGGAGTTCAAGGACGGAGAGCTGGTGGATTCTGAGGATGACGACTATATCGACGGGCCGGAGGAAGAGGACGGCTTTGGTGACATCGATGACGACTATTCTGAAAAAAGATAATTAATAGAAGGGAGTACCGTTCATGCCAGAGACAAATGAAACTTATCAGCCGATGACATTTGACGCGATCCGTATCGGACTTGCTTCTCCGGAAAAAGATCCTGGAATGGTCCCACGGCGAGGTAAAAAGCCGGAGACCATCAATTACAGGACATTAAAGCCGGAAAAGGACGGCCTGTACTGTGAAAGAATCTTCGGGCCCAGCAAGGACTGGGAGTGTCATTGTGGTAAATACAAGAAGATCAGATATAAAGGGCGTTATCTGCGACCGATGCGGCGTTGAGGTTACCAAGTCCAGTGTGCGCCGTGAGCGTATCGGCCATATCGCTCTGGCCGCTCCGGTTTCCCATATCTGGTATTTCAAAGGTATCCCCAGCCGTATGGGCCTGATAAAGCAGGTGCTTTCGAGAAGGAGTACCGCGACGCAGTTGACAAATACGGCTACGGCAACTTCCGTGTAGGAATGGGAGCCGAGGCCATTCAGGAACTTTTGAGGTCCATCGACCTGGAAGGATTCTGAGGAGTTAAGAAAGGCTCTTCAGGAGTCCACCGGCCAGAAGCGCGCCAGAATCATTAAGCGCCTGGAGGTGGTGGACGCCTTTTCCGCCAGTCCGGAAACAAGCCGGAGTGGATGATCATGAACGTGATCCCGGTAATCCCGCCGGATATCCGTCCCATGGTACAGCTGGACGGCGGACGTTTCGCCACATCCGACTTAAACGACTTATACAGAAGAATTATCAACCGTAATAACCGTCTTGCCCGTCTTCTGGAACTGGGCGCTCCCGACATCATTGTCAGGAACGAGAAACGTATGCTCCAGGAGGCTGTCGACGCACCTGATCGACAACGGCAGCCGTGGCAGACCTGTAACAGGCCCCGGAAACCGTGCCTTAAAGTCTCTTTCAGATATGTTAAAGGGTAAACAGGGACGCTTCCGTCAGAACCTTCTTGGTAAGCGGGTGGACTATTCCGGCCGTTCCGTTATCGTTGTTGGACCGGAACTCAAGATCTACCAGTGCGGCCTCCCCAAAGGAGATGGCCATCGAGCTCTTCAAGCCCTTTCGTTATGAAGGACTGGTTGCCAACGGAACTGCCCATAACATCAAAAACGCCAAAAAAGATGGTGGAACGCCTCCAGACAGAGGTGTGGGACGTACTGGAGGATGTAATTAAAGAGCATCCGTTATGTTAAACCGTGCTCCTACACTCCACAGGCTTGGCATCCAGGCCTTCGAGCCCATTCTGGTAGAAGGTAAGGCTATCAAGCTTCATCCCCTGGTATGTACCGCTTTCAATGCGGACTTCGATGGTGACCAGATGGCCGTGCATCTTCCCCTTTCTGTGGAAGCACAGGCAGAGTGCCGTTTTATGCTCCTGTCTCCCAATAACCTGCTGAAGCCGTCCGATGGCGGTCCGGTTGCCGTTCCTTCCCAGGATATGGTATTGGGTATCTACTATCTGACCCAGGAAAGACCCGGGGCACCGGGAGAAGGCAAATACTTTAAGAGCAAAAATGAAGCGATCCTGGCCTATGAAAACGGCGTTGTGACCCTTCATGCAAGGATCAAGGTGCGTGTGTCCAGGACCATGGCTGACGGCACCGAGATGACCGGCATCGTGGAGACCACCGTGGGCCGTATCCTCTTTAACGAGATCATCCCCCAGGATCTGGGCTTTGTAGACAGGACCATTCCGGGCAACGAGTTAAAGCCGGAGATCGACTTCCTTGTAAAGAAGAAACAGTTAAAACAGATCCTTGAGAAGGTCATCAATACCCATGGAGCTATGCAGACTGCCATTACCCTGGATGACATCAAGGCCATTGGTTATAAATACTCCACAAAAGCGGCCATGACCGTATCCATTTCCGATATGACCGTTCCGCCTCTAAAAACAGCTTTTAGCAGATGCAGAGGCCACTGTGGACCGGATCGCCAAGAACTTCCGCCGCGGTCTTATCACGGAGGAAGAGCGTTATAAAGAAGTTATCGATACCTGGAAAGAGACGGATGATCAGCTGACTCACGATCTGCTTACCGGCCTTGACAAGTATAACAACATCTACATGATGGCGGACTCCGGAGCCCGAGGTTCTGATAAGCAGATCAAACAGCTGGCCGGAATGCGTGGACTTATGGCGGATACAACGGGCCATACCATCGAACTTCCTATCAAGTCAAACTTCCGTGAAGGTCTGGACGTACTGGAGTACTTCATGTCCGCCCATGGAGCGCGTAAGGGTCTGTCCGATACGGCTCTGCGTACTGCTGACTCCGGTTACCTGACCAGACGTCTGGTTGATGTTTCTCAGGATCTGATCATCCGTGAGATGGACTGCTGTGAGGGAAAGGGAGAGATCCCCTACATGGAGATCGAGGCCTTTGCCGACGGCAAGGAGACCATCGAGAGCCTGGAGGAGCGTCTCACCGGCAGATACATCGCTGAGGATATCGTGGATCCGGATACAGGAGGGTAGTTGTAGTCAAGGCCAACCATATGTGTACGCCGAAGAGAGCTGCAGCCATTATGAAGGTCCTGGATAAGTTAGGGCAGAAACACCGTTAAGATCCGTACTGTACTGACCTGTAAATGTCACATCGGTGTCTGCGCGAAGTGTTACGGTGCCAACATGGCAACTGGCCAGCCTGTACAGGTTGGCGAAGCAGTTGGTATCATCGCTGCCCAGGCCATCGGCGAACCTGGTACACAGCTTACCATGCGTACGTTCCATACCGGCGGCGTTGCCGGCGGCGATATCACACAGGGTCTTCCCCGTGTCGAGGAGCTTTTTGAGGCAAGACGTAAGCCCAAGGGACTTGCCATCATCGCTGAGTTCGGCGGTGTGGTCACCATTAAGGATACAAAGAAGAAGCGCGAGATCATCGTTACGGATACAGAGACCGGAAACTCCAAGACCTACCTGATCCCCTATGGATCCAGGATCAAGGTGCTGGACGGACAGGTACTGGAGGCCGGCGACGAGCTGACCGAGGGTTCCATCAACCCCCACGACATTCTGAAGGTTAAGGGCGTTCGTGCCGTACAGGATTACATGATCCGTGAGGTACAGCGTGTTTACCGCTTACAGGGTGTAGAGATCAACGATAAGCATATCGAGATGATCGTGCGTCAGATGTTAAAGAAGATCCGCGTGGAAGAGAGCGGAGACTTCTGAGGTGCTTCCGGGAACCTCCATGGATGTTCTTGATTTCAACGAGATGAACGAGAAAGCTCATCGCTGCAGGAAAGAAACCGGCAGAGGGCAAGCAGGTTATGCTCGGTATCACAAAGGCATCTCTGGCTACGGATTCCTTCTTATCGGCCGCTTCCTTCCAGGAGACGACAAAAGTTCTTACAGAGGCCGCTATCAACGGCAAGGTGGACCATCTGATCGGTCTGAAGGAGAACGTGTACCGTGACATCCACCTGGGAACAGACGCAGAATTCGAGGCCCAGCAGGCTGAGGCCATGGCCCAGCTCCAGCCCGAGGAAGACGCTCCCATTGAGGAAGCGGAGGAGATCATCTTAAATGAAGATGATACCCAGGAGGCTGAGGAGAACTTCGATGATATGGAGAGCTCCAAGCCCGAAGAGGCTGTGGACACCGAGGAATAAAATAAAGAAAATGAATTGCGGCGGGGGAGCAGAAGGCTCCCTCGCTGTTTCACATTTTGGAGAGTTAGGAAGAGAAAACCATATGATCACGTTATTGTCCAGAATTTTTATCAAGAACCATGACCAGGCAGAGGACCAGGGAGTCCGTCGGGCCTATGGGATGCTGTGCAGCATTGTGGGGATCGGCCTGAATGTGCTGCTTTTTATGGGGAAATACCTGGCAGGCGTTTTAAGCGGCTCCATTGCCATCACCGCCGACGCCTTCAACAACCTGTCGGACGCAGGTTCTTCGTTTATCACTCTGGTGGGCTTCCGGTTTTCCGGCATGAAGCCAGATGCGGACCATCCCTTTGGCCACGGGCGGTTTGAGTACATATCCGGCTTTGGCGTTTCCATGGTCATCATGCTCATGGGCTTCGAGCTTTTAAAAACGTCCATTGAGAAGATCCGTACGCCGGAGCCGGTGGAGGCCGGAGTCCTTCCGGTGCTGATCCTCTGCGTATCCATCTGTGTGAAGCTTTATATGAGCTATTATAACAGGAAGATCGGGACCAGGATCGATTCAGAGGCCATGAAGGCCACGGCCATGGACAGCTTAAGCGACTCGGTGGCGACCCTGGCCGTGCTGTTCTCTATGATCGTCGCCCACTTTACCGGCTACAACATCGGCGGCTGGTGCGGCTGCATCGTGGCCTGCTTCGTACTCTATGCCGGTTACAGCGCCGCCCGGGATACGTTAAATCCGCTTCTGGGACAGCCGCCGTCTCCGGAGTTCGTGGAGGAGATTAAGAAGCTGGTCCTGGCCCATGAGGAGATCATCGGGATCCACGATCTGGTGGTCCATGACTATGGCCCCGGAAGACGGATGATCTCTTCACGGCGAGGTTCCGGGAAACAGCGACATTTTGAGATCCACGACGTCATCGACCGGATCGAGAAGGAGCTGAACCAGAAGCTGGGCTGCGAGGCGGTGATCCATATGGATCCCATTGAAGTGGATAATGAGAAGGTGGCAGAGATCCGCAGCATTCTGGCTTTGAAGATCGCGGGCGGCTGGAGGGCGTGACCATCCATGATCTGCGGATGGTACAGGGACCGACCCACACCAATCTGGTCTTTGACGCGGTGGTCCCCTATGGATTTAACAGGACTCACGCCCAGGTGAAGGAGGAGATCGAAAGATCGTCCAGGAGACCTGGGAGAACTATTATGCGGTGATCCAGGTGGAACAGTCGTATATATAACAGAAGAATAGTGAAATGTGCACAAAAAATATGAAAAAAAGCGCAGAAAAACTTGAATATCGCCAGAAAAATTGATATAATATCGTCACATGGTGCAATGTCCGGAAGACATGGCACAATATACTATTTTTCAGAGGACAAGGATATGAGAAATTGGAAAAAAGTTTTACTGGCAGTGGTTCCGGCGGCTATGATGTTTTCCTTTACTGCATTTTGCAGGACAGTGGCATCGAGGATATGAACGGCTGGTGGTATGAGAACGAAGATGGCTCCTACTGCAAGAACGGCTGGTTCTGGCTGGATGGAAATGAGGACGGCGAGGCAGAGTGCTATTGCTTCGATAACGATGGTTATGCTCTCGTTTCCCTTTATAACCTTCCGACCAGTAAGGCTGCCGGTTATGATGTAAATATGGACGGCGCATGGGTTGAGAACGGAGAAGTCCAGACGCAGCCCGTAATGGAATAATTCCCATATAAAGAAGGAAGGAAATAAGATTGAAAATGAGAAGTAGAGGGTATTCATTCCCTTAATCGCATCACAAACAAGCCATCTTTCGGTGGCTGCTTTAAAATTGAATATTGTGTATGTTAAGGTTATGCAGTTGCTGACTTGATCTTATAACCTTGGTTTCTGGCGATCATGAGTGCCTGCTCTACGGTAATCTCACGATCAACTGGAAGTAAATCGGATTTCTGATAAAGTTCTGCGTTATAGTTTTCACCGTTCTTCAACATGTCGTATAATGCGGTAAGAAGCATTCTTGCTATTGCAATGATTGCTTTCTTGTGACCGCGACGCTTTTTGAGACGGAGATAACGGTTACGCATTTCCAGGATGCTTAGTGCTTTTTACGACAGCGTTTGCGCACTGTACTAAAAGCGGTTTGATGTAGCATCCGGCCTTGGACACCCGGACAGATTTTTTTCTTCCCTGCGCTTTCATTGTTGGTTGGTGTAAGCCCAGCCCATGAGCATAAGTGTTTCGCCGAAGGAAAAGCCTCCATATTGGTACCGATTTCGGAAATGATTCCGATGGCAGTGAAAGGACTGCTGATACCAGGAGCAGTTTGAAGAATGGTAAGTTCCTGCTGATAGGGAGCGGCGAGCGCAAGAATGAGTTCTTCAAGCTCTGCTTTCCGGGATTCAAGGTTTTCATAGTGAGCTTTGATCACCTTGAGTTTTTCCAGCCTGTTCCGGTGTGATATATCCGTCAATGGCATCACGGAATTCAGGAAGTTACTTTTTCAATCTTTTGCAAACAATAGGTTCAAGGTCAAAGGAAGTATCTGCCGGATTTTCAAAAGTTTATCCAGTATGGCCTTAACAGATTTGCCGACGCTGTCCGAAGACAACATTTCCCAACTGGATATTTGAATCCGTGAGACAGTTCTGCAAACGATTCTTTCGCTTGATTTGAAGCAGGTTAGTTTGAAGCGGTAACGCATGAGGTCGCGAAGCTGGCGAATGTCAGCAGGTGGCATAAAGCTTCCAGCAACAAGGTCATGCTTAAACAGGTCAGCAATCCATTTGGCATCTTTTCTTGTCAGTTTTCTTTCCACGGATAGCCTTAACATATTTGGGATGAGCAAGGACAATTGAACAATCCGATTCCAAGATGTTATAAACAGGAATCCAGTATTTACCAGTGGATTCCATACAGACATCCTTGCAATTCCGGTCGAGTAGCCATTGTAACAAAGTTTTCAGACCGCTCGTGTAGGTCGAAAACCGATGGCTCTCATAAGAGGTAATGCCTTTGTCGTTAGTAGAAGCGATACAGGCAACTACAAAAGTCTTGTGGACATCAATGCCACAGCAGATTTTGTACACGATTTTTAAAGCCATAGGGACTCCTTTCAGAACCAGAAGGTTCACTAAAGATTATAGGGAGAGACGGCATTGACTGAACGCCTAAGCTATAAACGAGAATGTTTATACAAAGATAAGATTACGTGCTTTAGGAATCACACTTATTTGTGCTTGAAAAGGCGGACTACACATATAAAAATACGGTCATCCGGCAAGCCGGGCAGCCCACTCACCTTCCCCGTGATTTGTAGTATACCGAGATCCCTATAAGAAGAATTATAAAGAAAAATAAGCTCAGGAAAACATTTTCATAACATTTTGTGCCTGAAAGCGAAGCGAAAGGAATGGATATAAATATGAAAATTGGAAAAAGCTTCTGTTGACAGTAGTTCCAGCCACCCTGGCCGTTTCCTTTACCGCATTTGCAGGCCAGTGGAGCCAGGATATGAACGGCTGGCGGTACGAGAACGATGACGGTTCCTACTGCCGGAACGGCTGGTATTGGCTGGACGGAAACCAGGACGGCATTGCCGAGTGTTATATTTTCGATAACGACGGCTATGCGCAGGTTTCCCTTTATAACCTGACGGCCAAGGCCGGCGGTTATGAAGTCAACGACCAGGGAGCCTGGGTGGTAGACGGCGTGGTCCAGGAAAAGAAGGGTGGAGGTCCCGGCGGCAGAGATCCAGCCGGCTGAGGAAGTGAAGCCCGACGCATCCAACGACCCGGCGGCTCTGGAGGCGTATCTGGCGGCCCAGGAAAAGACAAATACCTTAGACAGCATGGACGCCCAGGCAGATATGAAGATGTCCATGACCATGGAAGGCGTTTCCATTGACACCAACATGGATATGAACATGAAGGTCCGCGGAGCCCAGACCGGAAACCTGGAGTTCGTGGCTGACGGAAGCATGACCATGTTGGGAAGCGATATCCCGTTCCAGATGTTCTATACAGACAATATGTACTATATGGACATGATGGGCATGAAGATGAAACAGGAAATGCCCCTGGACGAGGCCCTGGACCAGGTTGCCAGCAATCTGGAGAGCGTGGATATGGATCTGGCTATGATGAAGGATATGGCCATGACCACTGAGGATGGAAATACAGTCCTTACATACGGCATCAATACGGACAATATGAACTCCTTTTTAAACGGCATCGTTGGAGATATGGATACCCTTTACAACGGATATACGGTTTCCTACAATATCCGCAGCGCATCCGGCAAGGCCATTGTGGATGAGAACGGCTATTATGTCAAAGAGGATATGAGCCTGGATATGGATATGGTCATGACCGACAGCGAGACTGGAGAGTCTGAAACCGTTTCGTATGTGATGGAAGTGCATATGAACATCAATAATCCGGGACAGGAAGTGAAATTTGAGCTTCCGTCCACAGAGGGCTACGAGGACCTGGGCAGCGCTCTGGTATAAGATTTAAAAAAAGAAAATAAAAATTCCCGGCGGCGTTTTACACGCTTCCGGGAATTTTTTCTGAATGGGGAAAAACGACTGACAGCAGACGCTCTCTGTGGAAAAGCAGGCCTACATCACGTTCTGGGGCGTGCCCTTTAACCACTTGTCCACATTGTCAAAAACGATAATGGCACGTTTTTCCAGAGCCTCCTTTGTGGCGAAGGCCACATGGGGAGTGGCGATGACATTTTTTGCTGTGAGGAGCGGATGGTCCTTGACGATGGGCGGCTCAGTCTCAAATACATCGATCCGGCTCCGGCCAGGCGGCCGTTATTTAAGGCGTCTGCCAGGGCGGCGCTGTCCACCACAGGACCGCGGGAGGTGTTGATGAGGATGGCCGACGGTTTCATTTTTGCCAGCTCCTCTTTTCCAATGAGTCCTCTGGTATCGGAATTTAAAAGGAGTGTGGAGGGAAACGATATCACAGGAAGAGAGGAGCGTATCCATATCCACATAGGTGATCCCGGGGATATCCTTTTTCGTGCGGCTGTACGCCAGGACCTGGCAGCCGAAGGCGTTTGCGATGGCGGCAGTGCGAGGCCGATGGCTCCGGTACCGATGACACCGAATTTTTTTTCCTTCCAGCTCAAAAGCCCACCAGTCCGTCCTTGGTGCCTTCCTTCCGCACCACGTCGTTGCAGGGGATCATGTTCCGGTACAGGGCAATGATCATGCCGAATACCAGATCGGCCACAGCGGCGGTGGAGTAGCCCGCGCAGTTGCTGACCAGAACACCGTTGGCTTTACATGCGTCCATGGCGATATGGTCCACGCCGGTGAATGCCACAGCCAGAAGCTTTAAGTTTTTGCAGCCGTTGATCACGTCGGCGTTCATGGGAAGATTGGATACGGCGATGATGTCCGCATCATGGCCCCGTTCAATGAGGGTCTCCGTATCGGTGACGCGGGTATTGTAATATACGATCTCCAGATCTGCGGGCAGCATGTCCTTTGCCATGGACAGCAGCTTTTTCATCGTTGACGCCCAGGGGGGCTCGATGATCACGAGTTTCATATCGGGTTCCCTCCTTGTGGTCCGGAGCTTTCTGGCTCCGGCGTCGTTTTCATGGTTTTTATTGTAAGTCTTTTTCGGAGAAACATTCAACTGTTTTCGCACGGGACATATACTGGCAATAAAACCGTGTGAAAGGAAGCGTGGCTGTGGTCTCCGTGAGGTCTTTGCATGATCGTAAAAAATGAAGAAGAGGAGGTGCTGGGGCGGTGCCTGGACAGTGTGGCCGGGTTCCCGGATGAGATCCTTGTGACGGATACCGGATCCACAGACGGAACGAAGGCGGCCGCCATGGAGCGCGGAGCCAGGGTCTTTGATTTTCCGTGGCGGGACGACTTTGCCGCCGCCAGGAAATTTCTCATTTTCCCAGGGCCGGGGGACGTATCTGTTCTGGATGGATGCCGACGATGTGGTGCGGCCGGACCAGCGGAGGAAGCTGCTGGATCTGAAGGAGCGGCTGGGACGGGCAGACTGTCTTCCGGATGTGGTGATGATGAAGTATGCGGCAGCGTTCCGCCGGGACGGTTCCCTGGCCGCAGCCTTTTTACCGGGAGCGGCTGATCCGCAGAGGGACTGGGGCCGTATGGAAGGGCCGGGTCCACGAAACAGTGCAGCCCTTTGGTATTATATGGAAGGAAGACATCTGGATCGAACACCGGAAAATGAGGATCCGGGACCCGGAGCGGAATCTGAGGATCCTGGAGTCCATGAGGAAAAATGGAGAGGAGTTTGGCCCCAGGGAACAGTATTATTATGAAATGGAACGGGCTTTCGCCTCCGAGATGCCGGGAGACAGCCCTGGAAAACGGGCAGCTCCCCACCCGGCCGGGGAATGAAAGGTTTGTAAACGGCAGATACTTATGGTAAGATGTTAGGGTTAAAATACCCGGCCTGGAGCCGGAGACAGAAAGGAAACCACATGGCAGAAGAAAAAAGAATTGTATCAATGCAGACGAATACCTGGCAAATAATCCATTCATGCGCCATAACCATATGAAGATCGAAAGAATCTCCACCGAGTGCAGCGAGATCTCCATGGAGGTCCATCGGACGGGCTCAACATCATGGGCATGATCCACGGGAGGGCTGCTCTACTCCCTGGCGGATGTGGTAACGGGGCTGACTGCCCGGGCGGACAGGGAGAAAATATGTGACCCAGAGCGCCCATGTGAACTTTATCGGCAACGTGTCCCAGGGGGGTGACAGCCCGGGGGATCCTGGTGCGCCGGGGCGGGTCATCACCATCGTCCGGGCGAGGTGATTGATGAGAACGGAAGCTGCTGGCAGATGTGACTGCGGATATGTTCTGTGTAGGCCAGGAAAAGTCAGACTAGAAAGGGCGCCGGGTCATACCGGCTCCTTTCCTGAAAAGACAGCGGAAGCAAGGTCGATGAAGCGGCGTTCAATGGGAGTCAGGCGGCTGTTTTATGACGCACGGTCATGCACCATTGGGCGAGAGGGTCATCGGAATAGAGATAGAGACAGATCAGGATGATTTTCCGGTTTTGTTACATAAATAGCAGGAGAAAAGCAATGGCAAGACCGCATTCGGCCATGGCGATATTTGTTTTGCGGTTTTGAACAGGAACCAGCGAAAGATTGTTAAGCCTGTATTTCGTAATGATCTGGCTGATATCCTCACATATTTTTTCTGACCGGGAACACCGGAGACCAGGGTCTGGTTTTCCAGATGATGAAGAGAAAATTTCCAGTCCGGTGAGAAAACGGCTTAAGGTCGGCTAGGGAAATATAAAGAGTACCAGTTCTTTTCCAGTCCGCGGCCGGCTGGGGAAATATTTTTTCCCGGGCAATTGTTATGAAATACTGGCAGGGTGCGTTCATCAGGGGATCATCGGATTCCTCCCTATGGGGATTCAGTAAGGTATATTTATTTTGGGATATTGTATCATAGAATATAGAATGTCTGCAATGGATATAGTGTCTTATGTATACCGTATGGATAAAAAAGTATTTTACAAAAACTTTATAGAAAATTATAATATTTTCATAATTATAAATTTATATGGAAAAAGGAGGAAAATATGGCTGATGTAATGGAACTTATAAAACAGCACGAGGCGGATATGATCGGAATCCGAAGACATATCCATGCAAATCCGGAGCTGAGCAACGAAGAGAACCGGACGACAGCTCTGATCCGGGAAAAGCTGGAGGAATACGGGATCGAGATCATGGAGATCGGCCCGAAGACCGGCGTGGTCGGTTTCTAAAGGGAGGAAGACCAGGGAAAACCGTTGCGATCCGGGAGGACATAGACGCCCCTGCCCATGTCTGAAAAAACGGGTCTTCCGTATGCCTCCTCTGTGGACGGCGTCTGCCATTCCTGCGGACACGATATCCATACCACAGTCCTCCTGTTTTGTGCCAGGATCCTTTCGGAACTCCGGAATCAGCTGAGCGGAAATGTACTGTTCCTATTCCAGCCGGCGGAGGAGCGCGGCACTGGGGCCAGGCAGGTTCTGGAGTGTAAATTTTTTATGAGCCGGTGAAGCCGGATGTGCTGGTGGGGCTTCATGTGTCCCCGGAATACCCGGCTGGCTCCATTGGACTCAAGGAGGGACCGGCCCAACGCCTCCTGCGATACCTTCTATATTAAGGTAAGCGGCAAGGGGGGAGGCCACGGAGCCCATCCAGAAAACTGCATCGATCCCATCGCCATCAGCGGCTACATAATGGCCCAGCTTCAGACCGTCGTGTCCCGTGAGAACCATCCGGTCTATCCGGCGGTTATGACCATAGGCAGCATTCACGGAGGAAAAGCGCCCAATGTGATCCCGGACTTTGTGGAAATGAGCGGGACCCTGCGGAGCCTGAACGCAGAGAGCAGGGAGAAAATGCAGGCGGCCATTGACCGGATCTGTATTTCCTGTGCGGGAGGCTATGAGAGGAAGCGCAGAAATCCGGTGGGGGAAAAGGGAATGCCGCCGCTGGTAAATGACCAGAACGTGATCGCAGGGCTGCGGGCGGCTGCTGAGGAGACCATTGGAGCGGACCATGTGATCACGGTTCAGAATCCGTCTCTGGGATCGGAAGATTTCTCCTTCCTGTTCCGTTTCTGGCGCCTGGAGCTCAGTTCCGGCTTGGTTCCGGAAATGATGCGGATCCCAATACGCGTCACGGACTGCATAATTCAAAAAATGTTTTTGACGACAGCTGTATCGCAGCGGGGACGGCTGTTCTCGTCCAGTACACAAGAAACTTTTTAAAATAACAAAGGAGGGTTACTATGGAAAAGAAGAAAAAAATTCCAGATCCCGACCACATGTGCTCTGTTATTCATGCTTATGATCGTATGCGCGGTCCTGACCTGGATCATCCCTGCCGGCGCCTATGAAACAGAAAAAGGTGGGGAACCTGAATAAGGTCATTGCCGGGACGTATCATGTGATCGACAGTACTCCAGTGGATCCCTGGGGCGTTCTCATGGCAGTTATGGCAGGCTTTTACAAGTCAGCCAAGCTGATCTTCATGATCATGTTCTGCGGAGGCGCCGTTGCGGTACTTGAAAAAAGTGGATCCATCAACGCGGCCTTTGGACGGCTGGCTTCCAATAAAGCTCAACGCCCATGTCCTGGCTCTTCTGATCATGGCGTTTATGTCTGTGGGGCGCAGCAGGTGTGTTTGCCAATCCGGTTGTCGCTCTGGTCCCCATTGGGATCATTCTCGCAACCAGCCTTGGATACGACGCGTTTACTGGCTTCCTGTTTGTTTACATGGGCGCTTACTCCGGCTTTAATGTAGGATGGGCCAATGCAACTACCATCGGTGTGGCGCATCCCATTGCGGAGCTTCCCATCTTTTTCTGGATTTGAGGTCCGCGTCCTGCTGAATATCATTAATTTTGCCATCTGCTATTTCTTCACACGGTGCGTTATATGAAAACGATCCGAAAGGATCCCATGAAGAGCCTTTGAACTATGAGGAAGGCATGTCCGTGGCTGATTTTATGGGAGCAAAAGGTGAAACTACGGAAACGATCCACACTTCCATGTCCTGGAAGCATATGGTCAGCCTTCTGGGGCTGGTGGCAGCCATCGCGGTGATCGTGATCGGCTCCATTAAATTTTTCCTGGAGCTATGACCAGATGGCGGCAACCTTCTTTGTCCTGGCCGTAGGCTGTGGTCTGCTCAACGGAATGGGCGTCAACGGGACCACGAAGGAATTTATCAATGGCTGCGCCAAAATGACCAATGCGGCGTTTATTGTTGGATTTGCCAATGGCATCGGTGTGATCCTGTCCCAGGGACAGATTTTGAATACCATCGTCAACTGGCTTTCCATCCCGATCTCCAGCATGGGATCTGTAATGGGTGCGAACTTCATGTTCATTGCCAATCTGCTGATCAACTTCCCGATCCCTCCGGATCTGGCCAGGCGGCAGCGGTAATGCCCTTAATGGTTCCCATCGCGGACCTGGTCGGCATCACAAGACAGGTTGCGGTCCAGGCCTTCCAGTTTGGAGACGGATTCTCCAACTGCCTGTATCCCACAGCAGGAACCCTCATGGGAGCCCTGGCCATCGCAAAGGTGGACTGGGCCAGATACGCTAAATGGCTGATGCCTCTTCTGGGATGCCAGATCGCGATGTCCTTTGCCGCTTTGACGATCCTTCAGGCCATTGGCTGGACCGGACTATAAAGGGCAGGAAACCTGAGACAACTGTCTCTGGCGTGTCATAGAAGAAAATTCTGTACTTTTCAAAGGAAAATTTGAGGTTTTTCCTTGACAGCCGGAAAAAAAGACTATATATAATAATGGGGCGTGCATGGGGTACGCCCCATTTTTGTGCGCAGAATCAAGCTGAACCAAACAGCAACCACAGACAATATCACAGGAGGTGAAAAGGATGCCTACATTTAACCAGTTAGTAAGAAAAGGAAGGCAGACCACAGCAAAAGAAGTCCACAGCTCCGGCTCTTCAGAAAGGATATAACTCCCTTCAGAAGAAAGCAACAGACATTTCCGCTCCGCAGAAGAGAGGCGTCTGCACAGCAGTTCGTACTGCTACACCGAAGAAGCCGAACTCCGCTATGAGAAAGATTGCCAGAGTTCGTCTTTCCAACGGTATCGAAGTAACAAGCTATATCCCGGGTGAGGGCCACAACCTTCAGGGAGCACTCTGTTGTTCTGATCCGCGGCGGCCGTGTAAAGGACCTTCCGGGTACCAGATACCACATCATCAGAGGTACTCTTGATACTGCCGGATACCGGTGTAAACCATAAGATCGGTGAAGTTCACGATGGCGCTGCTACCATGGACTGGATGGAACAGGAACAGGAACGTGGTATTACCATTACCTCCGCTGCTACCACCTGCCACTGGAAAGGCTACCGCGTAAACATCATCGATACCCCAGGGCACGTAGACTTCACTGTAGAAGTTGAACGTTCTCTGCGCGTACTCGATGGCTCCGTAGCAGTATTCAGTGCGAAAGACGGCGTTCAGACCCAGTCTGAAACCGTTTGGAGACAGGCAGACCACTATCATGTACCGCGTATCGCATTCATCAACAAAATGGATACCATCGGCGCGGATTTCCTCCATGCTGTAAAAACCATGGATACCCGTCTCCATGCTAGAGCTATTCCGATGCAGCTGCCGATCGGCGCTCAGGATTCCTTCACCGGGATCGTTGACCTGCTGACCAGACAGGCTGAAATTTATGACAGCGATGACGGCAAACAGTACCATGCGGCACCTGTTCCGGCTGAACTCGCTGACGAAGTAGAAGAACTCCGCGAAAAGATCGTCGAAACTGCAGCAGAAGGCAGCGATGAACTGATGGAAAAATACCTCGAAGGTGAAGAACTCACCATGGAAGAAATCAAGGCATCTCTGCGTCAGCAGGTTCTTGACTGCAAACTCTTCCCGGTATTCTGTGGTTCTGCATACAAGAACAAAGGTATCCAGATGCTGCTCGATGCAGTACTTGACTACCTGCCGTCTCCGCTGGATGTTCCTCCGGTCAAAGGCACGACCCTTGACGGCGAGGAAGTCACCCGCGAAGCATCTGACAGCGCGCCAATGGCTTCGCTGGCATTCAAGATCATGGCTGACCCATTCGTTGGTAAACTGGCATTCTTCCGCGTTTACTCCGGTATCATGAACCAGGGCACCTACGTTCTGAACTCCACCAAAGGAAAGAAAGAACGCGTTGGCCGTATCCTTCAGATGCATGCAAACCATCGTAAGGAAATCGACTGTGCTTACTCCGGCGATATCGCTGCAGCAGTCGGCTTCAAGGACGTCACCACCGGTGATACCCTTTGCGATGTAGATCATCCGATCATCCTCGAAAAAATGGAATTCCCGGATCCGGTTATTTCCGTTGCTGTTGAACCAAAGACCAAAGCTGACCAGGAAAAGATGGGCAATGCTCTTCAGAGACTGGCAGAAGAAGATCCGACCTTCAAAGTACACACCGATCCAGAATCCAACCAGACCATCATCTCCGGCATGGGCGAACTCCACCTCGACATCATCGTCGATCGTATGAGACGTGAATTCAACGTAGACTGCACCGTAGGCAAACCGCAGGTTGCTTATCGTGAAACCATCCGTAAATCCGTTGAATCCGAAGGTAAGTTCATCCGTCAGACCGGCGGCCACGGCCAGTACGGCCACTGCTGGCTGCGCCTCGAACCGATGGAACCGGGCAAAGGATTCGAATTCGAAAACGCTGTCGTTGGCGGCGTCATTCCGAAGGAATTCATCAACCCGATCCAGACCGGCGTAGAAGCAGCTCTAGAAGACGGTGTTGTAGCTGGTTATCCGATGGTCGATATCAAAGTTACCGTCTATGATGGTTCCTATCATGATGTCGACTCCTCTGAAATGGCATTCAAAGTGGCAGGCTCCATGGCATTCAAAGATGGCGCGAAGAAAGCTGATCCAGTTCTCCTCGAACCATACATGGCAGTCGAAGTCGACGTACCGGAAGAATACATGGGCGACGTTATCGGCGGCCTGAACTCCCGTCGCGGACGTATCGACGGCATGGAAACCGAAAACGGCGAATCCAGAATCAAAGGCTTCGTTCCGCTGTCCGAAATGTTCGGTTATGCAACCGGCCTGCGCAGCTCTACCCAGGGCCGCGGCACCTTCACCATGACCTTCGATCATTATGAAGAAGTTCCGAAAGCTATTTCTCAGCAGATCACTGAAGAAAGACTCGGAAAGAAATAAAATTTTATTAAGGAGACCTCAAAATGGCAAAAGCTCATTACGAAAGAACCAAGCCGCATGTTAACATTGGCACCATCGGTCATGTCGATCATGGTAAAACGACCCTGACCGCTGCTATCACCAAAGTTCTGGCTGAAGAAGGCAAAGCAAACTTCCTCGACTACGCTTCCATCGATAAAGCACCGGAAGAAAGAGCTCGTGGTATCACCATCAACACCTCCACTGTAGAATACGAAACCGCTACCCGTCACTACGCACACGTAGACTGCCCAGGGCATGCTGACTATGTCAAGAACATGATCACCGGCGCAGCACAGATGGACGGCGCTATCCTCGTCGTATCCGCAGCTGACGGCCCGATGCCGCAGACCCGCGAACACATCCTTCTGGCTAAACAGGTCGGCGTACCGGCTATCGTTGTATTCCTGAACAAAGCTGACCAGGTCGACGATCCGGAACTGATCGATCTCGTAGAAATGGAAATCAGAGATCTGCTCTCCTCCTACGACTATCCAGGCGATGACACCCCGATCGTTGTCGGCTCCGCTCTCGGCGCTCTCAACGGCAATCCGGAAGATGAACAGAAGATCCGTGACCTGATGGCTGAAGTCGATGCTTACATCCCGACCCCGGAACGTGACACCGACAAACCATTCCTGATGCCAGTCGAAGACGTATTCACCATCACCGGTCGTGGCACCGTTGCTACCGGCCGTGTAGAACGTGGTACTGTCAAAGTCGGCGACACCGCTGAAATCGTCGGCCTGCAGGAAAAACCGACCGCTACCGTCGTTACCGGTGTAGAAATGTTCAGAAAGACCCTTGACCAGGCAATGGCTGGCGATAACATCGGCGCTCTGCTCCGTGGTATCGACCGTAAAGACATCGTTCGTGGTCAGGTCCTCGCAAAACCGGGCACCGTTCATCCGCACACTGAATTCACCGCTCAGGTATACGTACTGACCAAAGATGAAGGCGGCCGTCATACCCCGTTTTTCAACGGCTATCGTCCGCAGTTCTACTTCCGCACCACCGACGTAACCGGCGACATCAAGGTATGGTACGGTACGGATGAACGGGGGTTCTGGTACCGGATGGAGTTGTTTCAGAAGGAAGAGGATGGGAGCCCCGACGCTTCTTCATATAACGGGAGGAGGACGCCGAGGGAAGGACCATGCAGCTGGCGGGATATCCCCTGATAAGTCCCCCATGGAGCCCTCTGTAAAGGAAGGAGAGACCCTGTCCCTTAAGACGCTTCTGGGAGGCCTGTGGACGGAACCGGCGGAAACGAAGGTCCAGAAGGTGGAAAAATACCAGGAGGACCATGGCCTCAGGTATGTGATCCGCCATAAGGTCTTACAGAGCGTATTTCCGGGAACCGAGGGAAAGGAGCTGACCGGGACCATAAACCGGACGGATACGGTAAGGACCGGGGCCCCGATGGGACGGTAAAGGAATTTGTGATCAGGCAGACAGCGTATACGATGTGTACGAGGAAATGGGAGCCGTTGTGGAATACCGGATCGAATTTTTCAGCGGTGACGAAGCCGGAAATATGGAGCTGGGATCCGGGACAGGACCGTCAGAATAGGGGCCTGTAATCAGGACAGCCGTAATAAAAGCAGCGGACGCCTGGGAGGCAGGGCCGCTGCTTTTTTAAAAGAAACAGGAGAAAACGGTCTTAGACCGCCTGCATGGGCTGCACCGCCTGGATCAGCCGGAATATCTGCTCGGCTGTGTCGGCCATATTTTTTCTGGCGTTTTCTGGATCCATGGCCTCCTCCAGGGTGACGACGGAGCGGAGGATCGGGAAAAAGGCATCGATCCCTGCATCGTT
>VOFI01003716.1_pt1 | contig 20527 bp, 40 predicted proteins | sample 5384131 | NCBI WGS metagenome assembly VOFI01 (sample SAMN12384728, study PRJNA508395) | human gut metagenome | isolation source: healthy gut H | host: Homo sapiens | reverse complement strand
CGTGGAGATGGAGGGACACGAAGGCACCGGCCCGGGTGGTCCGCATTTCATCTGGCAGCTGGGCGGGAAGCCGGGCCGGTTCCCCGGTCTTTACGAAGGTTTCCACGGACAGCCGGGCCAGTTTCACATAAGGATCCTCGTGAGCGATCCGTTCTTCCTTCTGCTTTTCTGGTACTGGAGCAGGGGCAGCAGGAACTGGCGGCTGGGATCCGGCCCTTCCGGATAGAAGGAAGCCACCCGTAGCCCACGCCGAAGGGGCCTTCATAGGACAGCAGGCGGGACTTCAGGGCCACCCCGTCCCAGGCCCCGGTCATGATCCAGAAGGAACGCAGGCCGCATTCGGCGGCCCGGGTGCACAGGGAGCCATCCAGGGTCAGCAGGCGCAGGAAGTCGCCCTTCTCTAGGCATTCTGTACAGGCCCTGTCGAATACCGGACCTTCGGGCACTGCGCCGTAGGGACCTTCCGGCAGCAGTTTGTGGGAGAGATCCCCGCTGGCGATGAACACCACCCGGCGGCCCAGCTGGTCCACTGCCCGGCGGATGCACTGGCCCAGTTTGTAGTGTACGTCCGCCGGAAAGCCGGACAGGCCGATGCGGACCACCCTTACCTGGTCCAGGGGCTTGTATTTGCGGAAAAAGTACAGGGGGATCATGGTGGCATGGTCCAGCGCCGGATTCCGTTCCCCTTCGAACCCGGCCGGGATCCGGCCTCCCGGGCATCATCGGCGATCAGGAAGGCCAGGGTGGTGTCGTAGTCCACGGCGATTTCCACCTGGGGCGCCCGGAACTGGGCGAAACTGCCCCGGGCATGGGAGCCGGGGGCGATGTGGAAATAATCCAGGTACAGCTCCGCATGGGGGCTGGTAATCACCAGGGTGTCGGGATTGAGATCCGCAGCCGCCTTCATGACTGTATCGTAGGCGTCGATGGTCTTCTGGATCTTCTTTTCTTCACCCCGCCCGATTTCCGGCAGGATGATGGGGGGATGGGGTACGGCAAAAGATGCAAGAATGGTCATGGCAAACACCTCTCTTTTCTTCCATTGTAGCATAAAAACGGGGGTGTGAAATCATTCACACCCCCCGTTATACGTCACAGGTAAAAATTTGCCTCAGGCTCTTTTTCAGTTCCGTTTCCGGAACAGCTCGAACAGATGCACCGGCGCCCCGCTGTTCCAGTTGTAGCCCGGGACGGCGGCCTCCACTTTGGCCTTGACGGCCTCCAGGTCGTGGAATACCTCCCATTTGGCGGCAATCTGGGCCTGGCCGCTGAGGCGCAGCAGGTAGGAGGGATGGAAGGTGGCCAGGAAAGGGATGCCTTCCCTGGTCGTGTACCACTGGCCCCCGTTCCCGGGTGATGCGGGCATCCGGCCCCCGGAAATACCGCAGGGCCACGCTCCCAGCCCCAGGATCACTTTGGGCTGCAGCAGCCGGATTTCCTGATCCAGCCAGCGTCTGGCACAGAAGGCACCTTCCTCCACAGTGGGAGTCCGGTTGCCCCTGGGCCGAGCATTTGATCACATTGGTGGTATACACCCGATCCCGGGTGATCCTCACGGACCACAGGGCCTTGTCCAGCTGGCCGCTGGGGACGATCAGAGGACAGCCGTAGTCATCTTCCACGCCGCCGGGTCCTTCGCCTACAATCATGAGAGGGCTTTCCAGGCTGCCGAACCAGCCTACCGGGGCTTGACAGTCACCCCGCAGAGGGCAGGCGGTGCAGTCTTCCAGCTGTTTTTTCAGGGTATCGAACGAATCTGCAGATTCCACGGATAAGGCCTCCTTAGGGTTTCTCTTTTTTCAGCCTGTCCAGGAAAAAATCCGGCCAGGAAGCCAGTGAACAGGCCGGTGGGGATGCCGATGGCAATCAGCACGGGCAGGTAGGAGAACAGGGGCCGGTGTCATCATGATCCCTACGGCAATGAGGATCTGGCCACAGTTGTGGAGGAAGGCTCCCAAAAGCCCCACGCCAACGGTGGAGAACCACTGGTATTTCACGGCCAGGGCCATGCCGATGAAACTGAGCACAGCGCCGCCCAGGCCGATGAGAAAGCCCGGGGTCAGGAGCCCGGTGAACAGCAGCCCGGTGAGCAGCAGCCGGGCCGCCAGGAACAGCGCACCCTTCTGCACCCCGTACAGGTACAGCACGATGATGGTCACGGTGTTGGCCAGGCCCAGATGGGCTCCGGGCAGGGGGCAGCAGCCAGGCCAGACTGGTTTCTGCCAGCCGCAGGGCGATGGCGGCAGCCAGCAGCACCCCAGCTGGGTCAGGTCGTGGATGGTGAGGTTACCGGAGGATGGCATCATGATCATTCTCCTTTGCAGCAGTGGTGATGGTGACCAGGACTTTTTCCGGTACGCAGGCAATGGTCTGGCCGCTCCGGGTGATCTTGCCCTGGTGGATGCAGACTTTGTCCGGGCAGGGGGGTGAAGAGGTGACCCGGGCGCCGTCCCTGTCGTACAGGATGGTGAGCTCCCCATCCGCCACCGGGACGATCAGCTTGGTCTCGGCGGTGATCTTCTTCAGTTCGATCCGCTGGAGCACCTGCTGGTCCTGCTTTACCACCAGGACTTTATCCTTGGCGGAGGTGTTGGATCGGAAGAAAAATAGCTGCCGAGGGCCAGGATCACGGAACAGGATCAGCCAGAAATCATTCTTGCGCATACGGAATCTCCTTTTATTCAGGGGTATAGATGGTTTTTCAGGCCGGAGGACAGGTGGACGGTTCCGTCTTCCTCCACATACAGCATTTCCAGATCGGGATTCTGCTCCACCAGGTCCATGGCTTTCTGCCAGGGCAGTACGAACAGCAGGGGTGGAGTAGTAGTCCGCCCAGAAGGCGGAATGGGTCACTACGGTGACAGAACGGGCATTCCAGGCCGGACCAGCCGGTCCGGGGATCCAGGATATGGTGGTACCGTTTTCCGTCCACCTCATAATACCGCTGGTAGTCGCCGCTGGTGGCAATGGCCGTCCCGTCTTTCACGGCCAAGGTGCCCAGCACCTTCTGGGGGTTCCGGGGATCCTGCACGCCGATCTTCCAGGGGGAACCGTCTTCCTTGCTGCCCAGCACTTTGATGTTCCCACCGGCGTTGATGAGGGCCGTTTTCACCCGTTTGTCCCGGCGCAGCAGCTCAGCAGCCTGCTCCACGGCATAGCCCTTGGCCACGGCTCCCAGATCCAGCTGGGCACCGGGGGCCAGGGTCACCGTGTTCCCGGCTACGTCTAAAGTATACTTCTCCGGACCGCATTTGGCCAGTGCCTGGGCGATTTCTGCCTTTGCGGGCACGGTTTTGTCTTCCTTATGCCTGTTCCACACCTGGATCACCGGGCCCAGGGTCAGGTCCCAGGTTACGGTCCTGCAGGGGCTGCACCTGGCTCAGGATGTCCATCAGGTAGGGGGAGGCCTTGTGGGGTCCCTGGCCTGCTGCCTGGTTGATGGCGTACAGGTCTTCCGGTCCCTGCTCCGCATAGGGGTCCGTCTGGGTGGCAATGGTCTGGAACAGGCTCATGGCGTCGTTGGTGGCGTCCGTCAGATCTTTTGCTGTTTCCGGTGGTGGTGATGGTCACAATGGTATCCATCATGAACCGGGTATCTTCCTGTTTTCCGGTTGAAAAAAGCAGCCTGCACAAGTCAGGCTGCTGAAAACCAGAAGCGATGCTAATAGTTTTTCATGGATCTCCTTATCAGGCTTGTTTCTGAGCCTGGGCAGAAGGACATTGATCGGCCATGGCACAGCAGGCACAGCCAGTAGGTTCCGGTTTGGAAGGAGCTTCCGGCGTACCGGTAACAGGATTGACCTTGACCAGGCACTTCCGCGGGCATTTGGTGGTGCACAGGCCGCAGCCCACGCATTTGCTGTAGTCGATCACCGGGATGCTGCCGTTGGGCGTATCTTCCAGGGTGATGGCTTTTTTCGGGCAGGTCCGTACGCACATGCCGCAGCTGATGCAGGATACCTTGCAGTTGGTCATGGCAGCTTTGCCTTTTTCCCGGTTGTTGCACTGTACCAGCACTTTGGCGGTGGCAGGCAGCATTTCGATCAGCAGCTGCGGGCAGGCCTTGGAGCAGGCACCGCAGCCCACGCATTTGTTATAATCGAATTCAGGCAGGCCGTTTTTACCGATCTTCAGGGCGCCGAAGTTACAGGCATCGGCGCAGGCACCGTCGCCAAAGCAGCCGAAGTTGCACTGGCCGGGGCCGCCGGCGTTGGCAGCCTTCACATAGCAGTTGTGGATGCCTTCCCGGTTGGCCACAGGGGTCCGGTTGGCGGTGCAGCCGTTGCAGTGGAGACGGGGGATGCTGCGGACGGCGTTTTCGTCATCGTTGGATTCCACCCCCATGATGGCGGCAATGGCTTTTTTGTTTTCCGCACTGCAGACCACGCATTTGGTGGCGTCTTTTTCCTGACCGGAAACAATGGCGTCAGCCATGGCCCCGCAGCCGAAACCCGCACCCGCCGCAGTTGGCGCCGGGCAGCAGGTTGGTGATCTCCCCGATCCGGGGATCTTCTTCAACGGCAAATTTCTTGCTGGCCGTAGCCAGTACCAGGCCGAATACGCCGCCCAGCACTGCGACCAGAATCACAGCAGTTGTAATCATAATTTTCAGCTCCTAACTCAATGGATGCCGCTCATCCCCATCATGGAAATGGACATGCAGCTGGCGGTGATCAAGGCAATGGGAAGGTTCTGGAGGCATTTGGGCAGAGCCTTTTCGTCCAGACGTTCACGGATGCAGGAGAACAGCAGGATGGCCATGGTGTAACCGATGGACGTACCGATGGAGTTCACACAGGAATCCAGGAAGCTGTAGTTGCTTTCCACGTTGATCAGCGCAATCCCCAGGATGGCGCAGTTGGTGGTGATCAGAGGAAGGTAGATACCCATGGCCTTGTGCAGGAGGGCATGGCCTTTTCATGAACATTTCAACCAGCTGTACCAGGGTGGCGATGGCCAGGATGAAGACCAGGGTCTTCAGGTATTCCAGGTGGTAGGGCACCAGGAGCAGATGATAGCAGGTGTAGGACAGCATGGTGGACAGCAGCATAACGAAGGATACGGCGGCGCTCATGCCCACGGAGTTCTTGAAGTTCTTGAAACCCCCAGGAAGGAGCACATTCCCAGGAACCGGGACAAAATGATGTTGGAAACGAAAATGGAGCTGAAGCGAATGCCGAAAGTACTATGCATTGTGAGCACCTCTTTCTTTGAAGTAGTTGACTGTGGCGAATACAAAGCCCATGGTCAGGAAGGCTCCGGCCGAAGCAGGATGAAGATCAGTACCGGCTGATAAGCAGCAGGGAGAACGGCGTGGTCCAGCAGTTTGCCGGAACCGATCAGTTCCCGGAAGAAGGCGATGCAGCTCAGAGCGAAGGTGAAGCCGATGCCCATGCCGATGGCGTCCAGGGCGGATTCGATCACGCCGTGGTCGCAGGCGAAGGCTTCTGCACGGCCCAGAACGATACAGTTAACCACGATCAGAGGAACGAATACGCCCAGGGCTGCGTACAGCGCCGGTACGAAAGCGTTCATCAGCATTTCCAGCACAGTTACCACGGAAGCGATAACCACGATGTAGCAGGGAATATGGATCTGGTCCGGAATCCCAGTTTCCGGATGGCAGCGATGATCATGTTGGTGAAAACCAGCACGAAGGTAAAGGCACAGCCCATACCGATGGCGTTGGTCATGGAAGTACTGGTGGCCAGCGACGGACATACACCCAGCAGCTGGACGAACAGTGGGTTTTCCTTGATGATACCTTTGGTCAATTCATGCAGCATCTCGATCAGTCCTTTCCATTAGCATGATTCTTCATGTAGTCTTCCCGGGCGGCATTGACGCCGGTGACCACAGCTCTGGAAGTGATGGTTGCCGCAGTGATGGCCTTGATTTCATTGGGCTTGCCAGGTTCCTGTTTGGTGACCGCCAGGGCATCCTTCAGGGGTTTGCCCTTGAACTGGGCCTGCCAGGCAGGTTCCGTGCTCTTGGCGCCCAGGCCAGGGGTTTCACTGTGGTTCATGACTTTGATGCCGGTGATTTTGTTGCCGTCTTTGGAGATCCCCACCATCAGGGTGAGTTTGCCGCCATACCCGCTGGGGGTTACGGTGTAAATGTACCCGTTGGGTTTGCCGTTCTTGGAAGATTCCTGCGCATCGGTGATCAGGCCGCCGGGAGCCGGCAGTTTCTTCAGATCGCCCAGGTCGGGCAGGACGACTTTATAAGCGGCACGAGTGTCCGCTTCATGTTTTTTCGCGATGGTATCCTTGGTGCCTTCGTTGGCTGCAGCCACCAGACCTACGCTGACGCCGCAGATGACGGCCAGGATGCCGGTATACTTAACAAAGAGGTTGCTCATTTCTTTTGACCTCCTCCAAAGGATACATTCCGTACGAACCGGTCAATCATAGGAGTGACCATGTTCATCATCAGGATGGAGTAGCAGACACCTTCCGTATAGCTGCCCCGCAGCCGGATCAGGGAGGTCAGCAGGCCCAGGCCGATGGCGTAAATGATTTTACCTTTTTTCGTGATCGGGGAGGTGACCCAGTCGGTTGCCGAAGAAGGCACCGATCATCAGGCCGCCGGAGAACAGATGGTACAGGGGAACATGGAAGGATATCCGTTTGCAGCCCCATAGACCCCAGTAATCACGGCCACGGTAGCCAGGTAGAACACGGGGATGCGCCAGTCGATCAGTTTCTTGTAGCTCAGGTACAGGCCGCCGATGACCAGGGCCGGTACGCAGGTTTCGCCCAGGGACCCGCCGATGTTGCCCATGAACAGGTCGGACAGGGAAGGCAGCTGGGTGGCAGCGGCACCGCCGGCAGCCCAGGCTTTTTCAGCCATCCGCATCACAGCCAGCGGAGTGGCGGCCGTGGTGGCGTCAGCCCCTGCGGTGGCAGCTGTTACAGCAGCCGCCTTGGTGGCCGGGATGACCCAGGTGGTCATCTGCTGGGGGAAAGAAGCCAGCAGGATGGCACGGCCGATGTGGGCCGGGTTGAAGATGTTCTTGCCCAGGCCGCCGAATACGGCTTTGCCGATGACCACGGCAAACATGCCGCCCAGGACAGCCATGTAGCTGGGCAGGGAGGCGGGCAGGCACAGGGCCAGCAGCAGACCGGTCAGAGCCGCGGAACCGTCTTTTTACGGTGTCCTTCTTTACGCCCATGACATTGTTGGCCAGCTTTTCAAAGATAATGGCAGAAACCATGCAGCACACGATGACACGGGCTGCGTCAAAACGGAAATAGTAAAAAGATGCCAGGACAGCAGGTACCAGTGCCAGCATAACTTCCCGCATGGACTTGCTGATGGTGAGCCCACAGTGCATGTGGGGAGACGAGGAAACGAGAACCAGCGGTTTCGGTTCTTTAATAGGTTCCATAATCAATATCCAGTCCTTTCGCGATATTATTTCTTATCGAATTTATAGAAGGGGTTATGACCGCCGTCACCTTTCCCTTTGATAAATTGCTTGCCCATCCGGATGTACTGCACCAGAGGAATGTGGGCAGGGCATACGAAAGCACAGGAACCGCATTCGATGCAGGCATGACAGAAGAACCGTTCGGCTTCATCCCAGTTCTGTTTCTTGACAGCCTGGACGATTTCGGTGGGTTCCAGTCTCATGGGGCAGGCATCCACGCAGCGGGCGCAGTGCACGCAGGGATCCGGTTCCACATATTGAGCGAAAGGAGATTTGGAATTGAAGATCAGCAGGCCGCTGGAACCCTTGGTAATGGGGTAATCCAGGGAGTTGACGGCAAAGCCCATCATCATCCCGCCGGAAATGATCTTGCCGGGATCGCCTTCCAGGCCCGCCGGCGGCTTTTTTCCACAGCGTCGCTGTACAGGGTACCCAGACGGACGATGTAGTTCCCGGTTTCTTCACGCCGTCACCGCTGATGGTTACGACACGTTCATACAGGGGAACATTGTTTTTCACAGCGCGGCAGGCGGCAACCGCCGTACCCACGTTGTCCACGATGACGCCCACATCGGCAGGCAGGCCCCGATCCGGGACGGTGCGGCCGGTAGCGGCGTAGATCAGGTGCTTTTCAGAACCCTGAGGATATTTTTCTTTGCAGACACAGACTTCGATGTTGGCTTCGGAAGCCACCTTTTTCTGCATCAGTTCGATGGCATCGGGTTTGTTGTCCTCGATGCCGATGATCCCCTGAGGCACCGGAGGCCAGCATGAAATACTTCAGGCCCTGGATGATCTCATCCGAGTATTCCAGCAGCGTGCGATGGTCGGCCGTAACGAAGGGCTCGCATTCGATGCCGTTCAGCAGGACGGTATCGATGGGACGATGGCCTTCCTTTACAGGCGCATACTTCACTGCCGTGGGGAACGTAGCACCACCCATACCGGCGATGCCTCTGTCACGCAGTACCTGACGGATCAGATCCGGCGTGATGTCTTCTTCCTTGCGGGGGGCTGCATGTCCTCGCAGGGGGTGTCCTGGCCATCGTTTTTGATGACCACACATTGGGAAATCATGCCGTTGGGCATGTAACGGCTCTCCAGCTTCATCACCATGCCGCTCACACTGGAGTGGATGTTGGTGCTGACGAAGCCGCCGGCTTCCCAATCACCTGTCCCATTGTGACTTTGTCTCCCGGTTTGACCACCGGTTTTGCCGGAGCACCAATGTGCTGGGAGAGAGGAATGTACACCATGTCCGGGGCCGGGCATCTTTCGATAGCCACTTTGTCGGTCAAGGACTTGCTGGGCGGTACTTCAACACCACCCATGAAACTTGCTTCTTGTGCAGACATTCAGTTCACCTCTAACCTTTCATGTGTCAACTTCAAGTAAAAATTATATATTGTAAAATTACAAAAAACAAGGGGTTGAACGGATACAGTTGGGGAAAGGGCATGGAATCTAAATGAAAATTTTTTGGGAATTTTCTTCCCAAAAAGTTTACAAAAAAACATGCACAAGATTGTAAAATAGTTTATAATAATGAACGTACCCAGTGGAATTTTGTTCAAATAAAAGAATTGGAAGAATCTTATGAAAATACTGTCTTTAATCGTGTTTATATAAAGGAAGACAGTTGTCAAATTTTTGGAGGAATGAAACATGTTCGGTCTGTATTTCGATGATTATGATACGCCGGTGTTCCGGCCGCCCAGCGAAGCCAACAGCTTCATCCTGCGGGTGACCCGTGGCTGTGCCCACAACACCTGCACGTTCTGTGCCATGTATAAGGATGTACAGTTCTCCGTATGCCCCGATGAGGAAATTTCCCGGCAGATCGCCCTGGCGGCCCAATATGCCCGGAACCAGGTGAGACGGATCCTCCTGGCGGACGGGGATGCCCTGGTGCTGCCCACCAGCAAGCTGCTGAAGCTGCTGGCGGTGCTGTACAGGACCTTTCCCAACCTGCAGCGGGTCACCTCCTATGCAGGCCCCGGGACATCCTGCGCAAAAACGATGAGGAGATGGTGCAGCTGCGGGAAGCCGGCCTGAAGATGCTGTATTTTGGCCTGAGACCGGGGATGATGCCCTGCTGCATCGGATCAAAAAGGGAGTTTCCGCTCAGGGGAAGCCATTGCCGCCGGTCAGAAGGTGGTCCGCTGCGGCATGAAGCTGTCCATGATGGTGATCGCCGGACTGGGCGGCAAGGCGGACAGTGAGCGTCACGCCATCAACACAGGGAAAGCCGTGACGGCCATCCAGCCCAATATGCTCAGTGTGCTGACCCTGCGGCTGTATAAAGGCACCGAAATGCTGCGCCAGTTTGAGGATGGGGAGTTTGAACTGCTGTCTCCGGCAGGCCTGGCCCAGGAAGCCAAACTGATGCTGGAGCATGTGGACATCGAACCCGGGCGCCATACCCCTGTTCCGCAGCAATCACATTTCCAATTATGTGCCCCTGGCGGGGACCCTGCCCCAGGACAAAGAACGCCTGATCCAGGAATTGAAGTGTCCATCGGTAAACTTTCCAAATTGACGGATTGGGAAGTTTATACTAATATGGAGTATTGAGAGTGTATCATTTTTAATAAATCCGCAAGGATTGCCGTGTAAGAAAAGAGGCATAAAAAATGAAACAGCACAATGTGGTACTGGCACTGTTCCTGAGTTTGCTGGCCCTGCCCCTTTCGGCAGGTGCCGCCGCCCATAAGACCGCACCCCTGAAGGTGGGGGGGATCATGGGGTGGAAGGTGAAGACGGTACAGATCAAACTGAATGCCATTGGCATGAAAACACCTACCACCGGGAAATATACGAAGGACCTGGAGACCCAGGTGCGGGCGTTCCAGCGGAGCCACAGGCTGCCTTCCACCGGGAAGGTGGATGATACACCTATTTCCGGATCCAGGAGGCTGCTTTTGAAAAGGAGGGCATCCATGGGATCCGGGGGGAGGACGTGGTCCATACGGCCTCCCGGTACAAGGGGGTGCCCTACAGCTTCGGCGGTACCACACCCCGGGCCTTCGACTGTTCCGGATATGTGCAGTATGTATTCCGTCAGCATAAGGCAACGCTGCCCCCGTACGGCAGACCTGCAGTATGAGAAGGGACTGTTCGTGACCCAGCGGCAGCTGAAACCGGGGATCTGGTGTTCTTCTCCCACCTACGAACCCGGGGCTTCCCATGTGGGAATCTATGCAGGCGACGGGCTGTTCTGGAACGCTACCTCTTCGGCAGGGGTGCGGCTGTGCAGCCTGTCCGACGAATACTGGAGAACAAGATACTACGGTGCCAAACGGGTCCTGGTCCCGGCGCACAAAGGGTATAAATAAGCAGGGGGGAAACCAATGATTAGGAACGACGCAATAAGGAAAAAGCTGACCAGCTATTACAATAAATTCATCGATGAGGGAATCATCGATCCCAATGTCCATCCGTGGGTGGCTGAGTCCTGGCGCCGGTGTGAAACGAGAAAACTGAACCACGAGACCATGCCGGCCCATGGGGTGCTCTGAGCCCCCAGGACCTGCAGAAGGCCCTGGAACGGAACGAGGATGTGGTGAAGTATGTGGACGGTCTGTTCGAACAGAACAAACAGTACTTCAACTCCCACAACCTGAGCATGCTGCTGGTGGATGAGGAAGGCTATGTGCTGAAGAACTACGCCCTGCCCTTCTTCCAGCGGAGCATCGAGGATATCCAGGGCATGCGGGTTCTGGAGGAGGATGTGGGTACCTCCAGCATCTGTGTGGCACGGGCCCACAATGTGCCGTTCCTGATGTTCGGGCCGGAAATGTGGATCCGGGACAGCCATTCCGGGGATGCCTGCTCGGCCCCCATCAACGTGGCAGGCCAGAGCCGGTATATCCTGTCCCTGTTCTCCCTGGATCAGGAGAACCTGCCCTATGACATCCTGCTGAGCCTGCTCATGACCATGAAGTATTCGGTGGAGAACTTCCTGACCATGCTGGCATACTGGAAGGTGTGCGGCCTGATTTCCGAAGAGATTCCGGCTTCCGTGTACTGGGTGAACCAGGACGGCAGCCTGCGCTATGCCAACACCAACGGCCGGAAACGGCTGGAAGGCAGCCAACGGCTGGATGAGGTGTTCCTGAACTATGAGCACATCCCCATCCAGAAAGGCTTGTCCGGCAAGAGTACCCTGCGCAAGGAAATCACCTGGATCACCCAGGACCGTACCTATGAAGATGTGACCAGCGTACTGCCGGTGAAGGCCGGAGGCAAGGTGGACAGCGTGGTGATCATCACCATGTCCATCGAAGACCTGAAGACCACCATCGCCCATGCTACGGGATACAGTTCCCGGTACAGCCTGTACAGCATGGTGGGGAATTCCAGCGAGTTCCTGGCCCTGCAGCATAAGGCGGCCCGGGTGGCCCGGGGCGACAACAACCTGTTGCTCCAGGGAGAACCGGGTACTGGCAAACAGCGGCTGGCCCATGGGATCCACCAGGCCAGTGCCCGGGCGGCGGCACCTCTGATCACCGTACGGGGCCATGAAGGCTCGGAGGCGGAACTGGAAGCGGAATTCTTCGGCAGCGACGACGGCGCCGGCCATGTGACCGCCGGGGCCCTGGAACTGGCCAATGGCGGGACCCTGTTCCTGGATGAGATCGAAAAATTCCCCACCCGTCTGGAAGATGTGCTGGCGGACGCCCTGCGTAACGGGGTGCTGAACCGGGAAACCGGTACCCGCCGGAAATTCAACGTACGGGTGATCGCCGCCTGTGACTCCAACCTGAAGCGGCTTACGGTCAAAGGGCTGTTCTCCCGGAGTCTGTACGAACTGGTCATCGGTACGGTGATCCGGGTTCCGCCGTTGCGGGAACGGGTGGAAGACGTGGAAGTGATCGCCAACCACATCCTGACGGAAATGGCCGCCCGGCACAACATGCCCGGCAAGACACTGTCGCCGGAAGCCCTGCACATGCTGAACAGCTGTCAGTGGCCCGGCAACATCAAACAGCTGCAGGGCGTCATCGAGCAGGCCTTCTTCCATACATCCGGCAGCGTCATCGAAGCCAGCCATATCAAACTGCCGGGAGAACACCGGATCGAGAAATCCTGGAAGCATGACACAAAGACGCCTTCGTGGCCGCCTGGAAACAGGCCGGGGGCAATATCAGCAAACTGGCCATCATGCTGGATGTGAGCCGGGTGACTCTGTACAGATACCTGAAGAAATTCAACCTGGGGCCGGAAAAGAAGGGTGCCAGGGCGAAAAAAGCAAAGAAAGACGAATGAGTCATAGAACAGGAAACCATAAAGGGGCTGTCGCCTTGCGACAGCCCCATCTGTGAAAATAGGAGAACCAATATGCGTTTACGAAAGAAACCCTGGATCCCCCAGGCACTGGAAGACTATCGGGGAAAGGAACTGCTGGAGGACGACCTGGAGCAGTATAAGGGGCACTGGTCGGATCAGGTGCTGGGGGCCGGTGCATCTGGAAATCGGCTGCGGCAAAGGCCAGTTCCTGGCTGCCATGAGCCAGCTCCATCCTGAAATCGGCTATCTGGGCATGGAGACCCAGCGGGAAGTGTGCTATTACGCCGTGAAGAAGCTGCGAGGCCGAAATCCCCAATGCCCGGATCATCCACGCCGATGCGGCCCATCTGCTGGAGTGGTTCGAACCCGGGAAGTGGATCAGATTTTCTTGAATTTCAGCGATCCCTGGCCCAAGGCCCGGCATGCCAAACGGCGGCTGACCTACCGGACCTTCCTGGCAGAATATAAAAAAATACTGAAACCGGGTGGACATTTACGCTTCAAGACCGATAATGATGACCTGTTTGCATTCTCCGTGGAGGAATTCAAGGAGTTCGGCCTGAAAATCCTGGCCCTGACTACGGACCTCCACCACACGGACATCCTGAATGAGGCCCAGACGGAATACGAGCAGAAGTTCAGCACCCGGGGCAAGAACATCAATTTCTGCGAAGTGCAGTTCTAGGGACCGAGGCAAGTTATGGGAAAACGGATCATGTTCTGGGACAACGCCAGGGATGCGCTGCTGAGCCTGGTGTTCTTCCTGCTGGTGCTGGGGGCGGTGAACGTGTTCAGTGCCAGTTATGTGGCGGCGGCCGACATGTTCGGCAACGGTTACCATTATCTCCTTCGCTATGGCATTTTCAGCCTGGCCGGACTCCTTTGTCATGTTCGGCATCGAAAAGAAGGTGGATTATCACTGGCTGTTCAAGTATGATCAGATCTTCTGCGTGCTGCTCACCGGCATCCCTGATCGCCGTGGACATCTTCGGCCGGGCCACCAAGGGGGCCCAGCGCTGGGTCATCCTGGGACCCATTTCCTTTCAGCCCTCCGAATTCGTGAAGCTGGCGGTGATCCTGCTGGGGGCCCATTACCTGGGGCAGCTCATGGAGCAGGGGAAACGGCCCCACCTGCTCCGCCGGGATACGGGCATGGCCTTCTGGGGAAACGGCCTTTCTATCGTTCCTGGTCCTGATCCAGCCCGATATGGGTACGGCAGCCATCATCATGACGCTGATGATCATCCTGTATGAAGGAATTCATCCTGGCCGGTCTCGGAACTGCCGGAAAGCCCCATACTTTTAACGATTTTTCCGCGGAGCTTTGCCAAATGGGGGGCTTTTTGGGAGCAGTCTTCTGATCCTGGTGTTCCCTGCTCCTGGGTGTGGTGCTGTACCACATCGGACAGCGGACCCAGGACCGGAAAGGCTTCCTGCTGGTCAGCGGTGTGAACTTCCTGGTGGTGGGCCAGGCCTTTGCCCAACTTATGGCCATGGTCTGCGGGGTGCTGCCCATCATCGGGGTACCCCCCTGTCCTTCATCAGTTACAGGAGGCACGTCCCTGATCATGACAATGGGGGCCATCGGTCTGCTGTCCGTCTATAAGGACGAGCACAAAAAACATCGGCGTTCCAGGAGATACCGGCAGGAGAAACCGGCATCCGTCCCGGAGTGCCTGCAGCCAGGAGGTGGCGGCCGTGAAAATGCCCTGGTTCCTGAAAAAACAGAACAAGAAGAACATGACGGCAGCCGATCCCCGGGTGCTGAAGCTGGACCCCGTCCATCAGGATCTGCTGCTCCAGGGCAAGGGCCGGGCCATCGTCATCGGCAAACTGGTGGCCGCCGTAGCGGGTATCGTGGTGGTCATGCTGTTCTGGAAGCAGATTGTCCGGGGCGGCTATTACAGTGAGGCCGCCAATGCCCAGATCATGGGTGAACATACGGAGATCTCCCCGGGCAGCATTGTGGACCGAACGGGGAGGAACTGGCCGTGAGCATCGTCAGCAAATCCCTGTATGTGGATCCCCAGGAACTGGTGGACGATCCGAACGGTGGCCCCTGGGCCAGATGCCCAGCCGGGACCCGAAACGGGTGGCTGCCGATCAGCTGGCCCCCATCCTGGACATGAAGGCCGATGCGCTGTATGAGAGATTCACCGAGCCCGGACCGGCGGTTCGCCTGGGTAAAACGGCAGCTGGATCCCCCATGTGGCTGATGAAGTGGAAAAGGTATTGAAGGACCAGAAACTCAGTGGCTTCCATTTCCAGGGAGGAAAGCAAACGCTATTATACGAAAGACAAACTGGCGGCTCAGGTGCTGGGCTTCGTGGGAGATGACGGCAAGGGACTGGAAGGCATCGAGGCTGCCATGGATGACTACCTGCAGGGGCCAGGATCAGAAGAAACGCAGCTTCTTCGACGCCAAGGTCATCTGAGGTGGGCCAGAGTGCCATGAACCAGTCCAGGCCCGGCGGATGGATACGGTACAGCTGACCCTGGACGCCCGGATGCAGTTCATCCTGAAAGAGCCTGGACGATGCCATCGCCAAGACCCATGCGGCCAGTGCGGCAGCCATCCTCATGGATCCCAACACCGGGGAAATCCTGGGCATGGCCAGGCCGGCCCACCTTCGATCCCAACCATTTTCCCAGGCGCCTCAGGGGCATTTCTGAACCGGGGCGTGAGCATCGTCTACGAACCCGGTTCCGTATTCAAGCCCATCATGGGTTCTGCGGCCCTGATGGAAGGGATCATCACTCCCACCACGCCCTTTTGATGACCAGGGATCCATCGATGTGGGAGGACGGCGGATCCGCAACTGGGACGGCAAGGGGATGGGCCATGTGACCTATACGGACGTGATCAAATTCTCCCTGAACACCGGGATGGCAGCCCTGGGGCTGAAGCTGGGCGGAACGGAGACTGCATACGCCAGACAGTTCGGGCTTCGGCAGCAAGACCGGTACGGATGTGCCCGGGAAGAAGAGGGCATCCTGTACAATCCCAAGGATATGGTCCCTTCCGATGTGGCCACCATGGGCATCGGACAGGGCATTGCCGTGACTCCCCTGCAGATGATCCGGGCCATCAGTGCCATCGCCAACGGGGGCAAACTGGTGCGGCCGTATATCGTGGCCAAAGTCACTGACCCGGACGGCAATGTGGTGAAAGAAACCGGGACCCAGGTGGATCGGCAGGTGATCACCCCCGAAGTGGCTGAGGAAATGCGCACCATGATGGAAAAAGGTGGTTTCCGAGGGCGGTGGCAAGACGGCCCAGATCAAGGGGCTACAAGATTGCGGGCAAGACCGGCACCGCTGAAAAGCTCTCCCCCAAGGGCGGGTATATCCCCGGGGTGTATATCGCCTCGTTCGTGGGCTTTGTGCCCAGCGATGCGCCGAAATACGCCATGATCATCATGCTGGATTCTCCCAAAGGGGCTTTCTACGGCTCCCAGGTGTCCGCACCGATTTTCCGGGATACCCTGCAGCAGATCCTGGTGGCGGAAGGCATCGAGCCCAGCAGCTGGGAGGGTCTGCCTACGGTGGAATCCCTGCTGGCCAAGACGGCCCGGGAAGCCGCCCCTCTGGCGGCCCTGGAGGCGGACGGCAACGGTGCGGTGAAGCTGCCCAATCTGGCGGGCCATTCCATCCGGAACGTGGCTGCGGCCCTGGGCGGCGCCGGCCTGCAGCTGATCCCTATGGGCAGCGGTACCAGCTGGAAACAGAGCCCGGCACCGGGAACGGTGCTGCATACAGGCGATACCGTCACAGTGTATTTCCGCTAAAGGCGGAGGAAGGAATGTAGCATGGAACAGACGATTCTTTATGGCAAACCAGTGGCAGATGCCATCCGCCAGCAGCTGAAGGAGAAATTTGCCAGGCCGTGACCTGACCCTGGCCACCTTTCTGGTGGGAGACAATCCGGCGGCGAAGGTGTACAAACGAAGCCTCCTGAAGACGGCAGCCAGCCTGGGGGTGAAGACCCGGGATGTGGAACTGCCGGAGGAAACCACCCAGGAAGAGGCAGAAACACGGCTGCGGGATGAGCGAAGACCCGGCCATCACCGGTATCCTGCCTCTGATGCCCCTGCCCCGGCACATCAGCAAGCTGGATCTGATCCAGCAGCTGGACCCGGAAAAGGACATGGACTGTGTGCATCCCATGAACAGCGGCCGGCTGTACCTGGGAATCACCCCTGGGGACCCTGTACGCCCCGGGCTTGTATGGCCATCCTGGACCACTACGACGTTCCCCTGGAAGGCAGCAACGTAGCCATGGTAGGGTACGGAGAAGTGGTGGGGTAAGCCCCTCACCCTGATGCTCATGGGCCGGTACGCCACGGTAACCGTCTGCCGTTCACGCACAAAAAATCTGCCTGCCATTACCCGGCAGGCAGATGTGATCATCAGCGCCGTGGGAAAACCCGGACTGATCACGGAAGACATGATCAAAGAAGGCGCTGTGGTAATCGATGTGGGAATCAACTCTGTGGAGGGGGAAACTGGTGGGAGATGTGCCCGAAGCGGCCAAACAGGCGAAAGCTTCGGCCTATACCCCTGTTCCCGGCGGTGTAGGCGTGGTGAGCAATCTCATGGTCATGGAGACCCTTACCCGCAGCTTCTGAGGCTGTTATTTTTTGTCCTTGGCGGCCAGCTTGCCCAGGAACTTGGCTTTGTTCACCAGGAACCGTTCATGGGTGGCCTGGCCGATGGTGCCGTAGTTGTCGGAAACCGTGATCTTGAAGGTCAGTTTCCGGCCATCCACGCCTACCAGGACGGCTTTGGCGGTCACAGTCTTGCCTACGGCAGTGGCCGCATCGTGGGACAGGTTTACGCCGATGCCCACGCTGGTGGTGTCATCATCCAGGCAGGGATTTACGATGTTGCAGGCTGCTTTTTCCATCAGGGCCAGCATGGCCGGGGTGGCATATACATCAGGGAGCCGCTTCCCATGGCTGCAGCCGTGTTGGTGTGGAGTACAGTTTCCGTGGCTTCGCCCACGGCGCCGATACGAAATTCTTTCATGAGATCCACTTCTTTCTATAGGATTTTATCAATTCCATCTTACTCGTTTTCGTCTGGAAAGGCAAGGAGGCAGCATGTTTTATGATGAGTTGATCAAGGGGAAGGCGCCGGAGCAGCTGGCTCTGGTGGATGCCCAGGGGCCGGTGACCTATGGGGAACTGGAAGAACGGGTGGACCACTGGGCCCGATTCCTCCAGGCTCGGGGCCTTATGCCCGGGGAGCGGGTGGGGCTGCTGAGCCGCAACTGCAGCGGGTTCGTCACTGCCTATCTGGCTGTAATCCGGGCCGGAGGCGTTATCGTCCCTCTGAACTTCCAGCTGGCGCCCCGGGAAGTGACCTATATCCTGAAGGACGCAGGTATCCGCTTTCTGCTCACCCGGCAGCCCCTGGATCTGACAGAAGCTCTGGCGGAGCAGGGACTCTTCGGGGTGCAGCAGTTCCTGTATGAGGACCTGGATGCCCCGGTGGACCAGCCCCTGCAGCCGGTGGTGCGGCAGGAGACGGACAACTGCACCATCATCTATACCTCCGGGACCACCGGCCGGCCCAAGGGGGCCATGCTCAGCCACCGGAACCTGATCACCAATGCCCGGGCCTATGTGGAGGCCGTGGGACAGCGGTGTGAGGATCGGGTGCTGTGCCTGCTGCCCATGTACCACTGCTACGGCTGGACCGTATGTGTCACCAGCTCTCTCCTTCTGGGAAGCCCCATCATCATCCAGACTACCTACAACTTCAAAGCGGCCCTGCGGCTGGTCCAGGCCCAAAAAGTCACCGTGTTCGTGGGGGTTCCGGCGGTGATGGAACTTCTGGTGGACGGCGCCGATCTGGGGGAACTGGAAAGCGTACGGTTCTTTATCAGCGGCGGAGCCAGCCTGGGTGAGACCCTGGGCGAGCGGTTCACCGCCTGGTGCCATCGGCCGCTGCTGGACGGCTATGGCCTGTCCGAAACCTCGCCGGTGGTCAGCTTCAACCGGCCGGGACACACCCGGTTCGGATCTATTGGCCTGCCCATCCGGGGGGTGGAAGTCGCCATCCTGGACCCGGAGGGCAGGGTGCTGCCGCCTGGTGAAAAGGGCGAGATCGGGGTCCGGGTCCCAATGTGATGCGGGGGTACCTGAACCTGCCGGAAGCCACGAAGGAAGCCTTTCAGGGGCGGCTGGTTCCACACAGAGGATGTGGGGTACTTCGATGAGACGGGTACCTGTTCCTGGTGGATCGGCTGAAGGATATGATCATTTCCAGCGGGGAGAACATCTATCCCAGGGAGGTGGAGGAAGCCATCCAGGAATACCCGGGAGTGGAAGAAGCTGCGGTCATCGGCGTTCCGGATCCCCTGCGGGGTCAGGCCGTGGCTGCCTGGGTGGTGCCGCGGCAGGGGGCCGACCTGGATTTCCGGGCGCTGCGCAGGACCCTGCTGAAACAGATTGCCGCCTTCAAGGTGCCGAAGAAATACTTCCAGACAGACAGGCTGCCCCGGAACCATCTGGGCAAGCTGTTGAAAAACGAATTGCGGAAACAGACCCTGAAGATATTGGAAAAAGACAAAACTGCCGGGAGGGCTTTATGAAAAAATTTGTACTCCTTCTGTGCCTGGTCCTGACCACGCTGCTGAGCGGCTGCGCCAGGGGCACATCACCCTGGAAATCACCCGACTGGGTGCCGCGGATCTGACCTGTGAGCTGGTTTCAGCTCCCGTGCTGAAACCCACAGTGGACGCTTTTCTCAAAGGATTTCAAAGAAGATGGGTACGCCATCGAAGACACCAAAAAGGGCCAGTATGAAGGATTTGTGGCCCGGAAGCATTATAACCAGCTGAAGGATATCAGGGATTCCAAGGTGCTGAAGACCTTCGACATCCGCACCTGGCAGCAGGCCGCCCCAGGCCGCCGCCGACCAGGGAAAACCCGGGCAGAAGACCCAGGACCCGCAAGTGTCCAAAGAGAAGCGGGATCCGGTGGTGCGGCTGGATGGAGGGCTGCTGTTCGACACCATCAGCGTCCATACGGGCATCAATATGGAGCCTAAGGGAGAACTGAAGGACAAGGACGCCCAGGCCCTGCTGCGGAACGTGATGAAGCAGTTCGATCTGCAGTTCACCCTGGTGCTGCCTACTGCGGTGGATGATACCAACGCCACCAGCATCAGCGATGACCGGAAGACATTGACCTGGAAACTGCCCCTTGGGGAAAAGACGCCCATGGATGCCACCGTAACGTATCTGAATCCGGTGAAAGCCGCCGGCTGGCTCATGGTGGCCCTGGTGCTGGGCGGCGTGGGGAACGCCTACTACCGCAAGCGGAAACGGCTGCAGCGGCAGAAAGAGGCAGAGCTGGAGAACTGATCATTTTTTCTCTCTATTACGCAAAAGATGAATTTATGTTACAATAATAGTGAAGAAATTGAAAATTTTCACCTGACGGGAGGGACAGCAAATGGCTGAATTCTTAACCTTGACCAAACTGACCATCTATGTAGGGGAGGACTTCTTCTACAAGGACAAACCGTTTTACAAGGCAATCTTCGATCTATGCGGCAAGTATAAGATTGCCGGCTGCACCATGCTGCAGGGGAACCCAGGGGTATGGGAGCCGGGTACGGGGCAAGGAACGGCGTCTGTTCATCAGTGTATCGGAAGCCATCAATCTGCCGGTGATCATCACCATCATCGACAAGAAGGAACAGGTGGAACTGCTGTACCCGTTCCTGGAGGAGAACCTGCGTCACGGGGTGGCAACGGTGGAGGTCATCCAGATGCTGGAAACCAACTTCGTGAGG
>VOFI01002715.1_pt1 | contig 20539 bp, 24 predicted proteins | sample 5384131 | NCBI WGS metagenome assembly VOFI01 (sample SAMN12384728, study PRJNA508395) | human gut metagenome | isolation source: healthy gut H | host: Homo sapiens | reverse complement strand
GGTCCCAGCGGTTGTCGCGGTCCATGGCGTAATAGCGGCCCGTGACGGTGGCGATCTTGCCCACGCCGATCTCGGCCATTTTGGCTTCCAGCTCTTCAATGAACCCCTTGCCGGAATCGGGCGGCACATCGCGGCCGTCCATAATGGCATGGACGTAAACATCCTTTACGCCGCCGCGCCTTGCCAGCTCCAACAGCGCATACAGATGCTCGTTGTGGCTGTGGACGCCGCCGTTGGAGAGCAGGCCGATGAGATGCAGTGCCTTACCGTCCGCCGCAGCGTTCTTTACTGCGCCCAGCAGGGCCGGATTTTCAAAAAAGCCGCCGTCCTGGATGTCTTTGGTGATGCGGGTGAGCTCCTGATACACGATACGGCCTGCGCCGATGTTCGTGTGGCCCACCTCGCTGTTGCCCATCTGGCCGTCGGGTAAACCGACGTTCATACCGGAAGCGCCGATGGTGGTGTAAGGATACTGCGCGAACAGCTTATCCAGGTTGGGCGTCCTGGCGGCAAGGATGGCGTTGCCGTAGGTTTGGTCGGGCACCCAGCCGAAGCCGTCCAGAATGCAGAGAAGCAGAGGTTTTTTCATAGATGGTTCCTTTCTGAAAAAAGAAATTGAATGGGGATGCGCCGCGCGGGCAGCGCTGTTTTGCAAAAGAGCAGCGGAAAATTATTTGCCTGCCGCGGCAACAATGGCGGCAAAGTCCGCAGGCTTCAGGGAGGCGCCTCCGATGAGGCCGCCGTCCACATCAGGCTTGCTCAGCAGCTCGTCGGCGTTGGCGGCGTTCATGCTGCCGCCGTACTGGATAGTCGTGGCCTCGGCCACTGCCTCGCCGTACAGTTCACCCACCACCTTGCGGATGGCCGCGCAGACTTCCTGCGCCTGGTCCGCCGTGGCGGTGCGCCCCGTGCCGATGGCCCACACCGGCTCGTAAGCGATGATGACGCGGGCCATTTCTTCAGCGGAAACGCCGCCCAGCGCGATCTTCGTCTGCATGCGCACAAGCTCCTCGGTCACGCCCTGCTCACGCTGGGCCAGGCTCTCGCCCACACACACGATCACCGTCAGGCCCGCGGCCAAAGCGGCTTTGGTACGCTTGTTGACGGTCTCGTCCGTTTCGGCAAAGTACTGGCGGCGCTCAGAGTGACCGGTGATGACATATTTCACGCCCAGATCCACCAGCATATCCGCAGATATCTCGCCCGTGAACGCGCCGGATTTTTCAAAATGCACGTTTTCTGCGCCCACACCGATGTTGGTGCCGGCGCATTTTTCCACGGCCGTGCAGAGGCTGGTGAACGGCGTGCAGATGACAACGTCGCAGCCCGCTCCCTGTACGGCGGGAACGAGCGCGTCGATGAGAGACGCGGCCTCGGTGGCGGTCTTATTCATTTTCCAGTTGCCGGCAATGACGGCTTTGCGTTTTGCTTTGTTCATCGTATATTCTCCGTTCTGAAAGATATTGCCCGGCGTCCCGCCGGAGGAAAAACCGCAGGGGCAGGCGGGATTCCCGCCGCCCTGCAAAAGAGTCTTATGCGCCCGCGATGCAGGCGATGCCGGGCAGCTCTTTGCCCTCCAGGTATTCCAGGCTGGCGCCGCCGCCCGTGGAGATGTGCGTCATCTTGTCGGCATAGCCCAGCTGCATCACGGCAGCCGCGCTGTCACCGCCGCCGATGACCGTGGTGGCGTCTGTTTCAGCCAGGGCTTTCGCTACCGCCTTGGTGCCGGCGGCCAGAACCGGGTTCTCGAATACGCCCATGGGGCCGTTCCACACAACGGTCTTGGCGCTCTTCACCGCGCCGGCAAACAGCTCCATCGTTTTGGGGCCGATGTCCTCCAGGGCGCCGCCCATGATGGTGATTTCCTTCTGGATCAGGTAGCCGCACACGGCGGGCAGATAATCGGCCACGCCGGCGGTGGAAGCGCATGGGCGCGGTGGGCCGTGCCGAAGGCGTCGTTGACATAAATATCCGCCAGAGAGGCCAGCTTTTTGGCGAAGGCGGGGTCGTTTTTCTTCTCCGCCTTGAAGGTAGCGGGACGTTTTCAAGCAGCATCACGTCGCCGTCTTTCAGCTCAGAGGCCAGTTTCTTGGCGTCGTCGCCGACAACGTCGGTGGCCATCTTGACTTCCTTGCCAAGCAGCTCGGCCAGGCGGGCGCCACAGGCGCCAGGGGAAACTTCTTTTTGGATTCCTCGTCATCCCTCTTTGGGACGGCCCAGATGGGAACAGAGGATCACCGCCGCCCGTGATCCACCAGATACCGGATGGTGGGGGAGGACGGCGACGATGCGCTTGTCGTCGGTGATGACGCGTCGGCCAGCGGTACGTTGAAGTCGCAGCGCACCAGCACCTTTTTGCCGTTGACGTCGATGTCTTCAATGGTTTTTTGTTGAGATAATTCATACTGCTCTCTGACATCCTTTCCGTGTTCCTCTATTTTTGTTAAAAGGTTGACACTCTTCCAAGCCATTATTTTAGTATAAAATCTTCCCGTTTGCAAGGGGAAAAGCGCGTATTTAAAGCAAATTCAACGGTAAAAAAAGAATCCCCTCTTTTCATATCCTTCCACAGCATGGCGGCGGAGGGAAAAGGGCGGGGGAAGCGGATGACATTTCCTTTTGACATATGGTAAAAATAAGGATGCGGGGGAAGGAGGGTGAAGGAGAGGAAGGGGGGGAAGGAGGAAGAAAAGATAAAAGAGCTTGTCTCTGCTTTTTTCTTGTTTCCGCTTTCATCCTGGAGCTGCTTCCCTATCGGGACGGTGCTGCCATTCGCCGTCACGCTGCGCAGGGCTTTTCCTATTTTGGCCTGACACCCTTTGGTTATGCGGATTTTCCGCCCTTTCTCACCGCGCTTTGCTGACGATGCTCCTGCCGGCACCGTGCCTGCGTGCTTCTGATTCGCAGGGGAAAGCTACGCCTTTGTGCGAAAAGATGTTTTATCGGCGACTGATATCCGCCGCGCTGCTGGCGGCGTGAGTTCCGCTGCTCCCCTTCCGGAAGAAAGAAGACTGCCCTAGGGGATAGTTTCCCCGAAAGTGGGGGAAAATAAAGCGGTATAAAAAAGGAGAGAAACAGGATGAACGATAACCGTAAAGTGATCCTTATCGGCACTGGTATGGTGGGTGGGTAGGCTACGCCTACGCCCTGCTGAATCAGAATGCCTGCGACGAGCTGGTGCTTCTTGACATTGACCGGCAGCGGGCGGAGGGGGAGGCCATGGATTTGAACCACGGCCTGGCCTTTTCCCCTCCATATGAAAATATACGCCGGCGACTACCGGGATTGCCCAACGCGGACATTGTGGTCATCTGCGCCGGTGTGGCGCAAAGCCGGGAGTCCCGCTGGACCTGCTCAGCGCACACGGGTGTTCCAGTCCATCATCGATCCGGTGACGGAGTCGGGTTCAACAGGATCTTCCTGGTGGCCACCAATCCGGTGGACATCATGACCCGGGTGACCTGCGCCCTGTCCGGCTTCAATCCCCGGCGGGTGCTGGGCACCAGCACCGCCTGGATACCGCCGTCTGCGGTATCTGCTGGGAAGAATATTTTTCCGGTGGATCCCAGGAATATCCACGCCTATGTGATGGGGGAGCATGGAGACAGCCGAGTTTGTTCCCTGGTCTCAGGCCATGCTGGCTACAAGCCCATCCTCTCCATTTGTGAAGAGTCAGGGCGGCCGGTTCTGCGCCGAGGATATGGAAAAAATCACCGAGGAGGTGCGGGGGCGGCCCAAAGATCATCACCGCCAAGAAAGCCACCTATTACGGCATCGGCATGGCGCTGGTGCGGATCACCCGGGCCATCTTCGGCAACGAAAGCAGCGTGCTGACGGTTTCCGCCATGCTGCGGGGGGGCCGATACGGCCAGAGCGAAGCCGCTGATATTTGCCAAAACAGCGTCGATTATCTTTTGGGATCCGCCGTGGCGTTGGTCACGCCCATGAAGGATGATTTTTCCGTCAATTACGAGGAACTGGACCGGCTGCTGGATTTTCCATCTGGAGAATCGGACGGACGCCGTCGTCGCGGTGGGCACAACGGGGGAATCCGCCACCCTGACCGATGAGGAGCATATCGGGGTCATCGCCTTTTGCGCGAAAAAGCTGCACGGCCGTCTGCCGGTGATCGCCGGCGCGGGAAGCAACAGCACCGCTCACGCTGTCGAACTGTCCAAGGCGGCGGCCGAAGCGGGCGCGGACGCGCTGCTGCATGTAACCCCTATTACAACAAAACGTCTCAGACCGGGTTGTATTTACATTTCAAGGCCTGCGCGGAAGCAACCCGGCTGCCGGTCATTCTCTATAATGTTCCCACCCGGACGGGTATGAACATCCTGCCGGAGACCTATCTCAAGCTGTCGCGGATCAGTAACATCGTGGCGGCTAAGGAAGCCAGCGGTAACTTTTCCCAGATGGCCAAAATCTCCGCCCTCTGCGGGGATGACCTGACGCTCTATTCCGGCAACGACGACCAAATCACTTCGGCGCTGGCCATCGGCGCCAAAGGGGTCATTTCGGTACTGGCCAATATTGTGCCGGAGGCTACCCACGACATCTGCCAGAGCTATTTCGACGGAGATTCCGCCAGGAGCGATACCCTGCAGCTTACATATCTGGAGCTGATTGAAAACCTGTTCCGCGATGTCAACCCCATCCCGGTCAAACAGGCGATGAACAACATGGGCTTTGAGGTGGGCGTGCCGGCTGCCCTTGTGCGATATGGACGCCGGCAGCGGCAGGAACAGCTTCTCGCCTGTATGGCGCGGTATGGCTTGGCACAGCCGGGCAAACGGATTGGTACGGTGACGGTCAAACGGGCACCGGACACCCTTTTGTGGCGGAAGAACCACTGAAATCCTGCATCCTAATGGAATCTTAACATCAGCTCCGGAATCCTAACACCGTTTTTATTGGCCAAGTGATACCATGGATCGGGTAAGGAGGTGCTTGCGATTATGGGAGTCATCATCGGAATCGTCGGCGTATGTGTGCCGCGGCTTTACTGGTCTACTATGTCTACATTTTAATGAAAGGGGATGCGCAGTAATATGGGAGCGGTATTGCAGTATGGCCTGTATCTGGCGGTTTTGGTTCCTGCTGGGCATTCCGCTGGGTGCATACCTTCCATAAAAAAAAGTCATGGATGGCGAAAAAACCTTCCTTTCAAGGGTTCTGACGCCGTGTGAAAATCTCGTGTACAAAGCGATGCACGTCAAGAAAAGACGAGCAGATGAACTGGAAAAAATACCTGCTCAGCGTGCTGCTGTTCAACGGTATCGGTTTGGTGTTTCTCTTTCTGCTGCAGTTGCTCCAGGGCGTCCTCCCGGGGAACCCGCAGGGACTGCCCGGTGTCAAATGGGATCTATCCTTCAACACGGCGGTCAGCTTCGTCACCAACACCAACTGGCAGGCGTACAGCGGTGAAAATACACTGAGCTATCTGACCCAGGCGCTGGGCCTGACGGTGCAGAACTTCGTCTCCGCCGCCACCGGCATCGCGGTATTATTCGCTTTGATCCGGGGTTTTATCAAGGTAAAGACCGACGGGCTGGGCAGCTTCTGGGTGGATATGACGAGAATCGTCATCCACATCCTCATCCCGCTCAATCTGGTCATCGCCGTCGCCCTGGTGGGAGGCGGTGTCATTCAGAATCTGAAACCGGCTGAGACGGTTTCCCTGTTGGAGCCCGTCGCGGTGAGCACCGAAACCTTCGCGGTAGACGAAAATCAGCAGAGGATCGAAAACGCCGTCATCGACGAGGGAACCGGGACGGTTACCGTTGACGGCAAAACGGTGGAAAACGCCACCGTCGTCCTGGCGCGGTTATATGGGCGTCAACTCCGCACATCCTTTGGAAAATCCCAATGCCTTTACCAATCTGATCGAAATGATTTCCCTTCTACTGATTCCGGCGGCACTGTGTTTCACATTCGGTTCTGCGGTAAAGAACAAGAGGCAGGGGATTGCAATCTTTATGGCAATGTTTCTCTGTCTGGTTGTTGCCTTGAGCTGCATCGCCGTCACTGAACAGGCTGGCACATCCCAGCTTGCACAAAACGGCGCAGTCAATATGTCAATGGCAGAACAGGCGGGCGGCAATATGGAGGGTAAGGAGACTCGCTTCGGCATTGCAGCGTCCTCTACCTGGGCAGCCTTCACCACAGCAGCTTCTAACGGCTCTGTAAATTCTATGCATGACAGCTACACGCCGCTTGGCGGTATGGTGACTATGCTGCTGATGCAGCTTGGCGAGGTTATTTTCGGCGGCGTGGGCTGCGGCCTTTACGGTATGCTTGCTTTTGCCATTCTGACGGTGTTTATTGCCGGTCTGATGGTAGGCCGCACTCCGGAATTCCTTGGCAAGAAAATTGAGCCTTATGAGATGAAATGGTCGGTACTGGTTTGCCTTGCAACGCCCATTACAATTCTGGTCGGCAGCGGCCTTGCCGCTGTAGTACCCTCTGTCATGGATAGCCTGAATAACGGCGGTGCCCACGGTTTCTCTGAAATGCTGTATGCCTACTCATCCTGTGCCGGCAATAACGGCTCTGCCTTTGCCGGTTTCAATGCGAATACCGTATTTCTGAATGTAAGCCTAGGGCTGGTGATGCTCTTTGCCCGGTTTCTGCCCATCATCGGCACACTTGCAATCGCAGGCAGCCTGGCTGGGAAAAAGAAAATTGCCACGACTGCGGGCACCTTGTCTACCACAAATGGAATGTTTGTTTTCCTGCTGATTGTTGTGGTATTGCTGATCGGTGCGCTGAGCTTCTTCCCGGCGCTTGCCCTTGGTCCGCTTGCTGAGTTCTTTGGCAGCATTGCGTAAAGGAGGTTTACAGATATGCGTACAAAACAGAAAAGTGCTTTTGCCGACCGGAAAATGCTCGGCAGGGCAATTAAAGATTCTTTTGTGAAATTAAGTCCGAAAACACAGGCAAAAAACCCGGTCATGTTTCTGGTTTTTGTGTCTGCGATCTTGACCAGTATCCTTTGGGTGGTATCCCTGTACGGGTTAAAAGACGCTCCAAGCGGATATACACTGGCGATTGCCATTATACTTTGGTTTACCGTGCTATTTGCTAACTTTGCCGAGGCCATTGCAGAAGGCCGTGGTAAAGCACAGGCAGATTCTCTCCGGGCATCCCGAAAAGATGTGGACGCACATAAAATTCCCTCCGTATCGCAGAAGGACAGCGTGACTGTGGTTCCATCCGCCCTGCTGAAAAAGGGGGAACTGGTGATTGTCAAAGCCGGAGAGCAGATTCCGGCAGACGGTGAAGTCATAGAAGGTGCGGCATCTGTGGATGAAAGCGCCATCACCGGCGAATCCGCTCCCGTAATTCGTGAGGCCGGCGGCGACCGCAGCGCTGTAACCGGCGGCACCTCTGTACTGTCGGACTGGATCGTTGTCAGAGTGACCAACGAAGCCGGAGAAAGCTTTCTCGACAAGATGATTGCGATGGTAGAAGGTGCTGCCCGGAAGAAGACGCCCAACGAAATTGCTTTGCAGATTTTTCTGGTAGCCTTGTCCATTATCTTTATCTTGGTGACAGTCTCTCTCTACACTTATTCCATTTTTTCTGCAAAGCTGGCAGGAATTGAGAATCCAACCTCTGTAACAACTTTGGTAGCGCTGCTGGTATGCCTTGCTCCTACTACCATTGGTGCCTTGCTTTCTGCCATCGGTATTGCCGGTATGTCCAGACTGAATCAGGCAAATGTTCTGGCCATGAGTGGACGTGCCATTGAAGCCGCCGGTGATGTAGACATTCTGATGCTTGACAAAACCGGAACAATCACCCTGGGCAATCGACAGGCATCGGAGTTCATTCCGGTAGATGGTGTTGATGTTCAGGAACTGGCGGACGCCGCTCAGCTTTCTTCTCTGGCCGATGAAACCCCCGAGGGCAGAAGCATTGTTGTGCTGGCAAAGGAGCAGTTTGGAATTCGTGGCAGAAGCCTTCAGGACAAGAATATGCACTTTGTCCCATTTACTGCCGTGACTCGTATGAGCGGCGTCGACTTTGACGGCAACGAAATCCGAAAAGGCGCAGCAGATGCCATGCAGAGTTATGTGACCCATGCAGGCGGAATGTATTCTCCAGACTGTGATCGAGTTGTCAAGTCTATTGCGTCCAAGGGCGGCACACCTTTAGTTGTGGCTAAGAACCACAAGATTCTCGGCGTTATCTATTTGAAGGATATTATCAAGCAGGGTGTGAAGGAGAAATTCGCAGATCTGCGGAAAATGGGCATCAAGACCATTATGATCACCGGCGACAATCCGATTACTGCTGCGGCCATTGCTGCCGAGGCCGGTGTGGATGACTTCCTCGCGGAAGCAACGCCGGAAGGAAAGCTGGCAATGATTCGTAATTTTCAGGCCAAGGGTCATTTGGTCGCCATGACAGGCGACGGCACCAACGACGCTCCGGCTTTGGCTCAAGCAGATGTTGCAGTTGCCATGAACAGCGGCACACAAGCGGCCAAAGAAGCAGGCAACATGGTGGATTTGGACCGTGGCCATTATTCCGGCAAGCTGCTTTCCCGCAACCTGCTGATCTACGGCCTCGGCGGCCTGGTCGCTCCGTTTATCTTCATCAAACTGATCGACATGCTGCTCGTGGCGCTGGGGCTGGCGTAAGCAGGGTGGGGCGGTACTGCGGCGGCGTATGCATACACAGCTTCTGAACGGCCGTCATATCGCCCGTCCCTTTGCGGGATCCGCCATATGATCCGACTTTAAGGAGGTTTTTATATGAAAACATTGAAAGAGGTCTTGCCGCGGGCAGCCATCATATTTGTGATTTTCGCCATCCTTACCGGCCTCGTCTATACCGGTGTCGTCACCGGAATCGCCCAACTGTTTTTCCCGAATCAGGCCGGCGGCAGCATCATTGAAATCGACGGCAAGAAATATGGCAGCGCCCTGCTGGGCCAGCAATACACCGACGACGCCCATATGTGGGGCCGTATCATGAACATCGACGTCGGCACCTATACCGATGAGGATGGCAAAGGCTCTGCTGTACGCCGGGCCTTCCAACAAGACCCCGGCCGGCGAGGAGCTGGAAGCCCTGGTGGCCGAACGTGTGGAAAAAGCTCCGCGCGGCCAATCCGGATATGGAGGAGACAGCCATTCCGGTGGATCTGGTCACCTGTTCCGGCAGCGGACTTGACCCGCACATTTCCCCGCCGCCGCTGAATACCAGGTAGCGCGGTTGGCCAAGGCCAACGACAGGACGGAGGACGAAATCCGTGATATCATCAAGACATGCACCGACGGCAAATTCCTTGGCGTCTTCGGTGAGGAAACCGTCAATGTGCTGGAGTTCAACCTCCGGCTGGACGGCATTTTGAAATAAGCCCTTTAGCCCCTCTCCCTGCGTCCCCGCAGCGTTACCGGATCGGTCAGCGGCTGCGGGGCGCTTTTTATTAGGCAAGCGCATTCTCACGGAATTCTCACACCGGAGCCGGGATCCTCACACTCCTCTCACAGAATAGCTGCTATGATATAGATGTCAAAAGAAACAAGCGTTTCAAGGAGGTCATCTATATGATCAGACAATTGACCGAGACCGGCAAAACCGTTCCGCTTTGCGATGTCATCCGTCGCCTGGTGGAAAACGGTGCGTTTGATAAAGCCCGAGGGGAGGCCGCCAGAGCCATGAGCGAAGCCCCTCATTCGCCCGAACCCCACAACCTGATGGGGATTATATTGGAAAATGAAAACGACCATATCGGCGCCATGAAGCATTTTCGCGCCGCCTGGGCCTTGGATCCGACCTATCTCCCCGCCCGGGTCAATATGGAGCAATACGGCCGGCTTTTCCACTGTCGGGCGCATCGACGCGTATGATGAAAGCGACTGTACGGTGGAAGACGAGCACCACACCGAAACGGCGAAATGGCATGCAGGGACAGTGGCATAAGCACAGGAAACCCCAGCGGGGCGGCAGATTGCCGCCCCTGCCTTTAATGGGAAAGAATTGTTTTTATCGGCGCTTTCAGTATACTATAGATGCATCATTCGGAGGTACGAATAATGAATGCCTTTATCGAAGCAAAAACAGCCGCTGAAAAGTGGAAGATAACCGTCCGCCGGGTGCAGAAGCTTTGCGATGAGGGCCGTATTCCGGGAACGTGCAAATTCGGGTTTATGTGGATGGTCCGGGGCACCGCAACAAACCGCCAGATGGACGCCGCCGTATAAAGGAGGGGATGATATGCGCAAAGATCGAAAACAGCGGATGATCCGCCATCTGTACAGCGCGCTGCTCAGCATCGTCTTGATTGCGGCGGCTACGGCGGTGAGGAACCTTGTTCCGGGCGGCAGGATTCCCGGAAACCAATATCGTCATCATTTACATGCTCGCGGTACTGCTGTGCGCGCGGTTTACCACCGGCTTTGTCTACGGCCTGGCGGTTTCGGTGATAGCCACGGCGGCTTTCAATTTCTTCTTTACCGCGCCATATCATTCCCTTCAGGTGTACGATCCGGATTATCTGGTGACGTTTGCCGTCATGACCACCGTCTCCCTCCTCACCAGTGCCCTGACCTCCCGTGTGAAGAAAAGCGTGCTGGAGATCGCCCTGCGGGAAAAGGAAACCCAGGCGTTGTATGTTCTGACCAACCGCCTGTCGGAAACAGAAAGCACGGAGGAAATCGCCCGGGTGACCGTCGAGAGCATCCGCGACGTGTTCCAGACGCGCGGAGCTGATCTGGTTTGACGATTCCGGCATTTCGAAACAGCCCCTGACGCAGCGGCTGGAGGACACCGACGGCGACTGCCTCACTGACGGCGAAAACTGTATATGGCCGATCAACGGCCGTGAAAGCCGGCTCGGTCTTTTGCGGATTCCGGCGGAGGCGGGACAGCAGCTTGGAAAAAAAATCAAAAAAAGCTCCTGTGGTCCATGCTGGAATGCGCGGCCCTCGCCGTCGATCGTTCCGGGCGGCGCAGGAACGGCTGCGGTATCGGGAGGAGTCGGACACGAACGGTACCGGGGCAACCTGCTGCGGGCGATTTCCCATGACCTGCGCACCCCTCTGTCCGGCATTATGGGAACCAGCGAGATGATCCGGGACATGTCACGGAGGACGATCCCCGTCACGCGTTGGCCCAGGGGATATGGGAGGACGCCGATTGGCTGCGTTCTCTGGTGGAGAACATCCTGAATCTCACCCGTCTGGAGGATGGGCGGCTAGTGCTGCAAAAACAGCCGGAGGCCGGGAGGAAATCATCGCAAACGCGCTGGAGCATATCGCCAAACGGGCGCCGGAGCGGGAAATCGGCGTGGATATCCCGGAAGACCTGCTGCTCGTTCCCATGGACGCCAGGCTGATCGTGCAGGTGTTGGTGAACCTGCTGGACAATGCGATCAAGCATACGGCACCGGAGCGGGAGATCCGCATTGCAGTACAGCGGGACGGGACCGACGCCGTTTTCTGTGTGGCCGACCGGGGCGATGGGATCTCCCCGGAGGATTTGCCGTATATTTTCCGGACCTTCTATACGTCACGGCACAACCGGGCCGACGCCAAACGGGGGATCGGCCTGGGCCTGGCCATCTGCGACGCCATCGTCAAGGCGCACGGAGGGACCATCCGGGCGGAAAACCGGACGGACGGCGGCGCGCTGTTCCGTTTCACCTTACCCATGGAGGTGGCCGAAAATGCGTAACCTTCGAGAAACCATCCTGATTGTCGAGGACGACGCGCAGATCCGGAATTTTATCAGCTTTACCCTGCACAGCGAAGGATTATGCCTCATGAAACGGCTCCCAATGGAAAACCGCTATGCAGATGCTGGTCTCTCGAAGCCCATTGACCTGATGCTGCTGGATTTAGGGCTGCCGGATGTCGACGGCATGGATATCATAAAAAAAGTACGGGAATGGTCGGAGATCCCTATTATCGTGGTGTCGGCCCGGGACCAGGATAAAGAGAAGGCGCTGGCGCTGGATATGGGGGCCGACGACTATCTGACAAAGCCCTTCTCTTCCACCGAGCTGTTGGCACGCATCCGGGTGGCGCTGCGGCATATGTACAAGCAGGGCGGCGGCAAAACCCAAACCCTGTTTCAGGTGGGTGAGCTTCAGCTGGACGCGGAAAAGCGCCGGGTGTTTCTCCGGGGGGAGGAGATCCATGTCACACCGATGGAGTACTCCCTGCTGACCCTTCTGTTCAAAAACCAGGGAAAGGTGCTGACCACCGCCGTGATTATCCGGGAAATCTGGGGCCCCGGATACGGAAACGATACCCAGGCGCTCCGGGCGCTTATGGCGGGATCTGCGCCGGAAGCTGGAAAAAAATCCCGCCAAGCCGCGGTATATCCTCACGGAAATCGGCGTGGGATACCGTCTGACAGACGAATAACGGATTTCTTTATGCAATCTTAATGCGGCGGCGGATATGCAAACGCCATCTTTATCCCGTTTGTTTTACAATGAGATTAGATACAAATTCAGAAGGCGGGAATCCTATGGACGAAACACGTCTCGATCCCGACGAGCTGCTCCGGGTCATCCATCATGAGGAGAGACGCAAGGACCGGGGGCATCTCTGCATTTTTTTCGGGTATGCGGCCGGGGTAGGGAAAACCTATGCCATGCTGACGGCGGCCCACGCGGCCAAACGGCAGGGAATCGATGTGGTGGTGGGCTATGTCGAGCCGCATATGCGGCCTCAGACCACGGCGCTGCTGGAAGGGGCTGGAGGCCCTGCCGGTAAAGGACTGCCCTCATCACAACATCACGCTGCGGGAATTCGACCTGGACGCGGCGCTCAAGCGGAAACCCGGGCTTATCCTGGTGGACGAGCTGGCCCATACCAACGCGGACGGCTGCCGGCATAAAAAGCGATACCAGGACGTAGAAGAGCTGCTGGCCGCCGGCATCGACGTCTACACTACAGTAAACGTCCAGCATATCGAGAGTCTCAACAACATGGTGGCGTCGATCACCGGCGTCATTGTACGGGAACGGATCCCGGACAAGGTGTTCGACAGTGCCGATCAAGTCAAGCTAGTGGATATCGAGCCCCAAGAGCTGCTGGACAGGCTCAGCGAAGGCAAGATCTACCGGGAGGCGCAGGCCCAGCGGGCGGCCACCAACTTTTTCAGCATCGAGAATCTTGACGGCACTGCGGGAGATCGCCTTGCGCCGGTGTGCCGACCGGGTAAACCAGCTGTCGGAGAACGCCCGGATCAAAGAGCAAGGGCGACTATTACACCGACGAGCATATTTTGGTCTGCCTCTCCCCCTCTCCCTCCAACGCCAAGCTCATCCGCACGGCGGCCCGCATGGCCCGGGCTTTCAACGGCAGCTTCACCGCCCTGTTTGTCGAAACTCCGGCGTTTCCCACTATGTCCGACGAGGATAAGAACCGGCTGCGGAACAATATCCACCTGGCCGAACAGCTGGGTGCCACCATCGAAACCACCTACGGCGACGATGTGGCGCTGCAGATTGCGGAATTCGCCCGGCTGTCCGGGGTATCCAAAATCGTCATCGGCCGTAACAACGCCCAAAAACGCTTCCTTTTCAGCAAGCCCACCCTGACCGAAAAGCTGATCGCCTATTCGCCGAATCTGGATGTCTATGTCATTCCGGACAGTACGGCGCGGATTTACCGGGAGAGGGAGCGCCGGCACCGGGAGCGTCAGAAGCTGCTGCCGGCGGATATTCTGAAAACGCTGTTCGTCCTGGCCGCCGCGACCTTCATCGGCTTCGGTTTTCAAATGCTGGGATTCAGCGAAAGCAATATCATCACGGTCTATATTCTGAGCGTCCTCATCACGTCGGTGATCACCAGCCGGAGGATTTACAGCCTGGCATCTTCCCTTGTCGGCGTACTGATCTTCAATTTCTTTTTCACAGCCCCTCACTATTCCCTGATGGCCTATGACAGTGGGTATCCGGCGACCTTCGTCATCATGTTTTTGTCCGCTTTCATCTCCAGTTCCCTGGCGGTAAGGATTCAGAAAAACGCCCGGCAGTCGGCGGTTGCCGCCTACCGCACAAAAATCCTGCTGGACACCAACCAGATGCTGCAAAAAGCCGGGGGAAAAGCGGATATCGTCCAGGTCACAGCCGGACAGCTGATGAAGCTGCTGCATCGGGACATCGTCTTTTATCTGGCGGAACGGGACAGACTGGGCGAGCCCAACGTCTTCATGGACAGCGCGGGCGCTCCTGATCCGGCCTATATATCGGAAAACGAAAAGGCTGTAGCGGCATGGGTTTTGAAAAACAATAAGCGGGCCGGCGCCACCACCGCCACCTTGGGAGACGCCAAATGCTATTATCTGGCTGTCCGGGTGGCCGGTACAGTATATGGCGTGGCGGGCATCGTGGTGGGTGAAACGCCGCTGGATGCCTTTGAGAATAATATTGTCCTCTCCATTCTCGGCGAATGCGCACTGGCTCTGGAAAGCGAACAAATGGCGGTCGAAAAGGAAGAAGCGGCGGTGCTGGCCAAAAACGAACAACTGCGCGCCAACCTGCTTCGGGCGATTTCCCATGACCTGCGGACGCCCTTGACCTCGATTTCCGGCAACGCCAGCAACCTGCTGGCTAATGAAGAGAGCTTCGATAAGGCCACCCGGCATCAAATTTACGCCGATATCTATGACGATTCCCTGTGGCTGATCAATCTGGTGGAGAATCTTCTGTCCGTCACCCGTATTACCAAAGGGGAAATCCAGCTGCATCTGACGGCGGAGCTGATGGATGAAGTGGTTGCGGAAGCTCTGCGGCACGTTGGCCGACAAAGCGCGGAGCATACCATCCGTGTGATAAGCTCGGATGATCTCATCCTGGCGAAAATAGATGCCAAGCTCATGGTACAGGTAGTGATCAATATCGTGGATAATGCCATCAAATACACACCGCCCGGTTCTACCATCGACCATTTCCACAGAAAAAAGACAAGATAAAGTTGTTGTCAAAATTGCGGACGACGGTCCGGGTGTTCCCGATGAGGCTAAGCCACGGATTTTGATATGTTTTACACCGGAGCCGGTAAAATCGCTGACAGCCGGCGCAGCCTGGGATTGGGGCTGGCGCTGTGCAAGTCCATCATTGACGCCCACGGCGGCATCCTTTCGGTTTCGGACAACAAGCCGCACGGGCTGTTTTCAGCCTTTACTCTACAGGCTGAGGAGGTCGATTTGCATGAATAAGCCGACGATTTTGGCGGTGGAGGATGACGCGGCTATCGTTCGCTGATCTCCACCACCCTGAAAACCCACGATTACAACTATTTGACCGCACGGGACGGCCGGTGCCTTGCTGGAGGCGTCCTCTCACAACCCGGACATCATCCTCCTGGATCTGGGATTGCCGGACATGGACGGCGTGGACATCATCCAGGCCATCCGGCAGTGGTCCAACGTGCCGATTATCGTCATCAGCGCCCGCAGCGAGGGATGCGGATAAAATCAGGGCGCTGGACGCCGGCGCGGACGATTACCTGACCAAGCCCTTTTCCGTGGAAGAGCTGCTGGCCCGTCTGCGGGTCACTCAGAGGCGGCTGGTCGCGCAGCAGGGCGCGGCCCACGAAACGTCGGTATTTGTCAATGGGCAGCTGAAAATCGATTATGCGGCCGGCTGTGTCTATCTGAACGACCAGGAACTGCATCTGACCCCTATTGAATACAAAGCTGCTTTGCCTGCTTGCCAAAAACGTGGGCAAGGTGCTGACCCATTCCTATATCACCGATTCCATCTGGGGAAACCATGTGGACAACGACGTGGCGTCTCTGCGGGTGTTCATGGCAACACTGCGCAAAAGATCGAACGCGATCCCAACTCGCCCCAATATATCCAGACCCATATCGGCGTGGGATACCGAATGCTCCGGGTGGAATAAAGAGAGAGCACCATTGATGTCTGAAGATAGTATTTGTTCGCCTTCGGTAAGATAGCTTCATAGTAGGGGGGCGGTATAGGATGGGAAAACTTCACGAGTGCTTTGAAAACACGATTACTAAGATTGGTTTTACACATGCAGAGCTTCCGGGAGCATTTTTTAATAGTGCTCCCATTGGTATCCGGTTTGAAATCGGAGGTAAAGAAAAACGTATATTTGCCTGATGATAAGGGATTGAACCTAATTTATGTGAAAAATGCCTTTTATCGTGCAAAAACATTATTTGATGGTTTGCCATGCCGCCCCGTCCTTCTTAGGATAGACAACTATCCGGAAGAAGCAGATAGGATCACTCTACAAACACTTTCACAGGTAGGGTTACCTGCTCCAGATGAAACAATCAAGGAAAAACGTATTGATGAAGGGGCCTGCTTTTTTCAAGAACATTTATACTGGGATTTGGCAAAAATAATTGTCAAATTGACAAATTGCTTTTTAGAAATTATAAAAGGCGATATTGGCGGTTTTTCCTGTTTATGCTCCAATGTGTATTTTCTGAATGCCAAATGTGCTATACTCTATCATTTGTATGATGATAGAGGTGTTGATATTGTTGCGAATGATAAATATTCTTTGTTGCCTTTATACCAGAAATACAACGAATAGACCAATTATTTGCCAATTGAGCGTAATTCGTATCTGTCAACTCCTCGTTTATCGGGTAGATTTCATACCACTTGATTAATTTTAGTCGTACCACCTGCGAGACGTTTGTAAAGTCGCGTAAAGACTCCCTTTGCTGGCTGATGAGGGCGCCTCCCGCAAACGGATTTCCTGGTTTCCTGGATTTTGGCGGGGCGAAAATTAGACCACTTACCACCTGATGACGGCTAAAAATATTACTATACTAGGAAAACACGTCCGAGGCCAAGGCTCCGGACGTGTCATATCAATCTGCAAGTTCAGGGAAAGAGCCCTGAGAACTGAATAGAGAGAGAAGAAGAGGAGAGATGACGAGCGTGGGGTGGGACATCCAGGGAAGGATGGGTCTCACCCGAAAAACAAGGTCAAGCCCTCGGTCTATTAGTACTGCCAAGCTAAAGACGTCACCGCCCTTTACACATGCAGCTCATCTACCAGGTAGTCTACCTGGGACCTTACCTGATTAAATCAGTGGATATCTCATCTTGAGGCCGGCTTCACGCTTAGATGCTTTCAGCGTTTATCCGATCCGCACGTAGCTGCCCAGCCGTGCCACTGGCGTGACAACTGGTGCACCAGCGGTGCGTCCATCCCGGTCCTCTCGTACTAAGGACAGAGCCTCTCAAATATCCAACGCCCACAACAGATAGGGACCGAACTGTCTCACGACGTTCTGAACCCAGCTCGCGTACCACTTTAATCGGCGAACAGCCGAACCCTTGGGACCTACTCCAGCCCGAGGATGTGATGAGCCGACATGGAGGTGCCAAACCTCCCCGTCGATGTGGACTCTTGGGGAGATCAGCCTGTTATCCCCAGGGTAGCTTTTATCCGTTGAGCGACGGCAATTCCACTCTCATACCGCCGGATCACTAACTCCAATCTTTTTCGTTACTGCTCGACCCGTCGGTCTCGCAGTTAGCCCGCTTATGCGTTTACACTCTAAAGCACGGTTTCCGTCCGTGCTGAGCGGACCTTTGAGCGCCTCCGTTACGCTTTTGAGGCGACCGCCCCAGTCAAACTGCCCACCTAACAAGTCCCCCGGCCGGATTCACGGCCGCAGGTTAGAATTCCAATACTTTAAGAGCGGTATCCCAGGGTGGCTCCACAACAGCTGGCGCCGTTGTTTCCGTGCCTCCCGCCTATCCTGTACATAAAGTATCGTAACCCAATATTAAGCCAGTAAGCTTGGGGTCTTTCCGTCTTGTTGCGGGTAACCGGCATCTTCACCGGTACTACAATTTCGCCGGGCGGGTAGTTGAGACAGTGCCCAGATCATTACACCATTCGTGCGGGTCGGAACTTACCCGACAAGGAATTTCGCTACCTTAGGGGCCGTTATAGTTACGGCCGCCGTTCACTGGGGCTTCGATTCGGAGCTTGCACCCCTCCTCTTAACCTTCCAGCACTGGGCAGGTGTCAGCCCCTATACTTCATCTTTCGATTTCGCAGAGACCTGTGTTTTTGCTAAACAGTTGCCTGGGCCTATTCCACTGCGGCTCCATCTCTGAGCACCCCTTTTCCCGAAGTTACGGGGTCAATTTGCCGAGTTCCTTTAACTACCCTTCTCCCGTTGGCCTTAGAATCCTCTTCCTATCTACCTGTGTCGGTTTGCGGTACGGGCATCCTCGATATACACACAGAGCTTTTTCTCGCCTTCGTCCAAGCATGCTTCCCTACTATCAGTTCAGTCCCTTACGCCCGGGGCTACCATCGCCCGGGTCATGCCCTTCAAAGTGTCCCCCTGCTTAAATCTTTGGACGGTAACGGAATATCCACCGTTTGTGCATCGACTACGCCTTTCGGCCTCGCCTTAGCTCCCGACTATCTTGAAGCGGACGAACCTTCCTTCAAAAACCCAGATTTTCGGCCATTATGATTCTCACATAATTTTCGCCACTATTCCGGCATTCTCACTTCCATGCAGTCCACCAGCCTGCTCTGACTTCGCCGCATGCAAACGCTCTCCTACTAAGCGTATTACTACGCTTCCCAAGCTTTCGGTACATGGTTTAGCCCCTGTTAAATCTTCGGCGCAGGGTCACTGACCAGTGAGCTATTACGCACCTTTAATGAGTGGCTGCTTCTAAGCCAACATCCTGGTTGCTCCGCAACCCCACATCCTTTTCCACTTAACCATGTTTAGGGACCTTAGCTGTGGGTCTGTTGTTTCCTTTCGACAACGAAACTTATTCCCCTCGCTGTCTGACTCCCCGGCTATGATTATCTGGCATTCTGAGTTTGATAGGGTTCAGTAACCTCTCGGCCCCTAGCCCATTCAGTGCTTTACCTCCAGTAATCTTTTTCGCCGAGGCTAGCCCTAAAGCTATTTCGAGAGAACCAGCTATCTCCGAGTTCGATTAAATTCTCCGCTACCCACATCTCATCCGCTACCATTTCAACGGGAGTCGGTTCGGTCCTCCATGGCGTTTTTACCGCCACTTCAACCTGACATGGGTAGGTCACACGGTTTCGGGTCGAATACAACGAACTACTTTCCCCACCTTTCAGACTCGCTGCTTCCCGGCCCACACCCTAAGTGCTTAACCTTGCTCGTTACATTCCACTCGCCGGACCATTTTACAAAAAGGTACCCGATCACCCCTTGACGGGCCTCGGTGCTTGGCACAAGGTTTCGGTTCTTTTTTTTCACTCCCTCCCGGGTTCTTTTCACCTTTCCCTCACGGTATTTTTTATCGGTCACTGGGTAGTATTTAGGCTTGAGGGTGGTCCCCCCCTGTCTTCCCACTGGGTTTCGCCGTGTCCGGCGGTACTCGGATCCAGCCCGCGGATTCGCTTTTCGCTCTACGAGACTCCTTTCTATACCCTCTGGTGCGTCTTCCCCATGTCCTCCAGCTTCCGGCTGTCCGAACCCCAAGGTATTGTTACCCCTGGTTTGGCCTCTTCCCCTTTCTGCTCGCCACTACTCAGGGAATCTCTGAAGCTGATGTCTTTCCTCGCCCTACTTAGATGTTTCAGTTCATGGCGTTCCCCCATACCCATGGATTCAGTGGGAGGTGACCGGTCTCTACTCCGGCCGGGTTTCCCCATTCGGGGTACCCACTTTGATCGATGCCTGCTTGGCTCCCCTGTGGTCGCAGATCGCGCGCCCTTCTTCTGGCTCCCAGTGCCAAGGCATTCCTCCCAGCTCTTCTTCGCTTTGACCTCTCTTATGCCTCGAATCATCTCAGGCGCTCAAGCGCCAAGCATAAATTTCGGTAGCTCGTGTGTATATTCTGATGTTCTTCTTCTCTTTATTCAGTTCTCAAGGTTCTTCCTGGACGTTTATTCTTTTAGACGTTAGATATTAGATTTGCCTTCCTGACGCCAAACCTAATATCTAACATCTAACTCCTGACGTCTCTTTTGCAGGGCTCAATGACCTGAGCCACTTTCGCCTTGCGGTTCCAGCGTCCTTGTCCCCATCTGCCTGCCTGGTTTGGGAAACGTTGCTGTCCCCCATGGTGGCCTGGCGGGATTCCGGAAACTTCACCGACCTCACGCTTTATCAGGGCGTGCGCTCTAACCACCTGAGCAGGGAGCCCATGTCTGCCAGAACGCCGGTCTCCTGCCTTCGTCCGGCCCGCTTCCCGGCTCTTCCGCGGTTCTCTCGATTCGCTGGTGTCCACTGTCTCCGCCACCTGTTCGTCCTGCCGCGGCGCAGCCGCTTTCGGCAGCCCTTCAGATTGCCCGCCAGAACCCGGAGGTGAGCATCGTGCGCTGCGCCAAATGCCTTGGGGAGATGAACAGATTTCTTGAACTGTCGACTCCTGCTCAGGCAGGTGCCCAATCTGAGCTAGCACCGCGTCCGCAGGGTTTTATTTCCCACCGCTTTGAATTTCTGCGTCTTTTCAGAACTGTTGGAACCGCTGCGTCCAGCCTGGGGCCTTCAAAATTAAACAGCGTTTAAGTTTCCTTGAATGCTCTGACCTGATTTATGGGAATGTTCCCATTCCCCT
>VOFI01002307.1_pt1 | contig 20546 bp, 23 predicted proteins | sample 5384131 | NCBI WGS metagenome assembly VOFI01 (sample SAMN12384728, study PRJNA508395) | human gut metagenome | isolation source: healthy gut H | host: Homo sapiens | reverse complement strand
TTCGTTGGCCTGAGCAGTGAGCTTCTGGGCAGCCATCGCCCGCAGGGACTTGTCCCACACCTCCTGATCTGCCAGCAGTTTCTTCATCACATTGGTGACGCGGGTCCAGGACGCTTTCTTTTCAATCTCCACATCCAACGAGATCCGGACTTCTTTTCCCATCCACTTGCAGGTCCCATCGAATATGCTCATCTCACGATCCAGCGTGAGGGTTCCCAGCACTTCGTCCTCCAGAAGAATGGGCTTTGTGTATTCCGCCCAGAGCTCCTCCAGTGCCGGACAGGGTACGCCTTCCTCCAGTATCTCAGTGACATACCACTGAGGTTCGCAGAGGGCATCGCCTTTCCAGCCGCGGGCTTTGATCCGGTAGATCCGGCCCTTGGTAAACCGCTTGGAATAGCCGCCGGATTCCCGCTCCTTGTCCGTCAGCGGCCAGCTCAGGTAGCATCGGCCGGAGATCGCCTGTCCGGTCTGGACATCCGCCATGGCAAGGGCATGGGTATGCGCCGTCCAGTAAGTATCCAGAAAGGTTTTGTCTGCGCTGGTACCGCTCTGGATCAGCACCAGCTTTTCCTCATCTTCTGGGGCGTACAGGGCAATAAAGTCCTTGACCGTTCTCTTTTTCATGGCGTTCTCCTTACGCAAATACTTGCTGGTATTTCTCTTTCAGTTCCTTTGGTGCCGACTTGATGACCTTGCTGCCACCATTTTCAGAGTCCTTTCCCCAGATGGCCCAGAGCAGGCTCTGCCAAGCGATGGCCCGGAATTTCGGGTCTTTGTCCTCTTCCGGCAGGAGATACGCGGAAAAGCGGCGCTTGACTGCAGCAGCGCATCCAGGCTTTCCGCATTGGCAATCAGGCTGCGAAACTCCTTGCAGGCTCTAACCACTGCATAGACAATGCGCCCCGCACCAATACGCCCAGCGTCCATGGTTGGAAACCAAACTTCCGGATCAAGGCATGAAGAAATTTTCCTTGCAGTGAGGAGTGCTCGTCGTCGCAGAAATCCAGATACTCCGTTACCAGCGGTGCCCATCGTTCTCCCTCCAGTCCCAGGGCGAACACAGCAAAGAGCCGGGCATTGCACAGGCTTCATCCGCGAGGTTTTGGTACCACTCATACTCCCGCATAGCCAGACGAGCATATCGCTCCATAGCTGGATGCAGACTGGGGTACTGCACAGCGCAGGCAAAGAGCTGATTGACTCCCTTCTAGGAAGTCCAGGAATGGGCAGATAGAGTTTCTCCTTTCCCACGGAACTCTACCGAGTAACTGTTGGGAAATTCCTCCTGCTCCAACACCGCACACAGGTAGTCCAAGATTTCCGCATAGCACTCTTCGGTGGCGGCCTTAGCCGTGATGCGGATGGCAGCAAAGGCATCGTTGGCTGATGCGGTGAAATGCTCCGTCTTACGGCGCTGGATGTCCTTTGGTAATTTGCCGCTGCCGTTGTTTTCAACTGCTTCACCAGATCCGGGCGAAGCTGGGAGACCAGGCCGAGGATATGCTCGGTGGTAAGGGATTCAAAACTCTGCCCGTACACCGTATAGCAGACCGCCACATAGCAGGCAAAGCGCAGCAGTCCTTCATCCACATCCTCCGGCCGCAATTCCGGCCGCACGGCGCAGGGTGGAAAGACGGTAAAGCCATCATCCCGCTCTCCCACAAGGAAGAACCGCTCCTGTACCTGCTTTTCTATGTATTTCTCCAATGTATAGCGGATCTCCTGCCAGCCCACCAACCGCCGCAGGGCATCGCAGAATATACAGCTTCCTCATAGGGAAATCCCTTCAAAGGCAGTTTGGACAGATACCGATCCAAGAGCTGGTGGGAAGAAAGGGCGTTCCCGTTGTGATTTCGCACCACGGTCGGGTAGGCGGAGTGATTTTCACGGGCGGTGCCGTTCAGCACATCCTGAATGCAGAGATCCGCTTCCGCCAGCACCTCCGGGGCAGTATCCGGCTTATGGATCAGATAATAACGGCCATGTACGCCATCACGCTTTGGCAAACTCATATAGGTTCTCCCCTCAGGTCTGCTGGTGCTGCATGGATACGATCTGGCAGTCTGGACAGAATTCCACATAAAGCGCGCCCTCTGCACAGTCAAACACCGTATCCCACTGGATCTGCGCCAGGTATTTCATAGGTTTTCCACAGTGGGGGCAGATCGTATATTCCGCGTCCTGTACCCAGTTGGCAAAGCCGCCAATGGTGTTCACATCCTCACAGGCTGCGCCGTAAAACAGGGGACAGGCGCTTTGCCCAGTACAAAGGGATTTTCCGTGAGGGCCTTGTAGTCCTCCGGCCGGACATAGCAATCCGTCTTCTCCGCCCCGTCAAAGAGCTCGGAGGGAAAGACCTCCACGCCGCCGTCCAGAGAAAAGCGGTTGAAGGCGGGGCCTTTCAGAAAGCCCACGCAGTTGGGGCAGCAGGTGGCAGTCAGAATACCGTCCAGCCCCAGGAACTTCAGCCGCTCATCCCTGCCATCCAATACCAGCATATCCACCATGCGTCCGCCACAGTGGGGACATGTGTCCTCCCGCGCCCGGCCAATGCGGACGGGAGATTTCTCGCCGGCGGTTCCTTTGACCATAGGATAGCAGGTATCGAAGTTGAGTTGGATTTTCTGGCCCTCCTTGTTGAAGGTCCAGCCTCCGATCTGCGCATAGCTGGATGGGTCCACATAGAGGCCCTTGCGCCAGGGCCGGGGATTTCGCTCCAGCTCCAGCAGAGTCTCCATTGCCTTGTCATCTCCCTGCATAGCAAGGCAACTCATCAGGTTGGAAGCCGCGCTGGAATATTCCGCGGACAACAGCGCATGAATCAGGCCATCCCGCACATCGGCGGGAGCGTGATAATAGATTTCACACGGCCAGAACACCTCTGCGGCCAGTGCCGCCCGCTGGATCTCCGGGGCGATGGCGTCCCGGTCCCCCAGCAGCTGCCAGAAGTCGGTGAACTCCGGGTCCTCCATCTCCGCCAGCCCCCGAAGGGAGCGCAGATGAACAGGCTGATCACCGGGATGCCGGCAGATTTGAGGATGGCATCGGCACACCGCCCCACAATAATGCAGGGATCTTTCTGGGCAAGTTCCAAGATCACCTGGCTCTGCATCTCAAACAGGATGTCCTCCGCCGGCTGGCCCTTCCGCACCTGAGGTCCGCCCTCATAGACTCCGGTAAAGAGCCAGGGATTGGGTGCTTTTTCCTCTCTGCCCGCAAACAGTTCCTCCCGCAGTTCCGCTTTCTGTGCGGCCAGAGTGATCAGTTCCCGGTCATAGCACCTGATGTTCAGTTTCTCTGCCAGCCGTTTTCCAATCTCCCGGCCGCCGCTGCCGAACTGACGGCCCAAAGCAATGATCGGCATCTTCATGTTACGAATCCTCCTTACAAATCTGCTCCGCGGCCGGGCGCGGTTCCGTCATCCGCAGGGTAGCGCCGCGAACATGATCTTTCAAAAGCTGGTCGGTAAACCGGATCAGCTCTTCAGGGGTTCCCTGGATCTCGCCCAGCAGCCACTCCTCGATCATGCTTGCCAGCGCCCCCACATAAAATTTCGTCAGCAAATCAACTTCGTCATCGGATGCGTGGTAGTTCAGTGCTATGACGATCCGCTGGATCGTACTCTGTATGATAGCGTGAATATCTGTCTGAAAAAAGCGTTTCAGATGTTCCCGGCTCAAGGAGTGCAGGGCGCACAGGCAGACCGTCCGGTTTTCCTGAAGATACTGAAAGAGTTGGAGCAGGCCGTCCTGCCACAGCATCACACCCTCATGCTCCCGCAGCAGTGCCACAGCCTCCTGGTCGAACATCCAGCGCACTGCGTCGTAGATATCCTCAAAGTGGTAGTAAAAATGCTGCCGAGCCATGCCGCAGGACTGCATGATCTCCACGATGGTAATTTTATTCAGAGGCTTTTGTGCCATCAAAGTTTTCAGTGCGGCGCAGATCTCCCGCTTGGCCGCCTCGCTGGCTTCGTATGTTCGCTGTCTCATCCCAACGACCACAGACCTTTCCTCGAATTCTTGATTTTATTTTAGCACAGATCCCAGGACTTATCATAGATGCAGATTAGGAGCAAGTGTCAGAAATCTGACATTTGCCCCTGTTCTGCATCTTGTTTTCCACCAAGAGATTTTTTATGCTGAAAGAAACCAAACCGGAAGGAGCGCGGCGCGATGACAGAGCAGTATCAAGTCACCATACAGGGTCAACTGGGTCCGCGGGAGGGAGTTCTGACCCTCAGTTATCAGGAGAGCTACATTACCGGATCACTGGATCTGGTGGGCTATGTCAACAAGGTGCAGGGCGTGCGGGCAGCGGATGGGACGCTCCATCTCTTTCATCCCATCCAAACGGTGGTGAGCACCATTCCCTGTGAGACCGTTTTAAGACTGCAGGCAGGGAGCCTGTGCGGAACATCTACCTCAAAATCCGCCCAGATGCGGTGGGAAGGCGCACTTCTCCATCAAGGACCCCGGGAGCATCGGAACTGTGAGCAAGGGAACGGAAAAGTCATCCTTTTTTTGAGAAACTGGCCACAGTCATCGTCGACAAAAGAAACCTGATCTTTTTTCTCTATGCCTGTGCCCTGATCTTCTGCCTGTTTTCCCGGAACTGGGTCAGCGTCTGCAACGACATCACGGAGTACCTGCCGGACTCCACAGAGACCCGCCAGGGCCTGACCCTGATGGAGGAGGAGTTCACCACCTTCGGCACCGCCCGGGTGATGGTGTCCCACGTGACCTATGAGATTGCGGAGGAACTGGCGGAGCAGATGGAGCAGATCGAGGGCGTCACCTCGGCCACCTTCGGGAGCAGCACCGTCGGCGCGGACACAGGAGGTGACGGTGAGCCGGAGACACCGGAGGACATCACGGAGTATTTCAAGGGCGCGGACGCGCTGATCTCCGTGACCTTTGACGGGGAGGAGGAGGACGAGATCAGCCTCGCCGCCCTGGCTGCCATCCGGGAACTGCTGGAGCCCTACGACTATTACATTGACAGTGCTGTAGGCAACTCACAGGCGGATTCTCTGGCCAGCGAGATGGGGACCATTCTAGCGGTGGCGGCGGTGATCATCGTGCTGGTGCTGCTGCTCACCTCCCGCTCCTATGCGGAGATCCCGGTACTGCTCATCACCTTTATCGTAGCGGCCCTGCTGAATCTGGGCACCAATTTTATTTTCGGGGAGATCTCCTTCGTCTCCAACTCTGTGACCGTGGTTTTGCAGCTGGCGCTGGCCATCGACTACGCCATCATCATGCTCCACCGCTTTCTGGAGGAGCGGGAACACGCCGGGGATCGGGAGGCCTGCATCGCGGCGGTGAGTGCGGCTATCCCCTCCATCTCCGCCAGCAGCCTCACCACTATCTCGGGCCTGGCCGCTATGATGTTCATGCAGTTCCGGATAGGCTTTGACATGGGCATTATCCTCATCAAGTCCATTCTGTTCAGTATGCTGTCGGTCTTTACCCTGATGCCGGGGCTGCTGATGCTTTTTCCAAGGCCATGGCAAAAACCCAGCACCGCAGTTTTGTCCCAAAGATCGACCGCTGGGGCAAGTTTACCCTGAAACTGCGCTATGTAGGCGTGCCCTTGTTCGCAGCGGCCATTGTGGCGGGCTTTCTGATGTCCAATCAGTGCCCCTATGTCTACGGCTACAGTCAGATCCAGACCGCCCGACAAAATGAGACCCAGATCGCCGAGAAGAAAGTCAACGAGACCTTCGGTACCCAGAACGTAATGGCGCTGATCGTGCCAAAGGGCGACTATATCAGTGAAAAGTCCCTGCTGGAACGGCTGGAGGCCTGCGATCAGGTGGACTACGCCATGGGCCTCTCCAATATCGAGGTGATGGACGGACACACCCTCACCGATGCCCTGACGCCCCGGCAGTTTGCTGAAATGACGGACCTGGACTACGAGCTGGTATGTCTTGTTTATGCCGCCTATGCAGCGGAGGGCGAAGAGTACGGAAGGATCGTGGGCGGTCTGGACGACTATGCGGTCCCTCTGATGGATATGTTTTTCTTCGCCTACGACAAGGCGGAGGAGGGCTATGTGGATCTGGACGAGGGGCAGCAGGCGGACCTGGACGATCTCTATGAACAGCTTTCTGACGCCCGAGGCAGCTGCTGGGAGAGGACTACACCCGGATGCTGGTCAGTCTGGATCTGCCAGAGGAGGGGAGGAGACCTTTGCTTTCCTCCAGACCATCCACCGGGAGGCGGAGCGGTACTACGACGCGGACAGCGTCTATCTGGTGGGGGATTCCACCAGCGACTATGACCTGTCCGTCTCCTTTGCCCGGGATAACATCATGATCAGTGTCCTGTCGGTGGTGTTCGTCATCATCGTGCTGCTGTTCACCTTCCAGTCTGTGGGACTGCCGATCCTGCTGATTTTGGTGATCCAGGGCAGCATCTGGATCAATTTTTCCTTCCCCGGCATGGCCCAGAAGCCCATTTTCTTCCTGAGCTATCTGATCGTGACAGCCATCCAGATGGGCGCCAATATCGACTACGCCATCGTGATCTCCTCCTGGTACAATGAGCTGAAGGCGGAGATGTCCCGACGGGAGGCCATCGTCCAGGCGCTGAATCTGTCCTTCCCCACGGTGTTGACCTCGGGGAGCATCCTATCTGCCGCCGGGTTCCTGATCTCCCAGATCACTACGGAGCCAGCCATTGTGGGCATCGGCGAGTGCCTGTGCCGGGGAACGCTGATTTCCATGTTTTTAGTCATGTTTATCCTGCCCCAGATCCTGTACGTGGGAGACAAGAGCGTGGAAAAAGACCCGCTTCAACATCAAAGTTCCGGAGGTCAGCCACAGCGCCAGCGGCACCGTCTATGTAAATGGCCGGGTCCGGGGCCGGGTGTCCGGTGTGGTGGACGCCCACATCCAAGGCGTGATCTACGGAGACGTCTCCGGGATACTGGAGACTGGAAGTTACCAGACCAAGGAGGTTCCAAAAGCAGATGAAACGGAAAAGCAGTAAATTCTTGAGTCTCCTGCTGGCGGCGGTCTTGCTCCTCTCCCTTATCGCTCCCGCTGCTCTGGCCGCTGGGACCGCCGATACCATCTATCTCCGCACGGCAGAGGATCTGGCGGGGTTCTCCCAGAACTGCACCCCTGGACAGCTGGTCTCAGGGGAAAAACCGTCTATCTGGAGGCGGACATTGATCTGACCGGCGTGGACTTTGCCCCCATCCCTACCTTCGGCGGCACCTTTGAGGGACAGGGACACACCATCTCCGGCCTGTCCATCACCGGCAGCGGCAATGTGCGGGGACTGTTTCGGTACATACAGCCCACCGGCTCTGTGCGGGATCTCCACGTCTCGGGCAGCATCTCTCCCGCTGACCGCAAAAACGTTCTGGGCGGCCTGGCAGGGAAGAACCAGGGGACCATCACGATGTGTTCGTTTTCCGGGACGGTAAGTGGATTGGACAGTATTGGCGGGATCGCAGGCATCAACGAAGCTCAGGGGGAGATCATCAACTGTGCTTTCTCCGGCTCTGTTACCGGGGAGCACTATGTGGGCGGCATTGCCGGACAGAACTACGGTTCTATCATCCAGTGTGAAAACAGCGGCAGCATCAACACCACAGAGGTGGACACGGAACTGGATCTGGACGCTTTGAATCGTGAGCAGCTCAATGCTGCGGAGAATATACCTGTGTGTACTGACATTGGCGGCATCGCCGGGTTTTCCTCAGGCATCCTGCAAAGCTGCGTCAACACCGGGGCGGTGGGGTATGCCCATGAGGGGTATAACATTGGCGGCATCGTAGGGCAGCAGTCCGGATATCTGAACGGCTGCACCAATTCCGGGATGATTTTGGGCCGGAAGGATGTGGGCGGCATTACCGGACAGTTGGTGCCGGAGGTGCGTCTGCTCTACACTGAGAGCCAGGTTGGCGACCTGTTGGATGAACTGGACGTGCTGCGAGACCTGATCGGCCGGACCAATGATGATGCCCGCAGCGCCTCCAACGAGATCTCTGAGCGGATGCAGGCTATTTCCGACCGGGCGGGGGGAGGTCCAGGGGGCTATCAGTGACTTGGCAGATCTCACCACAGACTGGGCCAATGAAAACATTGATGCGGTCAACAGCATGTCTGCCCGGATCTCCTGGCTCACGGATAAACTGTCTCCCATTATGGAGGATGCCACAGACGCGCTGGATCTGATGGAGAAGTTGGCTGGTCAGATGAATGATGTGATGGACGAGGCGCAGGAGGCCGGCGATCTGGCCCCCGATGCAGCGGACCGGTTTGAGGACGTTATGGACGATCTGAGGGTCGCTGCCCGGCATGGCCGGGACTCGGCAGACCACCTCAAAGCGGCTATGGCGCACTTGCGGAATGTACTGGGGAATCCGGATACGGACACAACCCTGGCGGAAATACAGGCGGCAGTTTCTGAACTGTCCAAGGATCTCTCGGATATTGACAGCTGTTTTGTACAAATATGGGAAATTTTACAGGGTGCAGATGGTGTGCTTCAGGGGAGGCCGGAATGGGCAGCTCTTCTGGAAAAGCTGGGGGCGTTTCAGTCTGCCTGTGCCGCTCTGCCAAACTGCTTGGACCAGGTCAACGATGCGCTTGCTCAGGTGATCGGGTCGGAGACCGCTGCCCCGGAAGCATTGGCGCAGTTGAAAAGTGCTGCAGAGGATCTACTGGCCGCCGGACAGGCGTTTGGGCAGGCGGGGGCGGAACTGGCCAAGGCGCTGATGAATGTCGCCCCTGGACAGGGGCCGGATTTGACAGCCGCTTACCAAAAAATTACAGGATGCGTCCCAACAGCTTACAGACACACAGGAGGAAGTAGAAAACATTCTGAAAGATTTAGGCGCGTCTGAAGCCGAGCGGGATCTGCAGGTGAAATTGGACGAACTGAATGCTGCCATCGCCGCCGCAGAGCTGGCCGCCGCAGAGGCGGAGGATGCCCTCGCAGCATTGGCCGGGATCGAATCTGCCCAGACTGTCGTTGAGACACTCCAGGTCGAACTGGCGGCCATCCGTACCAGCCTGGAGCGCGCAAAGCTATCTGCACAGGGAGATCGCCGCAGCCGCGGAAAAATTGGTGGTGCCTTCCATCAATATCGAGGAATTGGAGGCCGCCAGACAGGAGATACAGGCCGCCAGGGATAGTTTATCCTCCGCACTGCGCGCATTGGCCCGCAGCGTGGACAGCGGCGGGAGTGCCGTCCGCAAACTGCGGGAATTGCTGGAGAAGGCCGGGGATGCCATAGATGAACTGAGGGATGCCGGAGATACCATGGAGGAACTGTCTTCTCTGACTTCAGACATCATGGAAGACCTTTCCCATGTGCTGCAAGAACTATCTGAGATGCCCACCATCACCATCCGTCCCATCAGCAGCGAGATCAAGGAACAGGGGGATGCTCTGGACAGTATTTTTACTGACCTGATCGACAGCGGAGATGCTCTTCGGGAGTCCATGTCCAGCAATACGGACATTTTGCTGGACGATCTGGACGCCATCAACCGGCAGTTCGGTGTCATTACCGACCTGATGCGGGATATTCTGGATGGTTCTGATGAGAAATTTGAGGATCGGTTTGAGGATGTGTCGGACGAAGCGCCTGAAACTACAGATACGGGCTATCTCTCTGACGCCAGGAATGACGGAACGGTGGAGGGCGATGTTAATGTGGCCGGGATCGTGGGCTCTATGGCTATTGAATACGACTTTGACCCGGAGGACGATTTGATCCAGGAAGGCGACCGCTCCCTGGACTTCCGATATCAGACCAAGGCAGTTGTCGCATCCTGTATCAATACAGGAGCAATCACCGGAAAGCAGGACTACGCCGGCGGTATTGTCGGTCTGATGGACCTGGGACGGGTTAGAAACTGCGAGAATTACGGCGCTGTATCCAGCAGCAACGGCGACTATGTGGGAGGTATTGCCGGCGCCTCCTGGGGCAGCGTCCGGGACAGCTGGAGCAGTGCCGCCTGTCTGGCAGGGACTATGTGGGCGGTGCGGCTGGATTAGGGGCTACCCTGATAAATTGTCATACCCTGGTGACCATCGATGAGGGCTCTGCTTATCTGGGGGCGGTAGCGGGAGATGTGGACAGCGACGGCACCGTATCCGGCAACACCTTTACCAGCGAGAACCTGGGCGCTCTGGACGGTATCAGCTATGCCGGGAAGGCGGAGCCAGTGGATTTCGCTTCTCTGTGCAGCACGGAGGGCGTGCCGGAGCTGTTTTCTCAGCTGGAGCTGACCTTCGTGGCCGATGGCATCACCGTAGCCGTGGTCCCCTTCCAGTATGGGGAAGGGATCGAATCCCTGCCGGAGATTCCGGCGAAAAAGGGGTACTCCGCCGCCTGGCCGGATCTGGACTATACCCATCTGAATGCCAGTCAAACCTTGGAAGCGGAATATACTCCCTATACCTCCGCCCTTTCGGACGGTGGGGGAACTGCCGGAGATCCTTGTGGACGGTAGTTTCAGCAGCCGGGCAGAAGTCTCACACACGATTGAGAATGTGACCTGGGTGATCGCCAGGGAAAGACGCACACCGGCACTGCCTATACCGTCACAGTGGACGACCCGGATTTAGAGCAGGTGTCCTATACGGTTCACTACCGCCTGCCGGACTCTGGAAAACACTATGCGCTATGGGTACAGGAGGAAAGCGGCTGGTCAGAAGCGGATTTTGAGATCGACGGACAGTATCTGCTGCTCACCAGTCAGACGGAGGAGATCATTTTCTGTATTACAGAGCGGTCCAGCAGCCTTCTTGTCTGGCTCGCGGCCGGAACAGGTTGCCTGTTGCTTCTGGCTGCCGTATTCTGTGTGCTGCGTCACATTCAAAAAAAAAAGAGGCATTGAACCCCATGTATGGTCGGCAAGCTCACAGGTGAAGTAGTTACAAAAGAAGAACTCTATGAAGCTGCTTGGGCAACGGACTGCGGACTGTCCATGAGCAAGTATGCCGAGGCTTACCAGATCAACCGAAGCAGCGCAGACTGCCTGCAAAGGAAGTTCCTCACTGCCCTGGCCCGTGTCCTGTTCCCGGAGATACAAGCCTTTTTCGAGAGCGAGGAGGGGCAAAGGGAATTTGCTGAGTGGAAAGCACAACAGGGAAAGTCTAAGGGATAAAGGAGGCGGGAGTGTTTTTATACACTCCCGCCTCCTTTATCCCTCTAAAAAATACCAACGTGATTTCTTCTGTAAATAAAAGCCAGTGTTAAACAAGCGAGAGTATATCCAATGATGGCAATTAAAGATGCCTCTATACCAAATCCTGCTCCAGTTAACAAGATGCTGTCTGATGGTATAATGAGTTGAAAAATAGGTTCGCCATAAGCACCCTCCGATGTTGTAATGTGCAGAATGTCCGTTACTATCGCAAAGTTCCATACTGTATGCATAAGAATATTGTTACCAATGGAATTTCCTGCATAGGAGGCAAGCGAAAACATAGTGCCTACCAAAGTACCACTGATGATTAAAAAGAAAGACACCTCCGATTGTAAAAGTTTCCATTGATGGGAGATGTGCAAAACTGAACAAAACGGATGGGACAAGCACAGCGATGTACTTATTCCATTTACTTTCGAGCAGTCTCATAATGAAACCACGGAATAGTATTTCTTCCAATATCCCCCGCTTTCAAAGCAATAAGAATAGATGAAATAATAATTAAGAAGATGTCACCAGTGGAAAAAACATTTACTTGTGCCCGTCCAATGATTAGAAAGATAGTAACTACAAAAAAGCAGGTAACAAAACAGATAAACTAACTCCCCACCATTTAACGGAAAATGAAATCCCGAAGTCTTCCATTTTTAGATGGAGAACTTTTGTTGTATAGAGCCAAAAAGAAAATTAGTGTCAGCAACAGATAGCCCGGCATTCTGATAATAGGGTACAACTCACGGACTGGAAGATCTATGGTAGAAAATAGGAAATCAAAAATTAGACTTCCCAATAAATCACCGGCCAAAAACAGCAAAAAATATACAATAATTACGGAAATTGTCTTTGGTGTTGAAAACTTATAATTCATTCTGGTTTCACAATCCTCCCAATAAAATGGTCTTGTAGAGAGATGTTAAATGTTATTATAGCATGGGAAATAAAACATACAAGGACAGGGCCCTCCCTGCCCTTGTATGTTTTAACTAACATTTCGATAGAAATGATAAATCCGGTCACATTACCCACTTGGACAATGTAGTTCAGATTATCATTGTTTGGCCCGAGTGGGGAGACTCGAACGCACGACATCCAGCTCCCAAATGTGTGTCGTAACCTTCAACCGGTACTTTCTACCGCCCTCTTTGGCCCTTTTCCGCTGCTTCGGCAATTCCTCTTTAGAACTCTTTGTGCCCTGCTTGTTTCAAGAAACTCCTTTCGTCTTTTGGGATTTGTGTGGAATTGGATTCTGTGTATTAAAAGATGTTCCGCCCGGTTTGATGGGGGCGATGACAGGCCAATCACCAGAACAGAGGCGCAGGAACTGCGCCGCATAAACAAAGAATAAGGCCCGTCCCACCGGCAGTCTGAGCGCAGCTCGTCTCCTCGCAAATCAACGGCTGTCTCCCCAAAGTTATTTCATTCTACCATGCCGCCGTACAAAAGACAATAAAGGCATACATGGGGCAATAAAGTAGTGGCTATTTCCCTCTTTCTGTGGTATTGTTCGTTTGCCAAAAGGAGGCGACGATATGCAGAGAGAAACGGACTTCACGGTAGGCCGGTGGTGCAACCGCTGGTTCTGCGAGAACAACGGCAGGGGGCAAAAACAGGGGTTCGGCGGCGCAGATCGGCGGGGCGGGCGCGTTACGAGCTGTTATTCCAGGCGTTACGACGACGGCGGCGACCGGGCCATAACCGGGGAAAATGCGGAAAAGCAATTCTACATTTTCCACATTCTCGTGTAGAATTGTAGAATTGCCCGGAATACGCGGGTTTTCAAGGGTTCGGAGCCCCCTCCGCCCCCTATTCTCAATTCTACATGATTTTGATTTAGTTTTTAATCATGGCAGGGCAAAAAAATTAGGCGGTTCCGTCGCGGGCCTCACGGCTCCCAGCGGGGCCGCTTTTTTCGTCCTCGCTCCCGTCGAAATATGTCGAGTAAATAGATTCTTTTTTCTCCTCGACGTGGCGCTTGTACTTGAAGTAGACCAGGTCGAAGACCTCCTCCCGATGGGACGGCGGAAGGAGCCGGTACATGGCGACGAGATCCACCTCATCCTCGGACAGCGGGAGGCCGTCACAGGTGAGGCCCTGGCGCTCCTTCTCCGCCTCGAGATCCGGTCGGTCTCCATTCGTCGAAGTCTCCGAAACGCTACTACCGAAGACAAGATAGTCAAGGGACACTTGTAGATATTCGGCGACCGGAACCAGCTTGTCAAGGCGCGGGCTTTGCGTCGACCATCGCTTTATTGTACCATTTCCGAGCCCCAATTCCTGCTCAACGCGCTTGAAATTGGTTCCTTTTTTCTTTGATTCGTTTCTCAATTCTATTCACAAGGTCAGACATGATATACCTCCTCGAAAAGTCTCTACACGGAGATTTTCCTATTGACAAATCTCCGAACGGCTACTATAATGAAGTAGGATTAAAAATTTAAGCAAATCAAGCATAGCACACCACCCACCAAAAGGAAAGACCAAAGGAGGCGGCGGTAGAGTAAAAGCGAGCGGCGAGGGCCTGTTCACCCCCCTCTTTACTTCAATTCGTTCCTCGACCCACAGACAGGGCAAAGCACCCGGGGCGCGATGGAGTACGACAACGCGGACAGCATTGAGGAGGCCGTGGAGCTGGCCCGTGGGCTTGAGTCGGAGCTCGACACCGAGGAGCCCGAGGTCAAGGTCACGCTCATCAAGGAGACGGACGAGGCCACCGAGGAGGAGGAAGTGGACGCGCAGAAGATGATCGCCGGATGGGAGAACACCCTCCGGGGACAGGTCGCGAGCCCCCACTACAAGGACGTGGACGAGCGCACGGCGGCACATGAGCTTTACGGCTACAAGGCCGCGCTCCGCGACCTGGGCCTTCTGGATCGGGAAGACTGCTACGTCCTCCCGGACACCTTCGGGGAGGCCCCGGGGCCGCTCCCCAAGAAGCCGGAGGAGCTCCTCTCCTATGTGTGCGACGAGCTTTGCCGCCACCACCTCCCGGAGATGACGCAAGAGCAGCTCGACGCGGTTTGTGCGCGGTGCTCCCTTGAGCGGCTGGCGGACGAAGCGGACGAGGCGGAGCTCCGCATCCGCACAAAGGCGCACCGGGAGCTCAACGGCCTCATCGCGGATCTCCGGGACGCCCGGCCCGGCGCGGAGGCCGGACGGCTTGAGCACGAGGCCCGGGCCTATCTCCGGGCGCTGGCGGCGACGGGGACGGTCACAGAGGGCGAGAGCGCAGCCCTCACCGCCGCGATCGAGGAGGCCCGCACCGCCCAGGCCCACACGCCGGAGCGGACGACCTTCGAGCACCTCCACCCGGAGCTCAAGCGCCACCGGGAGACGGCGCAGATCTACACCCTGGGGCTGGCGCTGGCGGCGGATTGCCCGGACAACGATTGCCGGGTCTACCTCAACATCTTCAACGGGGCCCGGGAGCTGGATGCCGCCCTGGACAACCTGGACGCGGAAGGCGCTCCGGCGCTCGCCTTGCGGAAGGCGCTCCGAGAACGGGTCGGAGAGCTGGCGGAGATGTTCGACGGGAACTTCGCCGTCAAGCAGTATCGGAAGGAGGCGAGATCATGAACGGGTTAGACCTCTTTAGATCCCCGAAGACGGCGGCGGACGAGATCGCCGACATCGTCTCGGCACAATGTCCGCCCGTTGTCCCTGAGAACTGCGACGCCTTCTCATGCCGGGAGTGCTGGCTTGCGTGGCTGACTACAGGCGAACCGCCAAAAGAAAAGGGGCCGTCCGACAAGCAGACAGCCCCGGGCAGAGACTCCGCTCCATACTACCCGCCCACAGAAGCAATCAGAAAAGCAGCAGAAAGACTTAAGGACGGAAACATGGAGTACACGGCTATAGCTCTTATTCGGGCTCATGATGGCGAAGAACTTCCGCAGCCTTAAACGCATACGCCCGAGCGATGATCGAAGCTGCATAGTATGTTTCACGGCATACCGCTATAATTGCTTCCTTTTGGGCGTCGCTAAGGTTGGCTCCGGCGTGTTCATCGGAGTCGAGGATGGTTTTGCGAAGGCGCTCCCCAAGAATAGACCAGTCGGCGTCACGACAGGCATCTACCTCGTCATGAACTCGCTCCACAGCGTTGAGAACATCGTCACACATTTAGATCACCTCCTTCCCGGGCCGGAAGCCCTACTTCGATTATACCAGCGCCGGGGAGGGGCACACAAGGAGGAAACAGCAGCATGAAAGCAGAACTCAAACGAGCCGCCGACCTCGTCGCCTTCCAGCGGCGGGAGGCCCTGGCGCGGAAGCGGCTCTCGGGCGATCCCCGGAACCCCTTCCGGCCCCGCTACGGGGCGGAGCTGACCTTCACGGCGGCGGCGCAGGAGGCGGAGACCCTGGGCTATATTCTCAAATTACTTGAGAAGGAAGCGGCCCGGGAGTGTGCGCGGCGGGTCATCCCCACGCTGGACGCGATCCTTGACTTTGTCATCGGGTTCGGGCTTCTGGCCCTGGCGATGCTGGGCGTCGCCGCCGCGTGTGTGGCAGCGGGAGCGCCGGACGGCATCACCCGGACGGCGGCGCTTTTGGGCGTGGGTTTCATCACAGCCCTCTCGCTGCACCGCCTGGGGCGGAAGTAATTCTAAGAACGACTACACAGGAAGGAGGACAGCGATGAAAAGCAACGGCAAACTTTGCCCCCTGGGGAAGCTCGTCGTCAAGGCGCTCGCCGACCAGGAGAAGACAAAGTCGCAGCTCGCCGCCGAGATCGGGACGTCGCCGCAGTATCTAAGCTACATTCTCTACGGCGTCCGGTCGGGCGAGAAGTACCTCCCGGCGATCATCGCGGCCCTCAACCTCGACCCCCGGAAGGTCGAGAAGGTAACGGCAGCATGACAGCAGGAAGGGAGGGACAGGAGTGCCGGACGTATTCATCACCATGAAGGAGGCGGCGGAGTTCGAGGGCGTGAAGTATGGGACATTCGCCCAACGCATCGCCCGCAACCCCAAGCAGTACAAGACCAAGACGCAGCCCCAGGAGGGCGGAGGCAAGGAGCAAGTTTTGATTGCGGTCTCCTCGCTCTCCCCAAAAGGCCGGAAGGCGTGGCGGGCGGCGCAGAAAGTGGACGGGAGGGATGTCGTCATAGAGAAGCGAGCAGGAGGCCGCCCGTGGTATGTCACCGTCGACGGTTTGAGCTGGAGGCGGAGCGGCGGGAGTGGGAGGAGTATCCCTCCATCAAGACGGTCGCCCGGTACATCAAGTTCCTCATGGGACAGCGGGGCGCGGAGTCTGCCCGGTTCCTCGCCGCCAACGGGACGCGGGAGTGGAAGAACAAGCGGATGATGAAGGGCAAGCGGGACGCGACGAGCCTCAAGGTCATGGAGTACGTGGTCGGCGACGAGCACACCTTCGACTTTTGGGTTCAGTGGGTTGCCCCGAACGGGAAAGTCAAGGCCGTCCGCCCGAAGCTGGTTGCGTGGCTGGATATGCGCTCCCGCGCTATCATCGGCGATGTAGCGTGCGTCAACGCCAATTCGCAGACGCTGAAGGAGTCGCTGGTCAAAATGATCTACAGCAATCCGGGCGGCGTCCCCCACATCCTGCACGTGGACAACGGCAAGGATTATACTGCCAAGGCCATGACCGGACAGAACCGCAAGCACCGCAAAATCGACCTTGACTTCGCATTTGACTCGGAAACGGTCGGCTTCTATCAGAGCATCGGCATCCAAGAGGTCGGACGCTCGCTGCCGTATCAGCCGTGGGACAAGCCGATCGAGCGCTTCTTCTCGACCGTCTGCTCCAAGTTCTCAAAATGGTTTGAGAGCTACACGGGCACCCTCACGGGCTCCAAGACCTACGCCAAGCGGCAGAAAGACATCGACCAGATGCTGGAGCGCGGGGAGCTGCTGACGATGGAGGAGTTCTTCGAAGTCTGGACGGAGTGGAAGAACACCAAGTATCACACCCGCAAGCATCGCGGCCTGAGCGACGCGGGCGAGAAATGGGTTACGCCGATCGAGCTGTTCGAGAACGGCCCGCGCTATGAAAAGGCAGCTCCACCCCGAGAGTACGCGGCGATGCTGCTGATGAAGGCGACAACCGCCCGCGTCACAAACCAAGGCATCAACAAGTTCGGCACACTCTACACGGACACGGAGCTCGCCTACTACGTCAATCAGAAAGTCAACATCAAGTGGGACATCGACGATGTCACCAAGCTCTATGTGTACGACATGGAGGGCAAGAAGATCTGTGAGGCGGTGTCCGCCGAGCTGCTCGCCTTCGGCCCGCATTGTTCTCAGGCGGCACTGGAGAAGCATCTGCGAGATCAGAAACGAAACGAGCGAGAGGTCAGGGAGTATCTGGAGGAGCGAGTCCGCCCCTACGAGCTGCGGCTCGAGGACGGCGCAAGGCCCTCGGATGCAGTGGGCATGATCGACCTGACCATCAAGGCCACGCCGAGCCAGAAGCTGGTCTCCCTGCCCAAGGACAGAATGTTCCGATCGGAACAGGCGAGCAAGGCGAGCCGGAAGAAGGTCACGGACGACACCTTCCTCAACGCCAAAGGCGACAAGGCACTCTCTCTTTTGAGAGCGATGAACGAATAATAATGGAGGTACATCATGGAAGTTACAGCAGCAGAGCGCACTACAATCTACACCAACATCAGCCCCCTCGCACAGCGCGTGAACAACTACATCCAGACGCAGCACTCAAGCATCGCGGCGATCTCCAAGGAGATCGGCTACAGCCGCACCACCGTCTCCCGGTATCTCACGGGCAAGTATGACAGCAACCCGAACGACCTTGAGAGCAAGCTGACGGACTTCCTCACCCGGCAGACGGGCGAGGCGGTCGACCTGACGACGCCGTTGGCGAAGTCAGAGGGCAAGACGTGGCAGACGCCCGTATTCTTTGAGAGCCGGGACGCGAAGGCCGTGCTCGGTGTATGCCAGAGCTGTCAAGAGTACATCGGGCTCGGCATCGTGGTCGCCCGCAGCGGCTACGGCAAGACCTACTCCCTCCGGCAGTATGCCAAGCTGGGGCGTGTGGCGTACATCGAATGCGACGACACCATGAGCAGCCGGGACCTTGTGGAGGCGATTGAACGGAGCATCGGGCTCCCAAACGGCTACGGGACGATCTGGCGCAGGGTCAACGGCATCCGGGACTATTTCAACACGAACAAGGGCTACCTCCTCATCATCGACGAGGCGGACAAGCTGGTGAGCAAGTACACGCAGAAGAAGATGGAGGTGCTGCGGGGGATCTTCGATCAGAGCGACGTGGGTCTGGTGATCGCCGGGGAGCCGAAGCTCGAGGCGGCGATCAAGACCTACCTCACACGGATGGCGAACCGGGTGGACTTCTACGCCTCGCTGCGGGGCCTCTCCCCCTCGGAGGTGGAGGGCTATCTCACGGACTTCCAGATCGAGCCGGAGGCGCTGGTGGAGTTGAAAGCGCGGGCCTGCAACATGCAGACGGGATGCTTCCGCCTCCTCGACCGCACGCTCTCTAACGTCCGACGCATCCTCAAGGAGACGGGCGAGGAGACGGTGACGGTGAAGACCATAGCACAGGCGTCGTCCATGATGATGCTTTGAGGAGGGACAGCAAATATGAGAATAGAACGCATCAGCGGAGCGATCCTCATCCTGCTCTCCGGCGTGCTGCTCCTGATGGCGGCCTACGGCGGGACGCCGGAGGATCGGGACGCGACGGCGATCCTCCTGACGCTGCCGATGGGTCTTGTGGCACTGTTCACCGAGATCCCGGAGCGCGGCAAGCGCACCAAGCGAGACTACCGGGCGTAAAGCCCGCAACATTAACAAATTGAAAGGAGCCGCAAACATGGCAAGGAAACGAGTAGTCGAGGCCCCGAGCCTCCATTCATGGGAGGACGCAAACGACGCCCTCCGTCAGATCGCGGAGGCACAGATCGCCCTGGGCGACATCGAAAGCGACATGCAGAAGCAGATCGTGGGGGCGAAGAAGGTGGCGGAGGACCAGAGCAAGCCGCTCAACGACAATGTGGCCAAGCTGGAGCGCGAGATCAAGAGCTTCGTCACCGACCACAGGGACGAGATGGGCAAGACGAAGTCGATGGTGCTGACGTTCGGCGAGGTGGGGTTCCGGCTCTCGACCTCGGTGTCCCTCCCCAAGGCGAAGGAGAAGATCGCGGAGATCATCCGGCGGCTGAAGACGCGGCAGATGATGGACTGCATCGTGGTGGAGGAGAAGATCAGCAAAGACGCGCTGAAGAAGTACGGCGAGGACACGGTGAACGCGGTGGGCGCCGTGTGGAAGCAGAAGGACGAGTTCGGCTACGAGGTCAACCTGGAGAAGCTGGAGCAGATCAAGGCGGGCAACTGAGGAAGGGGGCTCACGGAATGACAGCAGCAAGGACTGGGCGCAAACAGCCCTCCATCCGCACGCTGTGGGCGTGTTGAGGGGGGAGTTATGCCAACGAAGAAGAAGCGCCTCACACAGCGCGAGAAGGCCGAGAGAGCAGCGATGAAGAAGCAGCTCCAAGCGGAGGGAGTCCTCCCGCCCGACAAGCCCAGGCTCAACCGCAAGAAGTTCGCCCAGGAAACCTGGGCGGAGTGGGAGGAGTTCCTCAAGGGCGACCCGATCCGGGCGGAGGTCTCCCTTCTCCGGGCGGTGGAGTTCATAGCGGGCCCGGAGCTTCCGGCAGTCACGCCGGAGCAGGTGGGCGTCTATAAGGCCCTTAAGCTGGCGGTGGAGTACAACAAGTTCCTCCGTAAGCTGGAAGCCGAAGGGCGCAGCAAGTACACAATCGGGGAGCTGGCCGACGAGGTCGTCCTCCCCATCTGGAAATTATAAGGAGGCAAACAACACATCATGAAGTACAGCAAAAGCAACCCGCCCATGACGTGCATGATGACACAGAGCACGTGCTACAAGGGCACCAAGAAGATGACGGTCAAGGGCGTCTTGTGGCACAGCACCGGGGCGAACAACCCGACCCTCAAGCGATATGTTCAGCCGGACGACGGCGCACCCGACCGAGCCGAGCTCCTGTCCAAGCTGGGCACCAACGCGAACAAGAACGACTGGAACCACATCGACACACAAGCGGGCCTGAACGCCTGGATCGGGAAGCTCGCGGACGGGAGCGTCGCGGCGGTTCAGACGATGCCCTGGGACTTTAGGCCGTGGGGATGTGGGAGCGGCAGCAAGGGGTCATGCAACAGCGGATGGATTCAGTTTGAAATCTGTGAGGACGCCTTGACGGACGCCGACTACTTCGCCGCCGTGTATCAAGAGGCGTGTGAGCTGACGGCGTACCTCTGCACCCTCTACGGCATCGACCCCAAAGGAACCGCCGATCGCTCCGGCGTCACCGTCCCGACCATTTTGTGCCACGCGGACAGC
>VOFI01004070.1_pt1 | contig 20548 bp, 43 predicted proteins | sample 5384131 | NCBI WGS metagenome assembly VOFI01 (sample SAMN12384728, study PRJNA508395) | human gut metagenome | isolation source: healthy gut H | host: Homo sapiens | reverse complement strand
GGGAAGCCGCAGATGAGAAAAAACGTGGAGGTACTCCTGGACTGAAGCTGGCAGATCGACTGCGCCTGCCGCAAGACGAGAGGATGATGGCTGAAGTCATTTATATAGGCGGCGGGAACGCAGTGGCATTGTTTCGGAATCTGGAATTTTTGCAGGGTGGAGAAAACTGGGATTAAGGCCGCGGTAAAATGCCAGGGCGTCTATTTAACGGCGCATACATCGAGACGGATCTGTCTGATTTTGCAGCAGACAGAGGAGAAGGCTGGATCAGGAAATGAATGAAAAGAAGAAGCATGATCCGTCAGCTGGTATACTCTCCGTTTCCGGTTGTGGAACAGGAGGATGGAAGCCACCAGCCGATCACGCTCAGATCCATTATGAAACGGAATCGGAAAATGTAACCCGGATTCAGCTCCAGAAGGGAACGCTTATAAAGATATTGTCCATTATAAACGTCTGTTTCCGGTATTGGACAATGGAGTCAGCTATGGATATCCGGAAGAGATGGACCAGCTTTCAGAGTATGGGGAAGACAGCATGGTTGCGGTCGTCCGCCATTGACGGCAACGGGATGGGCGACCGGATGAATGAACTTCTGGGTGAGCATATGGGCTATCTGGAGGGAGTTCCGATCATACGCAGAGAGTCGAAGAAAATAGCGGGGCTTTTTGAGAAGACGTATCACGAGGTACTTCAGGAGTTGTGGGATTGTCAGGTCTTAATCAGGGAAACGGGACAGAAGGGAGCGTTTGCAGGATTTTTCCTTTGCGACCTATCCTGATGGATGGGATGATTTTACATTTATATGCAGGGCGGAGCTGGCTGTTCCGATTGCGGCGGGCTTCATGATGAAACTGTTGCAGATGCAGGACGGTGAGGAAAAGAAAATAACAGCCTGCGGCGGTATTGCCTTGTTCACAGCCATTTCCCCATTTCGTGTGGCCTATTCAATCAAGCCGAGAAGTCCTGCGGCAGGCCAAGAATGCGTGTATGAAGAAAAAACAGAAGAGAAGCGCGATGGCAGTATGTTTCTTGGATTTCCGTGATGAAAAGACAGTGAGGTGGGATTTTCGCTTAAGAATAGAAACTATCAGAAACGTCCGTATTCTCTGGGGATTGACGAAAATAGAACCAGGGACAATTCTTTTAGAGTCATTATATGATGTATTAGTTAAGATGGAGAGGACTGGCCATCGGGGCGGCTGCATAAATGTGTACCGCGTTTTTAGAAGGAGGCCATGCGATGGAATTTCTAAAGAAGGGAGTTTGTTTCACGCGGATATAAAATCGACAATCTGGTGTCGGGAAGATGGGAGGATTCGCCCTTATTTGATGCGTTAGAGATGGCAGGGAATGTGCCGGTTGGATTTGGTGAAGAAATTTTAAATATACAGTGAGGTCAGCCATATGAGAGAATGGAATCTGCGAATTGAATTAAAAGTGATTTCTGTACCGCTACCGGGGAGAATGCCCCCGGTATGATAAGCAGCAAGACTGCGCTGGAATACGGAATTCCAAAGATTCCGGCAAAGCGCATCAAAGGCTGCCTGCTGGAGTCGGGGAGGAACTGGCCGATAACGGGATGATTGCGGGAGAACTTATCCCGCATATTTGCTTGTCCGGGGAGCTTAGGCGGAGAGGGAATCCGTGTGGGAGACGGGCATTTGAGCCTTGTACCTGAATATCTTTTTAATCAGGAGAAAAGGAAAACTTTTATGATCTGCGATTATGAGCAATTTCTAAAGAACGTTAAAGATTGTCAAGATATAGAGGATTCCCTTCTGGAAGATATATTTTTACCAGAAAAGGACAAGGACGGCTCTGAACAAACGAACCGCGAGTGCTCATTCCCTTCGCACGGTACAGGTGGTTCCCTCCGGCCTTGTTTTTTGCAGCCGGATTGAGGGAAGCCTGAGTCAGGAGGAGGAACAGGCGCTGCTGATGCGCAAAAGGTCTGCGCCATATGGGAATCGGTATTACCAGAGGAATGGGAGAAGTTCGCTGTACGTTAGAAGAAGCGGCGCTTAAAGAGACAGGGATTAAGAAAGAGAGTACTGCGCTGTTTCAGACAATCCATCCGAGCAGGAGGTTAGTCTGCCCTACGAAATTAAGTTAAAACTGCCGATAATTCTGGAAGGAAACTCCGGTGAGGTGGCGGATCAGATTCAGGGAAGCGCTATTTTAGGCGCGTTTGCGGGAATGTACATAAAAAGTATTTACTGGGAGCGAATGCGCATAAAGATGCGGATTTCGTCGGATTTTTGCGTGACGGAGTTCAGTTTGGCAATGCGTTTCTCAAAAAGACGGAAGAGAGTATGTACCCTGCCCCAAAGCGTTTGCCGTTCTGAAGGACGATAGACGGTATGGTTTAATACAATGAAAGATGAGGAAAACAGAAGAAGAAAAAATATTTCCGAACACATCTGCCTGAAAGACGGCTGCTTATATAAGGCGGCTCGGACAAAAGAGATTCATTTCCATCATGCCAGGCCGGCAGACCGGGCACCGGGCATGCGCAAATGACCGGGCGGAGGGACAAAAAACGCTGCCGGGCAGTTCTTTCAGTACATGGCCTTGTCGGCAGAGCAGGTATTTACGGGTACTTTACGGGGAAAGGCGGGCGATATTCAAAGGCTGGTTGAGTGTCTGAGAAAAACGGATATTGCCTGATGCTGGGCAAATCCAGAACCGCGGAATATGGAAGCTGTGAATTTCACATTACAAAACCCTCTGCTGTGGAGCGGAAGTATGGAAACTCTGCCTGTGGAAAAGACTGGCTGGTCTGGCTTATAAGTCCGTTTGTTTCTATGAGTCAGGAAAGCGGTCTGTTTGAAACGGAGGCAGGTCCTCTGATGGAAGAGATGAGCAAAGCGTTGAGTTGCTCGATAAAATTAGAGCACTCCATTTGCAGCTGCACCGTTCTCCAGGGGTATAACGGCAGATGGAGACTGCCTTCGGCGCCTAATCCGGCCCTCGCCCCGGGAGCGCATTCCATATTAAAACGGACAGGGACGTGGAGGCTTGGGAAATCGAGGAGAAGCGCTGGGAATGATGACCGGAAAAGGCTGCGGGACAGGTGAAAGCTATGCCCCGGAAGGATTGCCAGAGGGAATAATCGTGGAAGGAGAGAAAACTCAAATCCGATCAAAACCTGGAAGGGAGACGGCCCGGGTGAAGAAGATGGTGGATTACTTGCAGCAATTCTCGAATATCAGAGACGGCGCCTTGGGTGGGAAGAGGATGCCGGGAAAGTCCCTGAACATTATGGACAAGGCAGGAACTGCCATCCCTCGTCGGATATTGGTTCTCTTGATTCAGCTGCTGAAGGACGGAATGGAAAACCGGGAACTTATAAAAAATTAAAGAAGAGGTTGAGCGGATCCACGGGGAGGAAAAAAAGCAGCGCATTTTGACCTTTATAAAACCGTGAGGGCGAGTCTGTGGAATTTTATGGAGCGATATTTAGAGGCGGCCAAGTGGAAGGCGAGGAGGGAAGAAAATCATGAGTGATGGCGTAATCAGCTTTAACAAGATATGCGGCCGTCTCTGTGTGGAGATGACAGGGCACTTAGCTTCTCCGGCTGTCTATTGGCCCGGAGAAGAGGAGCATTCGGACTCGGACGTTGTTTTCGGGCGTCCGGGGAACCCTACATACCGGGTAGTTCTCTGGCGGGGCGCTGCTTGAATATTCGGCGGCCATAAAGGGGAAGAGGAAACAAAAAATGTTCGGAATGCCCAGAGGCGGAGTGCCCGGCAGCAGGGATGACAGACAGAGCAGAATTTTGTCTATGATGCACGGATAAAGCAGGCGGATGGGAATTCGTGACGGCGTGAAGTTAAATGAGGATAAAACGGCCAGCCATATGGGCAAATATGAGCTGCAGTTTGTTGAGAGGAATGCCCCGATAAAGATTCGATTGAGATGATAGAGCGAAGATTGTTTTGAAAAGCAAAATCCGAAATTATGGGAGGGGAGAGGACAGAGGAAATTGAGCAGGTCTGGGACAGAGAACGTCAGTGGATTTATCTGTGGCTGAAAGGATTTGAGAGCGGGGGAACTGCGGTTGGGGCCAGAAGCCGCAGAGGATTTGGGAAAATAGCGATTGATCACGCCCGTGTTAAGGTATTTGATATGAGGAAAAGTGATTCTTATAAGGAATGGCTGGACTGGGATTGGGCAGGCGGATGCCTTTGAAGGAGCCGGGGAGTGAGACGATCCGGATAGAAGACCTGGAACAAGCAGGCGGAGCCGGAGGGAACATTGTGTCTGGAGGTTTTGCTCCGTATTTCCGGTACGCTGTTGGTCCGCACTTATGCCGTGGCCTTTACAAGGACAGAGGATATTCCGGATTATGGGCAGATGACGGTTGGCGGTCATGGGAAACAGGCGGTGATACCCGGCAGCAGCTGGGCCGGGGCCGCAGCCACCTGGTGAAGACTGTGCAGGAGCTTTGCGGCAGCCGGACTGGAAGGAAGCACAGAAGATATTAAACCCATTGTTCGGAACATGGGGTGATACAGAGATGAGAAATCAGGAGCTTCATGCCTCCGGGCTGATATTTGAGGAAACGGTAATTGACGGAGGTCATGGCTTACCTGTTGCCAGAATCGCGGTAGATCGGTTTTACCGGTGGGACGGTGCAGGGGCACTATATGAGGAAATCCCATGGATAGGAGGAGAAATCATTCTGCCGATACGGTGGAGGAAGAATGGGCTAAATCTGACAGACGACGAAATCTGCGGTTTGCTTCTCTGGGCGGTCAAGGATTTGCAGGCGGGGGATTCTGGCCGTGGGCGGAGAGACCTCGGTGGGCAGAGGGATTTTGAACCGGTACACGGGAAAGACAATCTCTTTTTTAGATGGAGATGTTTTGACGGATGAGGATCAGAAACGTTGTATGCAGGCCGCGGTTTTGTGGGTGAAAGGGAATCGGAAGAAAGAGAATACGAGGTGATGGAGCAATGGAGAGGTGAACCGTTTGGTTTGATAACCGAACAGAAAGCAAGAAAGAAGATTGCCGAATGTTTTCCCAATACAGCAACCTTGTATGCAGTTTTGATTATGCCGTGTGCTTTGGCACTTATAATCAAGGCAGCTTTTCCATGGGCATAGAGGCGCAGACCAGAGAGCCGGCGGCATTGATTGGACTTATCTGCGGGAACTCCGTGTTTTCGACGAGGAGCAGGAATTGCTTCTGGTTCCGTCAGGCGGTAACTGGATCGGGAGAATGAGACGGGATATAGGACAATATAAAGAAAATGCAGGATGATGGAGAATATGTCATCGATGAATGTCAAAACTCTGAGGGAAAGACGAAAAAGTCACGTATAAAGTAGGGGACACGGTCTGAGCCTTCTGGTGTCTGGCCGTGGAACCAGAATACAGATACCGATGGATTTGAATGAGCGGGAGGCGGCAACCGTGTACGCCGCTATATGCGTATTCCTGACGTGAAAAGGAAAGGATGGAGCGCTGGTGTTTCAGAATGATATCCGCATGATAGGGCTGTGTCCGTGGGAAGGAGATGAGTGAGATGGCGGGAAAATTTGTAGAGAATTATAAAAAACGATTTGTCAATCCGTACAATTTTATTCCTTTGATGGAATCATGCAGCCGTTCGGTACCGACTGCCGAATTTGAAGATTGTTATACGGGATATTTTGACCGCAGAATAAAACTTCTGGCCAATCGCTGTTTATACCAAATACATCATCTTCTTCAAGACTGCTGAGCGAGGAAGAAAGAGAAATGAAAGTGCAAAGGACGAAAGTGGAAAGGGTATGATTTCTATTCTTTATGATGACTGGTCATCGGAGGAATGGGAAGGAAAGGGTCTGCCTTTGCCGCCGCAAAAATCCTGCGATTCAGGAAGCGAGATCAGAGGGGCTTTGCGGAGTGTCTTTTGAAGCGGCATTTAACGGGTGTATGTCTTCTGTATCCGCGGGTAGGGGGTGCTTTCGGAAAGAACCAATAAGGCAAAGAAACTTCCCGGCCTGTTTAGGGAGGAAAGTATTTACAAAGACGGTTGAGGCTTTATTAAAAGAAAACGGTGGTTTACGATCCATGTGCGGATGAGAACTTTGCCCCTGCGTGCCAGGTATTTTGGAATGGTGGGGAAATCCGGGAAGACTCTATGCACCGCCTCAAAAAAGTTAGGGTGACGGACGCTGTTTTTGATTGATCCGGCAAGAGACGGCGGGGCATTGTTTGAAGAACCGGTGGTTCTTCCGGAATTGGGGGAAGCTTCAAAGCCGGGAACGAAAGTTCAGAATAATAAGAACCCCTTAAAATATGCGGATTTTAAGCGTCAGGGGAGCCAAAACTGCGGGGAAGAAAATATTATTGGCACAGTCAAGTGGATTTGGAACAATATAGGGGGAATCAGCTCTCTGCAATGAAACAGAGAATCCGCCCCTATGAAAGCGGTGGGACGGGACGAGGAGCCGTTGTTTCGTTTCCGCGTGTATTTTGAACGCCTTAATAGAACGCAGTTGAATCAGCTGAAATGGGCGATTGATTTTGGAAATCCTGCCTGTGCCCATAAGATCGGCAGAGCGAAGCCGCTGGGATTCGGCAGTGTCCGGCTGAGCATCGACAACTTGTATCTGCGCGAAATTGACAAAGGTACGGGAATTGGGAAATGAAAAGAGAGACGAATATAGAAAACTTTTTTTCACATCCGGTCGAGGCGAGCGAGGCCCCTTAAGATAGTACAAAGATGGCTAACTGGGAAGAACGGCCTGAATGCTCAATATCCATCCGTGGATCCGGGATCCCATAGAACCCCGTATAAGAAAAAAACGAGACAGCATCCCATCAGTGGTTTAAAGAAAATAAAAGGATGGTTATTTACGAAAGTACCCCTGAAGGCGGATGAAGATGCAAGGAAAAACCTGGAGAGCGAAAAAGCATTATATACTTATAACAAAAACAAAAATTAACCTCCTGTGCGGTAAAAAGCCTTTTTAGATCGACTTAGAAATGAAGGAGGTGGCAGAATTACACTTAGGGATTCACAGGATTGAAGAGGGGCTGATGTTATGGGAGGAAAAGAGGCATTACGGGGATTTTTATATCAAGGGATTTGCTTTTCCGTCCTTGAGAGGCTTTTTTATGCCACGAGGGCTGGATAGATTTATATTGAGTTAGATTCTAAAATGATAAGGTCGACATTGCGTTAGAGGCAAATCACGTGATTTTGGGCATGCCAAATAAGCCTCCGCATTACCGACCTTTTTATCCTATGATGTACAGTGAAGTAAAATAAGGGTTCGGAACCGTTTGAAATTCCGGATTCCGTAGCTGCTCCGTTTTAATACCTTTATCTTGTTGTTAAATCCTTCTGTGGGACCATTTGTCAGCCCGTATTGCTGCTGACGATACGCTTCCATCTGGCAGATATCATAGAACCACTCTTTCATGCGGTGTGCCAGACGCAGATCCTCGCTATAGTGAAGCATTAAATCACAGGCCTGTTTGTTCTCATCCTTCAGCTTTTTGTAGCGGGTCAGAATGAGTTTCCGGCTGCGTTTATAATACTTACGCAGAGAAACCGGCATGGAGCGCTGCAGCCGTTTGCGTACATTTTCAATCGCCCATGTCACCTGCCGGATGAAATGATATTTATCCACGATGATTGTAGCGTTTGGAAAGAAGGTCTGTGCAAGTTCGGTGTAGGGGCGCCACATATCGCAGACGAAGAACTTTACCTTCAGGCGTTCTTTCCTGGGAATGTTCCGCCAATAATCAGCCAGATGGCTCTGTGTCCGATCTGGGAGAATGTCGAGGATCCGGCGCTTTTTCGGATCAACCAGAATGCACTGATATTTACCGGTAGAAGCATTGCCTTTGAATTCGTCAATGGAAAGCGCTTGTGGAAGCTGGTCAGGCGGAGGATAGCAAATCGTGTCCAGAAGGCGGCAGACCGTCTGGACGGAAACACCGGTAAGCTCTGCGATCTGTTTTAAGGAAAAGGTCTGCCGGAGCAGGGAGACAATGTAAAATGCCAGCCTGCGGGTCCTGCGGTGGTAGCAGGGGAGGAACGAATAGGGTTCCGTGAACCGTTTGCGGCAGTATGGGCAGAGGTAGCGGCGTTTGCGGGAACTTATGAGGAGGATATGGAACAGTATGAATAGATAGATGTGCACCATTTGACAGCAGGTTCCTGTGGGCGTAAGACAGATGGGTCAGATATACTGGGACAGTGGAACATGAAACCAATTGGCAAATACGGTGATCCAAACAGATTCAAATGACGGTTGCTAATACAGAACAAAAGTGTATTAAATACGATTTCAGAAAAGAATTTGAATATGTGAAAAAACCTTATCTGGAAAATGAATGTCAAATTCTCAGATAAGGGTTTTTGAAAAATTGCTTTTTAAACTCTTTTCAATCCACAAGTGGTATATTGCTACTTGACATTATAAATAATAGCATAGTTAAAGAGCAAAATCAAATTTTACTTTAAATAAATACACTCGAGTTAAAAAGAATATAAAATAAGCCAAAGCGCTTGAAAGCCTGTTACCAATAGAGTAAATAAAAATATAAGTTAACAGTAAATTTCTTGAACTGCAAAAGGGGGATTAAAGATTATTGCACATAGAAAAGAGTCCGATGGAAAGGAGCAGGATTGGGATAAACACAGTTCCAATGTGGCAATCTTTATGCTTCCTGACGGCTGGAAAAACTGGGACTGGGTAAACTGGCAAAATTAATGGGGCTGCTGCATGATTTTGGGAAGGGAACTGCAGATTTCCAGAACTATCTTCGTGGAGCAGGCAGCAGGCATCATAATCACGCTGGATTGGGTGCGCTTTTATGTTCATCGGCATTGGTGGCAGAGGGAGGCAGCGAAGGAGAGAAGACAGACTGCTCAGCTGATTTCTTTTATGTATTTATGGGCATCATGCCGGTTTGCCGGACTGCCTGACTGCTTCCGGAAGATCCCCCTATTTAAACGGCCTGAGGGAACAGCCGGAGAATTATTACATAGAAGCAATGGAAAATTTTTACACGGAAGTGGCAACCGCAGGAGGAATTGGACAAGTTGTTTGATGATGCGTGTAAGGAGTTGAAGGAATTTGGACTGGACAGCCATTCCTTTCAACTGGGGAATGCTTGCCAGACTTTTGCTGAGTATTCTTGTCGATGCGGACAGATGGGATTCTGCGTGCTTTTTGAATATGATGCCAATCCATTTGAAACGTCATGTGAAGCTCAGCCTGATTGGGATAAGCTTCTGATTGAACTCGAAGCCTATATAAAAAGTTCCCCAAAGAAGGGAGATTGGCCCCAATTAGGTGACATATCAGGCTGGTGCAGGGCTGCGGGAGAATATGGGCCAGGAATCTATACCTTGTCGGTTCCCACCGGCGGCGGTAAGACTTATTCCAGCCTGCGATTTGCACTCCTGCCCAGGCTAAAAAGAACGAACAGCGAAGGATTTTTTACCTCATTCCCATGAATACAATCTTGGACCAAAATTCAGGAGATATTCGGGACGCGCTTTCTGACTACCCGTCGATTTTGGAGTTTCATTCTAATGTTATACCGGAGAATGAAGCGGAGGAGGAGAACTATCGCAGGCTGACAGAACGCTGGGATAGCGACATTATTTTGACCAGTCTGGTTCAGTTCTTAGATACACTGTTTAAGAATGGGAACGGCAAGGCGAGGCGAATGTACCGCCTTTTGCAAACTCAGTCCTGATTTTTGATGAAGTCCAGGCTCTGCCGAAAAAATGCCGGGGAGCTCTTTAAGCGGGCGCTTCAATTCCTTGTACGTTTTGTAACTGCACGGTGCTGCTTTGTACGGCGACGCAGCCGAATCTTGAATTAGATACGGCAAGGAATTGGTGCCGGATGTGGCCGCGCTGTATCAGAATTTAAAGAGGGTGCGCATATATTCCACAAATGAAGGCGCGTACTTATCAGGGATGCTGCCGATGACATCGCGATGTTTATCCGGGAAAAAACTCTGTGCTGATGATTGTAAATACTAAGGATGCTGCCTGGAATATCTTCCAGGGGATTTCTGAACAGTTGGATGACATTAAATTACAGGCAGGTACAAATACGACAAGATCTTACGGACGAGGAACTGGAAAAATGTGCCGGAGGCTGTGCGGAAGATGAGATTTTGTGTGTGCATCTGAGTACACTTATGTGTCCGATGCACCGGAAAGAGATACTGCGCTGGATCAAGGTCTGGCTGTCAAAGAAAAAGCTGGTCTGCTGCGTTTCCACAGCCTTAATCGAGGCAGGGAATCAACGTTAGTTTTCCAACTGTAATTCGCAGCTTAGCAGGTATTCCAAGCCTGATTCAGGCAGCAGGGGCGCTGTAACCGCAATTGTGAAGCGGATATGGGAAGGGTCTATATTATGGAATCTTGCAGAGGGAGGCTGAGCCGTTTGCCGGATATATACAGAAGGGCAAGGAAATCAGCATGAGCCTACTTAGCAATGTGGAAAATCCGGATGAACTGGGAAATCCGGAGATGATAAAAAATACTTTGCGAAAGGGAGATATATACACAAGAAGTTGAAAAATATCCATACAAAAAGTGGAACTCAGTTTGGTTACCATGCTGTCAACCAACCGTGAGTGCCGGTGCACAGCCGGGAATTTGCGGGATGAGAATAATCCGCTGCCCGATTTAAGTAAGCGGTTTTATCAGAGTTTTCGAACGGCAGGCGACGGTTTTTTCAGGTTATAGACCAGAAAACGAAAAGCGTAATCGTTCCCTATGGCAAAGGCGAAAGGAATTAATAGAAAGATTGGGGATCGCCATACGCTCAGCGAGGAGATCAGACTTTTAAAAGAGGCTCAACAGTACAGCGTAAATTTATTTGAACATATTTTTAATCGTCTGGCCGGGGAGGACGCTTTAGTCTCTCTGGGTGAGACAGGAGCAGTTATTTTAAAGGACGAATACTATGATCCGTGGGCTGGAGTTACGATTACGCCGCAGGAAATGAAGGAGCTCATAATCTAAAGGAGGGATGCCGTATTGAAAATCAGAAATCAGATTGAGTATTGCGTGTCAGCAAACTATGCACTGTTCAGCGATCCGATTGCAAGAATGGGAGGAGAAAAGTTCAGCTATATGCTTCCGACTTATCAGGCGCTGGAAAGGAATTACGGAGAGTATCTATTGGAAACCGTCGATCATATGGGTTGTGGATGAGATGAGGATTATGAAACCAATCCGCACAGAGTCTAAAAATGTCCGTCCCATCAGCTATGTGGCGTCAAAGAATACGCTGTCGGTCTATACCTATCTGGCAGATGTATCCTATCAGGTTCGGGCACATTTTATTCTTAATGAGAACCGGCGGGGGAACTGGAACAGGATTTTAATGAAAACAAGCACCACAATATTGCGACGCGTATGGTAGAGGAAGGGTGGACGCAGAGATATTTTCCTGGGAACGAGGGAGTGCCAGGGATATGTAGAACCCTGTGTATTTGGCGAGGGTGAAAGCTATTATGACCATTATGGTGAACTGGAATTTGGAGTCATGTTTCATGGGTTTGATTATCCGGATGAGACTGGGCGGGATATGCTGGCCGCCAGATTCTGGAAACCGAAAATGGTAAATGGAGTGATCCAGTTCCATCCCCCGGAAGAGATGAAGCGGAATATCCGTCCAATGAAAGCGAAGAATTTGGAAAAAGTTCGGTAATTCAGCGGTTTGAAGGAAAGAGACGCTGCAGCAGGAGTTGGTCTGGGAAGGAGGAAAACCTAATGAGTTGGATGCAGAAATTATGCGAGGCGTATGATGCCGGTATTGTTTGTGATCAATCGAAAGAATCGGTTAAGCTTGTTCCGCTGGGGGTTTGTGCGTAAAAAGGGTAAAATACCATGTGGTACTATCGCGGGACGGTCAGTTCGTATCTGCAGACGAGCTGATGGATGAAAATCAATTTCTGGAAATTCCAAGTACGCCGCAGGCAGAGACCCGTACAGGTGATAATGGAACTCCGTTTCCCCTGGTGGAACAGCTCAAGTATCTGCTTTTTGAAGATGAAAATTCGAAGCGGTTCAGCCAGTATATGGAACAGCTCAGGGCATGGTGCGGACAGCCCGATGCGCCTGACTGCCTGCGTGTGGTATATACATACCTGGAGGGGCATACTCTGCTTACCGAATTGGAGTCACAGCCCAATTTGAAACTGAAATATTATAAGAATGCAGAAAGGCGGGAAGGCACAGGAGAAGACGCTAAAGGCTATGGTCTGTTTTTCAGTCCAGATGCAGGATGAAAGTGCTGACGATCTATGGCTCAGGGCAGATGTCAAACAGTCCTGGGAGCGGTTTCTGGCAGATAAACTGCCGGGAGCCAGAGCGTTTTGCTATGTGGAAGGTAAAAATGCTTCCTGCTATGGAGAATCATCCGAAGCTTCAGGAAATGCCAAGCTGATTTCGGCGAAGGATTCTGAATTTCCATTTCAGTACAAGGGACGTTTTGTGGAAGACCGCAGCGCGGCGGTGATTAGCTTTGATGCGTCTGTGCGCGCCCATAATGCCTGATCTGGCTCATTGCACGTCAGGGGATGCAAAAATACGGTATGACATGGGTGGTGTGGAATACGAAACGGGGCGGTCATGAAGGCTCCGATTGATGAAAAAATGGCTTTATGGAAGATGAGGAAGAGGAAGAAGACGATCCGAGCCGATTATCGATACATTTGAAGTTATGCCAGGGAAGTGAGGGCGGCAGCCCGCGGTTATGGCGGCAGACTCCATGATTATAATAAGCAGCGGACTGATTTTGCGGTGATATTACTAAGGACTGGAGGCGGCGACGGACGGAAGAATGTCGGTTACTTATTATCAGGAGTGCTCTGGAAATGAATATATGTAAAGCGTTTGGAAGAATGGTATACGGATTGTTGCTGGTGGAGCTATTCACGAAAAAGCAAAACTAAGGAGATCGCCTCCCAACCCGGAGCAGATTGCCGTTGCTGTTATGGGAATCGATGCGGTGAATACGGCTAAAAAGACAAAAATGTGAGAAGTCCCATACAAAATTGATGCGTGGACTGCACTCCAGAATTCTTGCCTGTATTGCGGACGAGCAGCCGTTGCCAATAGATGTTGTCCTCAGTGCATTTTACCGGGTATGTGCGCCTCTTGCGTTTGTCAGCGGGAAGGACCGGCAGTGGTCCAGAACTGCATGGGAAACCAGTGTTGACACTGCTTGTGCGATGATATCTTGTTTTCAAACGCGCGGAGGGGAGGGAGGATTGCCTGGTAATCACCCTGATGCTGGAGATTGATTCAAAAAAAAATGGGGATTACTTATATGGCCGTCTTTTTGGCAGCAGCGGATTTTTATGGAAGAGAAATCAACGGATAAGGACGGATTATCCGACAAATGCTGTACGGCTTATGCAAAAATTTGTGCAATGTCCGTTTGAGACGTGGCCGAAGATTCTGAGAAATTGATTCCGTGTTTTAAAACCTGGGTCCGGACAGCAAATGGTATCAGATTCTTTTGGAGAAATTGAAAAACGATTCTCGGAAGAGAACAGATACGGGCGTAGGGAGCTTTTTCGCTGAATTTTTGCTGGATTTTCCAGTCAGAGACAAAACGTTTTTACCAAAAAATGGAAACCTGAAAAAAAAATAGAGACTGGGGAAACCGTCATATATGCACTACCGGAGACGGCGTTCTGAGTTGTACGGGATGCTTGTTGGCGGTTGCTGATGTGGCGGAGCAGGAAGCCAGTGAGGGGAGAACGGGCGGGCATGACCAATGCGATACAGATGATGTCTGTTTTTGCGGCAAAGCCCTATGAAAGTTGGGGAAGACTTCATGACAAACTGCTGCCTTATTTGATAAAATTAGGTAAAAGGGCTGAGTATTACCAGAGATTGATTGGGTTTACAGAGATGCAGTTTTCTCAAGCGAACGGGTATCAACAGAGCCGCTGGACGGCAGCTATCTGCATGGATATTGTATGCGCCAGACTTTTTATCAGAAGACACAGTTTTCCAGACTACCGCAGATCTGGGAGACGGCAGAGGATTCGAGAAGTGTCCGGTATGGACGGCTGCTGGGGATTGCGGATTTGATGGAGAAAACGTTTCGCTTGCGAGGAAGGAGATATAGACAGACGTTCTACGAATGAATTGCGATTTATGACGGTATTTTCCCGGAAACCGTCATCTACATGGGAGAATCTGAAAAGTTAAATTAAAACTGTATCAGCGATATGGAGGAAACCGTTCAGGGAAAAAATTGGGGCACCCTGGAACAATTGGAACAACAATTGAAGCAGTGCGGCTGGAATACGGATATTCCTTTGGGAAGTGTTTATCTGCATGGTTACTATGAAGAGCGAAATAAATAAAAGGAGAAATGATGATGGAGTCTTTGAAGAAGAAAATTGATTTTGCACTGGTGTTCACTGTAAAAATGCAAATCCAAATGGGGGACCCTTTGGATGGAAATCGTCCGAGAACTACATATAAAGGATTGGGGAGGTTTCAGATGTTTGCCTAAAGCGTAAACTTCGTAATCGCCTGTTGGACGAAGGGCAGAATATTTTTGTTCATCTGATGAGCGCCGCAGGGAAGGGGATACGTTTCGCTCTTTAAAAAGATAGAGAGCGGACAATGAACCTGTACTGGCGGCGTGCATGAAAGAGATGAAGGCAGGGAAGAAGACACAGAGAGGATTATGCCAGACAGGCGTGCGAAACATGGTATGATGTGAGAGCATTTGGACAGGTTTTTGCATTTAAAAAGGGAAAAAAGAGGAAGAGGAATCGGATGCCGTATCAATCGGTATTCGCGGTCCTGTCAGCATTCAGCCTGCCTTTCAGTAAAAACTGGTTAATGTCACCAGCTCCCCAGATTACGAAATCGGTGAATCTTGAGACTGGGAAGGATCCGGATAAAAAGGCCGGACACCATGGGAATGAAAGCACCGCGTAGATTTTGGCGTTTATGTTACCTACGGTGCGGTCAATGTCCAGCTTGCGGATAAGACCGGTTTCAGCGAAGAAGATGGGGAGGCTTTAAAGGAGGCGCTTAGAACTTTATTCCGTAACGATGAGACTTCAGCCCGTCCGGCCGGCAGTATGGAGGTAGTGAAGCTGATATGGTGGGAAATAAACTGCGCCAATGGTCAGTATTCATCGGCTAAGGTACATCGGCGGACGCTGCGGGTTTCCTGTGACGAAAGAGGGCAATGTTTCGGTAAATACAGAGGATTTGGAGGGGCCTGGTTCCGGAGGTTTGGATGGCGAATGATGATTCGATTTTTAATGATTTCAGGACTGAAACATTTTCACCCCGGGGATTTTCGCAGGCGCTGGGCATTGGTTCATATTGAACAGCTCCATGGGAAGAAAATGGGAAGAAAATACATTGGAAGGACATTATATGCATGAACGGGTGCATGATGACGGTTTTACGGAAGCGAGAGGCTCCGTTCTTTTGTCCCGCGGATGCCTGTCCGCTCCCAGGAGCTGAGAATTACCGGTGTATGTGACATGGTGGAATTATATAAGGATGAGGGAGGAGTCACGATTCAGGGAAGGATGGCCGTTGGAGGCTGTATCCTGTAGAATACAAAGCTGGGACAGCCGGATTTGCAGGGAGCGATGCGCTGCAGCTATGTGCACAGGCGATGTGGCTGGAAGAAATGTTTGTCACGGATATTCCGGAGGCTGCGTTGTACTATGGAAAGATAAAACGCCGGCAGCGCCTTATCTTAACAGGGGAATTGCGGCAAAGTGTGAAGGAGTCTGTGGCGGAGATGCATAAGTTGATGTTAGATGGCCGCACGCCCAAGGCAAAGATGGGGAAAGCCTGCAAAGTTGTTCTCTTGTGGAAATTTGCCAGCCCAAACTAATGAAACAGGTTTCGGCATCGGAATATATCCGCAGGGCGTTCCACGGGGAGGATGAGGAATGAAGAAGTTACTGAATACTTTATATGTCACGACGCCGGATGCATATCTGTCGCTGGACGGAGAGAATATCGTACTGTTGCAGGAACAAAGTGAGCTGGGCCGGGTTCCTCTGCATAATCTTGAAAGTGTGGTCTGCTTCGGTTACAGAGGCGCTAGTCCCGCGTTGATGGGAGCTTGTGCAGAAAGGGGATCGGCCTTTGCTTTTTTGACGCAGCATGGCCGGTTCCTTTCCAGAATTTCCGGACCAGTGAGCGGCAATGTTCTGTTGCGGGAGACACAGTATGCCAGAGCGGCAGATGAAATACAGTCTCTTGCAATTGCTAAATCATTCTTGCTTGGGAAAATTTACAATGGTCGGTGGAGCCTTGAGAGGGTGAAACGTGATCATCCCATGCGGATTGAGCAAGAGAAGATCAATAGTGCCATAACTCAGATGTGCAGTTCTCTGAGTGATTTGGAAAAGGCAAAAACCGGAGTGAACTGATGGGAATTGAAGGAATGCGGCGAAAGCATTATTTCGAGTCTTTTTTCTCGCAGATGATTCTGCGAAATGAGAGCGTGTTTGTTTTTGATGGAAGAACCCGCCGTCCGCCGCTGGATCCGGTGAATGCGATGCTTTCCTTTTCGTACACTTTTGCTTGGGAAACGAGATTGCAGGTGTGGAAACGGTGGGGTTTAGATCCGGCGGTTGATACCTTCATACGATGCGTCCTGGGCGAGCGTCGTTAGCTCTTGATCTGCTTGAAGAATTACGGGCGCCGTTGGCAGAGACCGATTTGTGGTAACGCAGATAAATCTCGGCATTTTCACAGAAAAAGATTTTCAAAAAAAAGAAAAATGGTGCTGTTTTTATGACAGATGATGCGAGAAAAACCTTCCTGTCGGCCTGGCAAAAACGCAAAACAGGAGACGATCATGCATCCTTACCTGAAAGAAAAGGTTCAATGGGGATGGTTTGCTTTTCGCAGGCCATGCTCTTGTCCCGGTATCTGCGGGGGATTTAGATGCCTATCCGCCGTTCTTATGGAAATGAGGTGATGGATTTGCTCGTTCTTATAACCTATGATATTAACATTACAGAAGCCGCAGGGGCCCGCCGTTTAAGGCGCGTAGCCAAGCAATGCGTAAATTATGGCACACGAGGTACAGAACTCTGTTTTTGAATGTCAGGTGGATGCAACGCAATATGTGAAGCTAAAAACATCTTCTGATGAAAGAAATTGACGAAGAAAAAGACAGTCTGCGTTTTTTACTCTCTAGGTAATCATTATAGCGGTAAGGTTGAGCATTTTGGCGTGCGGCGCGGAATACAGGTGGATGAGCCCTTGATTTTATATGAAAAAACGGAAAGAATATGTTTGGCCGTGCAGACCCTAAGTGAACATAAATTCTGTGGGAGAGTTCGCACCTGGATTTTAGGAGGAGTGAGTTGGAGGATGGTTTTGTATAAAAGAGGAAAATATTGTGATATTTGGTTGATTGCAATAAAAATGTAATGTGTAAATGCTTTTTGAATTTGTAAAAAGTTTGCTGATCAGGCTCTCGCGAGCCTGCAGTTGAAACATGTACTTCATTAAGGACCCGGTCAATGCAATAGATCAGGCTCTCGCGAGCCTGCGGATTGAAAACATCATTAGGGGCCCTGGCCGCAATGGTATTATCTTTGATCCAGGCTCTCGCGAGCCTGCGGATTGAAACACCAATAAGGTCAAAATTTTTTGTATTTTTGTCACGATCAGGCTCTCGCGAGCCTGCGGATTGAAAACTGCGGGCAAAACGTATTATAGCCAGGATAAATGGGATAGAAGGCTCTCGCGAGCCTGCGGATTGAAACCTCCCCATTCAAGGTCATAGATACGCCAATAGATCAGGCTCTCCGCGAGCCTGCGGATTGAAACCCTTTCCGTCACCATTCTTACGCCTACACGATTTGATCAGGCTCTCGCGAGCCTGCGGGATTGAAACAGAATCCCACGAAGTTATATTGTGGGACACAAAATGAATCAGGGCTCTCGCGAGCCTGCGGATTGAAAACGAATATGTCAAGGTCTGACGGAACAAACTTTAAAGATCAGGCTCTCGCGAGCCTGGGTGCGGATTGAAACGGAGAAGAACGTCCGTATGTGCGGGCGGGCGGAGATCCAGGCTCTCGCGAGCCTGCGGTTTGAAGTTTCAGTATTGAAATTTACACCCAGTCGGCCTGATGTAGGAGTCAATTTTCCTAAAAATTTAAAATAGTTTGAAATTAAAGTTCAGGAAGGTAAAGTGTAAAGTAATTCACTACAATCAATAAATGATTATTACTATTGGTTTAAATGAATAATGACTGTAGCATTAAAGAATATATGCACAGCGTAAGATATATGGATTATACAATTTTACTTATTTCCGATGCGTATCTGAGGTCTAGAAATTGCATGTATGAAGTTTTTGGAACTTATGAGAGACCGTATGTATAAAAATAAAATCTTCCCCGCAGTTGTGTCAAAGGAAATATATAACCCTGTAGTAGTCGCGAATTATGTAAAAGTATTGGCAGGATGAACAGCAGCAATTAGAGGCGCAGCTGAGTAACCTGCGGATTCAGTATTTAGGAAATTTGAATCAGAAACTGAAAATGATTCAGGATATAGCCTCTAATACCGCTGATTTCCTGGATTTAATTGGTGATATGAACAATCCTGATATTGATGAGATAACGATTGAGATAAGTAAAAAATTAGCGGAGTGGGGAGTGATTCATCCTGAAAAATAAAGTTATTAAGAGCAGGAGAAAAAAAGAAAACTGCAAGGGAAAAGAAAAGCGAAAGAATTATGCGGTTCATGTATCTGTAAACATGGTGCAGAGATAGAACAGCAGTTGAGATGATCTTAATTTTCATTGCCATTAAATAATTGCATATCATTATTATCCACTCAACAAAATGTTAGACTGCTGGTAAAATACGTATATCCAATAAAACTACTGAGTTAAGAATTCTAAAACGAGAACTGAAATTTTTCAGGGATTAAAGGGCGAGAAAATAGTATATTTCAAATCAGGAGGTATAATGATGATACAAATATCAAATGAACCAATGGTGCGATTGAAAACGGAGCATACATACCCGCTAAATCTTATGAGGGAGATATGGAGACAGCTCGGGAAATCGTACAGGATGTAGAAAAGCAATTTTTGCTGGGAAATTGACATTTAACTCAATAAAAAGAAATCTATGCAGGGGAGGTTTAAGTCTTCCTGGTTTTTCTTACGGAAAATAACAACAAATGGTGTAAATTATAATATAATTCTGGCTAGGTAGTGAAATTTTAATGGCAAAAGAAAAAACAAGGATATATTATAGATGAAAAGTTAATAATCAATGATACAGTTGAACCGCGAACAGGAATGGGAGCAGCATGGATACAGTAATAACAAATTGGAAAAAAGAATTTCTTCACAATCTGACCGGACAGGCAATATCCCAGTTTTTCAAGTTCTGTTCTTCAATTTGCGATTGTGTGGTATCTGACAGACCATACCGGTTCTGCCATGGTACTGACAGCGGCTATGATGATGGGGTTTCTCCCACAGGGGGTTTTTAGGACCGTTTATCGGCGTCTTTATCGACCGGTATAACCGAAAAGAATCATGATTATCTCAGACCTTCTTATCTCGGCAGCAAGTTTTGTAATGGTGATTGCAGGCTGGATGGGCAGGTTATCGACAGAACTGATTCTTGTGGTTTTGCTGGCACGCTCGGTCGGTTCCGCGTTCCACAATCCCTGCCTGCAGGCAGTTACCCCGCAGATTGTTCCGGAAGGCCAGTTGACTAGATGTGCGGGATATTCGCAGGCGTTGGAATCGGTATCACAAATCTTAAGCCCGGTTGTGGCGGCAGTGCTGTACAGTTCCTGGAGCCTGAGCGGAATTATCTCCCGACGTCATAGGGGCGCTGATTGCGGTAATTACGCTTGGAATCACGCAAATCCCGGAATTGCCGCAGGAGGGACGTGACAGAAAAGTACAGGTTTTACGGGAGGCGAAGGAAGGCTTTTCAGATTCTCAGGGCAAAGAAAGGGATGCTGGGGCTGGTGCTGATTGGAAGTCTTTATACTTGGCGTTGATGCCTACTTTCAGCGCGCTGTTTCCATTGATGACAATGTCATATTTTAATGGAAACAGTACAAGTGCCAGTATTCTTGAGGTGGTGTTCTCTGTCGGGCTTTTGTTTGATCGTTGATATTGTCAAAATGGGAGGAACAAGAAACAGGATTTATACCATTTGTTGGTTCCTTCCTGTTAATGAGTTTTAGTTTATTTTGTATCAGGAATTTTGCCGCCGGATGGCTTTTATGTTTTTACCTTATGTTCCTGGCTCATGGGGAGTCTCCGGACCATTTTACTGGGGATGTATACGCCGCTGCTGCAAAGCAACTTTGAAGCAAAGTATCTGGGAAGGGTTCTGTCATTGTCCAGCAGTATCCGGCTGCTCAGCGGACCGCTGGGACTGGTTGTCCGAAATGGGAACGGTTCCTGATTTCTGATTGAGTGCTGGTACTGGTTGCTTTTGTTATGTGTGGCAGTGCCTTCAGTGCGGATTTGTGATGAGGCCAGATCGGGAAGAAGTGGGT
>VOFI01003761.1_pt1 | contig 20576 bp, 25 predicted proteins | sample 5384131 | NCBI WGS metagenome assembly VOFI01 (sample SAMN12384728, study PRJNA508395) | human gut metagenome | isolation source: healthy gut H | host: Homo sapiens | reverse complement strand
AGAAATACCACGCTGATTACAATAAAATATCTGATCCTCACTAATCTTACTGGTAGTCGCTTCATGCTCTACAACTGCCGTTTCATTATGGATATCCATGTAGGGAAAAAGTATGTGCACCACACTTATCACCCAACAGCAATGAGTCACACTGGCTATAATTACGGGCATTATCAGCCTTTTCGGCTACACGGACCAACCCACGGTAAGAGTTCTCGCTCTTCCCGGCAGATATACCCTTGCTGACAATCGTACTACGGGTGTTCTTACCTAAATGGATCATTTTAGTACCTGTATCTGCCTGCTGATAATTATTCGTCACAGCTACAGAATAAAACTCTGCAGTAGAATTATCCCCGGAAAGAATACAAGACGGATATTTCCATGTAATAGCCGAACCTGTCTCAACCTGGGTCCATGAAAGTTTACTGTCTACTCCTTTGCAATTGCCACGTTTTGTCACAAAATTATAAACTCCACCTTTGCCTTCGGCATCGCCCGGATACCAATTCTGCACGGTGCTATATTTCACTTCCGCACGATCATGTACCATGATTTCGACAATAGCAGCGTGTAATTGATTCTCATCTCTCATTGGAGCTGTACACCCCTCCAGATAGGAAACATAGCTATCGTCATCAGCCACAATCAATGTACGTTCAAACTGACCGGTATTGGCAGCATTGATACGGAAATAAGTAGAGAGTTCCATAGGACAACGTACCCCCTTGGGGATATAGACAAAAGAACCGTCTGAGAATACAGCCGAGTTTAATGCCGCGAAGAAGTTGTCTCTATACCCAACAACAGATCCGAGATACTTTTTCACCAAGTCGGGATGTTCACGCACAGCTTCACTGAATGAGCAAAAAATAATACCTTTCTCCATCAGTGTTTCCTTAAAGGTCGTTTTCACTGACACAGAGTCCATCACTGCATCCACAGCCATACCACTCAATGCCATCTGCTCCTCCAGTGGAATGCCGAGTTTATTGAATGTTTTTATCAATTCGGATCAACTTCATCCATACTCTTCGGACCCTCCTTCTTTTTTCGTAGGATCGGCATAATATGAGATTGCCTGATAGTCAATTTCCGGTATACGCAAATGTGCCCAAGTAGGCATCTCCAGCGTTAACCAATGACGATAAGCTTTCAGACGGAACTCCAGCAACCACTCCGGCTCGTTCTTTTTAGCCGAGATCAAACGTACCACGTCTTCATTGAGTCCCTTCTCTATGATATCTGTATGTACCTCCGTAGTGAAGCCGTATTTGTACTTCTCCTGCGTGAGTTCTTTTTTTACATATTTATTGGGTTCTTCTTGTTGCATCATTTTTATTTGAATATATATTGTTGTGTAACCTCTTTTGCTGCGGGAAAGAAGATCCCCGCAAAGCTTTCCATAGGATAATATAACAAGGACTGCTCCTTCTTTGTTTGGCTAATCAACTGACTATCGGGTCTATAAACTGAATGACACAGATAACCAAGCTCACCAATAAAAGATATTTCAAAGCTCCGAGCCCGGCTCCAAGCATGCGATTCAGCCAGCCAAGTGAAACCGCCTCCAATGCCTTGGTTAATACTGAAGCCACCAATGTAAAGATTAGCGGCACAGCGATCCAGATAATGACAAATGCCAGTATCTGCGCCACAGTCATGGAGTCGGTCACCGTAGGGCATAACTTCACAGCCAGTGAGGTGTACAAAGCTTTTGCTGCCAATAGCCCCACAATTAATCCGAGAATGGAAGCAAGCTGCCGGATAAAGCCCTTCATAAATCCGACAATAACACCGGCTCCAAGAGCAATCAGTATGATAATATCTATGGTCGTCATTCTATGTAAAACGAAAACGGAGACACGGAGTTGTAATCACTCTGTGCCTCCGTATATTTTCAGTTTCGTGAGAATTATAAAGTTTGCTTCACTTCTACTTCTTCGTAAGTTTCAATCATATCACCTACCTTCAAATCGTTGTAGTTAACAAGACTGATACCACATTCGAAGTTTGTACCTACTTCCTTCACGTCATCTTTAAAGCGCTTCAAAGCATTGATGGAACCTGAGAAGATTACTATACCATCACGGATCAGGCGAGCCTTATCCGAACGTTTCACCTTGCCCTCTTTCACAACAGCACCGGCTACTGTACCCACCTTAGTAATGTGGAATACCTCACGCACTTCGATAGTAGCAGTTACTACCTCTTTCACTTCCGGAGCAAGCATACCTTCCATAGCAGCCTTCACCTCTTCGATAGCTGCATAGATAACAGAGTACAAACGTATGTCCACACCTTCCTGTTCGGCAAACTTACGTGCGGAAGCCGATGGACGTACCTGGAATCCAATAATAATAGCATCCGAAGCAGCTGCTAATGTCACATCCGATTCCGAAATCTGACCTACAGCCTTATGGATCACATTTACCTGGATCTGTTCGGTAGACAGCTTGATTAACGAATCACTCAAGGCCTCGATAGAGCCATCCACGTCACCTTTCACAATTACGTTCAGTTCCTGGAAGTTACCCAGCGCAATACGACGTCCCACTTCATCCAGTGTCAACAGTTTCTGAGTACGCAGACCCTGTTCACGCTGTAACTGTTCACGTTTATTGGCAATCTCACGGGCTTCCTGATCAGTCTCAATCACGTGGAAAGTATCACCTGCAGCAGGAGCACCATTCAAACCCAGAATCAATACCGGTTCCGATGGCCCTGCCTGGGCTACACGCTGGTTACGTTCATTGAACATGGCTTTTACACGGCCGTAGCTTGTTCCGGCAAGTACAATATCACCCACCTTCAGCGTACCGTTAGAGACCAATACAGTCGCAACATATCCACGTCCCTTATCCAAAGTTGATTCGATGATAGAACCCGTAGCATTACGATTCGGATTTGCCTTTAAGTCGAGCATTTCTGCTTCAAGAAGTACTTTCTCCATCAGTTCAGGAACTCCGAGACCCTTCTTAGCCGAGATATCCTGTGACTGATATTTACCACCCCACTCTTCTACGAGATAATTCATCTGAGCCAATGTCTCTTTAATTTTCTCGATTAAAGATGAGGCTTATCTATTTTATTAATAGCAAATACGATAGGAACACCTGCTGCTGCTGCATGATTAATGGCTTCTTTGGTCTGGGGCATTACATCATCATCGGCAGCTACAATAATAATTGCGATATCGGTCACCTTTGCACCACGGGCACGCATTGCAGTAAATGCCTCATGTCCCGGAGTATCGAGGAACGTAATCTTACGTCCATCTTCCAATGTAACATGATATGCACCAATATGCTGTGTGATACCTCCGGCTTCACCTGCAATTACATTTGCTTTACGAATGTAGTCAAGCAACGAAGTTTTACCATGGTCTACGTGTCCCATGACTGTAACAATCGGAGCACGATGTTCCAGATCTTCCGGCGCATCTTCCTCTTCAACAATGGCTTGGGCTACTTCTGCACTGACATATTCAGTCTTAAATCCAAATTCTTCAGCCACAAGATTAATCGTTTCTGCATCCAGACGCTGATTGATAGAAACCATCATACCAATGCTCATACAAGTTCCGATAACCTGATTTACAGATACGTTCATCATGCTTGCCAATTCATTAGCAGTCACAAATTCTGTCAGTTTCAGTACCTTGCTTTCTGCCATTTCCTGATCTTCCAGTTCCTGCATACGGTTGGACGCCATGTCACGTTTTTCTTTACGATATTTGGCACCTTTGTTCTTACCTTTGCTTGTCAGACGAGCCAACGTTTCTTTAACCTGCTTTGCTACATCTTCTTCGCTTACTTCCTGCTTTACTACAGGCTTTTTGAAGCGGTCTTTATTATTGTTATTACGGTTTCTATTCTGTCCGCCGCCACCTTGTTGATTTCCTCCACGGTTATTATTCGTACGCTCACTGTTTGGAGTAGGGTGTGCAAAATTAGAAGCAACATTGTTCACATCTACTTTTTCTTTATTATTGTTGATGCGATTACGTTTCTTCTTACCGTTAGGATCAAGGTTTTCCTTACCAACGACCTTAGCTTGTTTACTATCTTCTTTACGGATTTCCTTGATGATGGCTTCCTTCATCTGTTTCTTCTGATCCTGACGAAGCTTTTCCTTCTCTTCACGCTCTTTCCGCTTTTCCTCTTTCGATTTCTTTTTCGGACGTGTCGACTGATTTAATGCAGCCAAGTCAATCTGCCCGATAACATTAATCTTAGATACAAACTCAGTCGGACGGATCTTAAATACGCCCTCCTCTTCCTTCTCTACTGGAGTAACCGGTGCTTCTGCTACCGGTTTCTCTTCTTTCTTCTCTGTTTTTTCTGGAGACACCACGACTTTTGGTTCTTCTTTCTTGACTTCCTCAACCACTTTCTTTTCTGTTTCAACAGGCTTTTCAACCACCACCGGTTTCGGTTCTTCTTTCACCGGTTTCGGTTCCGAAGTAGCAGGAGTCACAGTGACTTCTTCTTTTTTCACTTCGTTTACAACAGGCTTTAACCTCTTCCGCTACTTTTTTTTTTCCTCAGCAGCTACAGGTTGTGGTTTTGGCTCTTCTTTCACCGGTTCTTTCTCAACCTTCCGGTTCAGTTTATCTAAATCAATTTTTCCGACAGGTTTAAACTTCGGACGCACATCTTCCGGAATGACCGTCTTAATCACATCGTCAGCAACAGTCTTCTCCGGTTCCTTCTTATCATAACCATCGATAGAAACAGATGCCTTGTTGCGATCTTTGTTTTGACGTTCCTGAATGAAACGTTCCGATTCAAGTCTAAGGTTCTTATCTGTGCTGAACTCTTTCACGAGCATAGCATACTGCTCCTCGGTAATTTTTCGTATTCGGGTTTGCCTCAACGGTATACCCCTTCTTTTGCAAGAACTCAACTACCGTCGCGATTCCTACATTTAAATCTCTTGTAACTTTGTTTAACCTTATCGTCATATTTTAATTTAAAGAATAATGGAGAAAGAATAATTTGATAATCGTTCAATATGCCAATGTGCCAATTCCTATACGCCCTTTCTTTTATTGGCATATCGGCACATCATCGCATTGATCTATTATTCATTATCTTCAAACTCCGATTTCAAAATGCGTAATACCTCGTCCACCGTTTCTTCTTCAAGATCCGTTTTTTCAATCAGCATTTCGCGAGGTGCATTCAATACAGACTTAGCCGTATCAATGCCAATAGCCTTGATAGCATCGATCACCCATCCGTCGATTTCATCTCTGAACTCGTCCAAATAAATATCTTCATCCTGCGCGTTTTCATCCAACTCACGGAACACATCAATGGTGTACTCAGTCAACATACTGGCCAGTTTAATATTCAAACCGCCTTTACCAATAGCCAACGATACTTCTTCCGGTTTCAAGAATACTTCTGCTTTACGTTCTTCTTCATTCAGACGAATAGAAGAAATCTTAGCCGGGCTTAAAGCACGCTGGATAAACAATGAAATATTAGATGTATAATTAATCACATCAATGTTTTCATTGCGAAGTTCACGTACGATGCCATGAATACGACTTCCCTTTACACCTACGCAGGCTCCTACAGGGTCAATTCTGTCATCATAAGATTCTACCGCAATCTTGGCACGTTCACCGGGAATACGGGCAATCTTTTTGATGGTAATCAGGCCATCGTTTATTTCAGGCACTTCCATCTCGAACAAGCGCTGCAGGAAAACCGGAGAAGTACGCGAGAGGATAATTTTCGGATTGTTGTTTTTGTTGTCCACGCGTGCCACCACTGCACGGGCAGTTTCTCCTTTACGATAAAAATCGCTTGGTATCTGCTCTGTTTTCGGCAACAATAACTCGTTTCCTTCATCGTCAAGCAACAACATCTCTTTTTTCCAGATCTGGTATACTTCTGCGTTGATGATAGTACCTACTTTATCAATGTATTTATTATAAATACTGTCCTTTTCAAGCTCAAGAATTTTAGAAGCCAGTGTCTGACGAAGATTCAAAATAGCACGGCGACCGAACTTAGCGAAAATCACTTCATCGGTTTACTTCTTCACCCACTTCGTAAGAAGCATCGATTTTTTGTGCTTCAGTCAACGAAATTTGCATATTCGGGTTAGTCAAATCCTCGTCTGCCACTACCTCACGGTTACGCCATATTTCAAAGTCACCCTTATCCGGGTTCACAATTACGTCGTAATTTTCATCAGTGCCAAACATTTTCGCGATCACACTGCGGAACGACTCTTCGAGCACGCTTACCATCGTGGTTCTATCGATATTCTTCAGTTCCTTAAATTCCGAAAATGTATCAATCAAGCTGATTGTTTCTTCTTTCTTGGCCATAATTATTTAAAACTAATTAAGTATTTAGTATATTTTATATCATCATAGGTGAAGGTTTCATCCTCTTCTACCAATTGAGGACGTTTGGCTCCTTCGGGTTTTACTTTCTTTTGTACGGTCACAACAAACTTTTCTTCATCAGCATCTTTCAAGACCCCGCTCAGTTTGCGTCCGCCTTTAGTCAGTACTTCCACCTCCAGGCCGATGTGGTTATAGTACTGTTGCAATACTTTAAATGGCTGTCCGATTCCGGCAGAACCTACTTCCAGCTCATAATCTTCCTCTTCACGGTTCAGTTTCGACTCAATGAAGCGACTCAGCTCCACACAGTCTTCAATCCAAACACCTTCTGCATGGTCAATTTCGACCACAATCTTGTCATCAGGGCTGACGGTCACTTCTACCAGAAAATAGTCTTTATCCTCCAGCCATTCTTCAACAATCTGACAAACAGTTCTTTTTTCTATCATTGATTAACTATTAAGAACAAAAAAAGGAGCTTAATCGCCCCTCCACCTTTCATCCGTTTCGGGTGCAAAGATATAAATAATCTGTTCGACTACAAAATATTAGAGAAAAAAAAAGAAATGATAAGAAAAAACAGGAACTATCTACATTTCAATCGACCATAGAAAATATAATTGTTATCATTTTCTTTAGTACTCCTAAGCAGTTCGGTTAGCTTTCTTCGGTCCGAATCCGAGACAATCTCACCTGAAGACAAACGATCCTCAACCATTTGCTTCAATCGTACAGGTTCAACATTCCAAACATAATATCCGTCATGAGATGAAAAGAACCAGTCAGCAGGAATGCCCCTAAGAAATCATTGTATATTTCAACAAAAGCGCCTCGTAAAGTATGTTTATCAACCATATAATATTCCGGAGGAGTGGTAGTTGACGAATGTGGACTTAGCCTTACAGGATATGATATTTCTCCCCAGAAGTGATTCGGCAACTCTCCGAAGCTGTGTGGGTCAATTCATGTCCTCCATAATCAAGCGTAAAACGCGGAACAAGCCTAAACTCCTGGTTATTATAGTGATATAATGAATCGTTACGATATTGGCCTCCAAACCAGAAACCAATGTCCATCACCGTCCCATTATTTAGAGATTTGATTTCATTTCCATAATCATTCACGGCCAAATACCCTGCCGGAAGTTCTTTTATAATCTTGCCATCCAAACTTTGCGTCCAAATCATAGGCGAATGCCTATCACCTACAAAGTCACGATTAAAAGAAAGAGCACAAACATGCACTCGTCCTCGTTCCGTTTCTACATGAAATACCCCTTTAGGTGACCAATGCGCCAATCGAATCGGTTGAAGTATATTTCCTTGTAAATCGAATACCAAGATATGGTCGGCCTGCCAACATAACACATAAAACCGGTTATTCTCCTCATCCATCTGTGCATCATAAGCTAAGCCATATTCACCCGCACCTTGACCAAAGGAACCGATATCCCTCAAATAAGTCGCGCTTTTAGTAAAAAGTTTGAAAGGGACATGCCCCATTTTATGTACTAAAATATATTGTTTGCCAATAATTGTTTTGGAAGAAGATACCAATGCAGCATCCCGATTATCAAGTTTGACCATTTCCAGCTCCTCGACAAAATAACTAAGAGGTACAGTAACCGTATCCTTCAACATAGACAAGTGGCAGACCCAAACGCTATCAGAGCCTGCCATTTCAACCGTAGCCACTTGTTTATGTCCCCAAACGTCATTTATCTCCCCGGAAGCTAATGGCGAACAAGCTATTAACTTCCCAAGAAGACAAATAATCAATATCTCGCGGAACAACTTCATCATTTATTGAAGTTCATAATTTGTAATACAGGGTTACCTTCTTCAGGTATAGATTCCATTATTGCCCGGAAACGAGGGTCAAACTGCTCTTTTTCAGCTTGCATCGACTCTCCTTTCATAGTAGAAGGCCAATAATAACCAATGCCGATACCTGGAGTATTCGTTGTACGGGTTCTCTGTACATTGCAGACATCTTTTAAAACAGCCCATCCGGTTTCATTTTTCAAAGTATACATTTTTTGCTCCTTCTTATCAAAATAATAATAGTTCATTGGCATATCTGGAGTCAACCATTTCGTACCGAGCGTAGTATACAAAGTATAATCTTTAGCATCGATCGCCGGATGTAGCTTAACGAACTCTGCATTTTCAAATTTATATTCTGTCACTTCATCAATAACCTGTTTTACTTCATATGTTTCAGCATCAATAAAATACACGCCTTTCAATGATAAATCTGAAAATAAAATCCCACCATAAGCTGGCTTCAATGGTTCATAGCCAATACGTCCCTCGCTATCCCACACAAAATTATCTATCGTAATAGGACACACATACAACTTTTTGCCATCTTTTTTAGAAAGGATACAAACTGCCTCTCCATTATTACGATTCGTAAAAGGACAATATATCAGTACGGCCTCATCATTCAAGTTAGCAAACTTCCAAGAGCAACCAGGCGTTGGGAAGCTTCGTTTAAATTTCCCATTCAAATCATAAACTATAAACTTTTTAGCCCAGTCCAACACTATAATTTCTTTATTAGGGCTGTCCACATAGAAAGAGTTCAGAGACGCCCATTCCTGAGGACCACCTCCCTTTATGACGCATTTGCAATAATGGATTTCCCTGACGGTCAAAAATAAATATAGCCTGTTGCTCTTCATCCTGAATATAAATCCGGTCTTCAGTGACCTGCATACAGGGATTTGTCGGTAACCTACCCAACAATGAATTTTCATCGTCTTTTTAATAACACATAATCACTAACTGCCAGATCGGACAGTTTCAACTCTTTACCGGATACTCTTTTTAATCCATCGTAAACAAAAGGAGTATTTGCAACCTCTACCTGTTTTCCGGAATTAGACGAACATGCTACTAAAACAAGTAGCCCTGCCAACATAATGAAATAGTTCAGTCGATTCAACATATCACGTACATTTTTAAAGTTTTGATATTGCAAAATTAACCATCGGGCAGAGGAAAAACCAAAAGGGATATAGACAAAGTACTTCAAAAGAGATACGCTACCACACTATATATCAACATATTATATAAAATATTTCTTAAATTAGCATGGACAAACAAGTTTCCGAGAACTAAAAACCACGTAAAAGTCATCTAAAGAGTCCGAATCCTCTGCTCCAAGCTTCTCTCGCTTGATGCGAAATTTCTTTTTACTAACCGAGGTACGACTAATACAATAAATATCGGAAAGGTCCTTTATACTGACATTGATCTTCACCAGACAACAGAAATAAATATCTTTTAAGGTCAACAAAGGAAAGCGTGTAAGCAACCGTTGTGAAAACCCATCATAAGCATTATCCACTGTCTGACGAATTTCCTCCCACTCCCTTTCCGACAAAGCTATGCGATGTTCACCACTCTCCTGTTCTTCTTCATTGAGGGAGGGTATTTTTACGCAAAACATCGACCTTACGGAACAAAGACTCTCGCAAAACCGCCTCTTTTTCTCAAAGCACTTAACTCTTCAGTTTGTTTCAGTATTTGGTTCTCTTGTCCAACTTGGCTTTCTCTTCAAGAAGCAGACGCTCTTTTTCACGCTTTATCTTATTTTGCCGGTAGAAAATAAACAAAGCAATCAGTATAATCAGACAAAGGCTCAAAGTTAACATGGCAATTTCCCTATTCTGTTTGGCAATCTTCAATTGGTTTAACTCGTTTTTCAACCTCTCTTCCTGATATAGAGCTTCACTGTTATCACTCTGCACATGGCCTATCTCCACCCGGAAAAGTGCATCTGCCTTCTGCGTAGAATAGAACCCTTGCTTCTCATTTCCTTCCATAAGTTCCAGTTCTGCAAGTTTCCTCCAAGCTTCGATAGCAATATGTGGATGAATGGAATGGGCTGCCATACTAAAATAACGACGGGCAGAATCATATTGATGGATGGAATAATATACGTCCCCGCGTGCCAATATATAATAAGGACGTCCGTAATGTTCCACTTGGATACGAGCGGAATCCAGCCAAGATAAAGCTCCCTGATAATTATTCTCTGTCAGACAACTGTCAGCCCGTTTCTGACAATACCACTCCCATTGACGAAGCCTCATAAATGTCGTATCCACCGGTATAGAAAACACTGCTTCTTCCGCTAATGACACTTTCCCGCAAGAGGCTAATGACACAAGCAGAAGAAAACAGTTGCCCAGAAGAATCGTCAAACACCGCATCCGATTCTCAATATTACTTTCGTGCTGCTTTTATCTTCTTCACACGTGCACACGTACGATGTCCATAAATAATAATCACTACGAAACAGATAAAAGGAAGTATGAAAGACAAGTTTACAGCAGGCATACCCAACAATGTATGTTGGTCAATAATACAAGCCTGTAATGGTGGCAACACAGAGCCTCCCAGAATTGCCATAATCAAACCGGCAGCCCCAAATTTGGCATCATCACCCAAACCACGAAGAGCAATGCCATAAATCGTGGGAAACATTAGTGACATACAAGCCGAAACAGCTACTAAACAATACAATCCCCATATGTCTTGCAAAAAATCACACCTAACGTAAAAGCACCACCCGCAATCGCAAGAATCTTGAGAAGCATCCCCGGATTCAGGTAGCGAAGAATAAATGTACACACGAAACGGCTTATGCAAAAATAATCATAGCAATTATATTATATTCCTGGGAAAGCACTTCAGCAGCCTTCTCCTCCATTCCCTGCGACATAAACAAGCGCGTTCCATATTGGATAACAAAAGTCCAACACATAATCTGTGCACCTACATAAAAAAATTGTGCTATGACTCCTTCTCTATAATGGGGAATTTTAAAGATACGCTTCAATGTGGGTATAAAATCAATATTATGGTTCTTATCGCCATTCTTAGGCATTTTAACGGCACGTATCACAAAAAGCATCGCTAGAATTACTAATCCTATAATCAGATAAGGAGCAATCAACACAGAGAGATCCGACTCTTTCAATACTTCAAACTCTGCCGGAGACAATTGGCTGCGTTCTACCGTATCCATAGGATTCAGACGCGCCTGAATGAAATTCATGGCAACATACATGCCGAGCAATGATCCCATCGGATTGAACGACTGCGCCAGATTCAATCGTCGGGTCGCCGTCTCTTCTGTACCCATCGATAATATATAAGGATTAGCACTTGTTTCCAGAAACGAGAGTCCACATGTCAAAATAAAATAAGCGAGCAGAAAAGGGTAATAATCGCCTGTCATCTTTGCTGGGAAAAACAGCAAGGCACCCAAAGCATATAGTCCCAGTCCCAACAGGATACCGGCTTTATAAGAGTATTTGCGAATAAACATTGCAGCAGGAAAGGCCATTGCAAAGTATCCCCCGTAAAAAGCGACTTGTACTAGTGCTCCATCAGTGACGCTCATACGGAATATTTTCGAGAAAGCCTTTACCATTGGATTGGTAATATCGTTAGCAAACCCCCATAGAGCAAAACAAGAGGTCACTAAGATAAATGGTAGGATATAACTTACTCCATCTTTATGGAGAATGGAACGGTTGGTGTTTTTCATGAATTGTCGGGTTATTCAGGATAATATACCTGAGGTTCTACACTGTTTATGATAATTTCTTTTAATTCTTCCCAAGAATCGACTTCGCCTTGGGCTTTTGCCTGCACTAAAATATTGCCGATAGCAGTGGCTTCTACCGGACCGGCATACACAGGAATACCTAAAGCATTGGCAGTAAGCTGATTTAACAGACGGTTCTGGCAGCCTCCTCCAATAATATGAAGCTGTTTGACCGGTGCCGGCAGACATCGATTCATCTGCTCTACTCCCAATTTATAACGATATGCCAATGACTCAATAACGCAACGAACAAATTCTCCTTGAGAGACTGGTGTCCGTAAATGGTGCTTATGACAATACTTAATGATCGACTCTTCCATATGGTCGGGATTGCAAAAAGCAGAATCATCCACATCAATCACCGAACGAATATCCGACGCTGTAGCTTCAGCTATTGCACAATCATAACTGATTTCCTTTCCCTGTTCTTTCCATTCAGCCATCAAACGTTGTAAAATCCAAAGCCCAGTTATGTTTTGTAGAAAACGTATCTTACCTTGTATTCCGCCTTCATTCGTAAATCCGGCCACACGTGCTTCTTCTGTCAGAATCGGTTGATCTACCTCTGCCCCGAGTAAAGACCAGGTTCCCGAACTGAGATAAGCCCGATTGGGTTCATTGGAGGGAACGGCAAATACGGCACTGGCTGTGTCATGCGAACCAACAGCAACGACATTGATACATCCCAAACCGGTTTCATCTGCTATTTCCTGCTTCAATTTGCCACGGACAGTTCCGGGAAAAACGATTTCACCAAAAAGCTGACGGGGTAATCCCAACTCACTGATCAAGTTATCCGACCAATTACGCTGACGAGCATCCAGTAGCTCTGAAGTAGAAGCGATACAATATTCATTGTTCGCTACTCCGGTAAGAAAATAGCTGAACAGGTCAGGCATAAATAATAGCTTATCAGCCACCCGGAGTTGCACATCATCATTCTGCTTCATACTATAAAGTTGAAACAGAGTATTGATAGGCATCACCTGAATCCCGGTTTCAGCGTAATGAACAGTCTGATCAATCTGTTTAAACACTCTTTCAGGTATACCATCCGTACGGGAATCACGATAACAGACCGGGTTGCCCAGCAACTTACCATCCTTATCTATTAACCCAAAATCAACTCCCCAGGTGTCAATAGCCATACTTTTTACTGGATTGCCCGGCGTACCGCCTCAACAGCAGCCTTCGCAGCCTCTTCCCGGCTCATGCCATCCTTGTACACATTCATCGCCTTGGCGATATCTACATATTTGGACAAAGCAGCCGGAGCATTGAACTCCATGATGACAGGCAGCAACAGTGCATTAGCCACACCGTGAGGAATATCGAAGATAGCTCCCAACGGATGAGCCATACCGTGAACCACGCCCAAGCCTACATTAGAGAACGCCATACCTGCAATGTACTGTGCCACGGCCATACCGTTACGGGCTTCCGCATTGGTAGGCTCGAAGACAGCGGTTTCCAGATAACGGGCAATCATTTCGATCGCCTTGATCTCGAACATATCGCTCATTTCCCAAGCGCCTTTGGTTATCAACCCTTCGATGGCGTGGGTCAGTGCGTCCAAACCGGTAGAAGCAGTCAGCCCTTTAGGCAGAGTGTACATCAGTTCCGCATCCACAATAGCGATGGCGGGAATATCGTTCGGGTCTACACAAACCATCTTCTTATGGTTTTCCTCATCCGTGATGACATAGTTGATAGTCACCTCGGCGGCAGTACCGGCGGTAGTGGGCAGTGCAATGATAGGCACTGACTTTTTCCTTGTAGGAGCCACACCTTCCAGTGACACCACATCACTGAAGTCTGGATTATTAGTGATGATACCAATCGCTTTCGAAGTATCGATAGACGAACCGCCGCCGATAGCCAGAATAAAGTCCGCTCCTGATTTTGCAAAAGCTTCAACTCCCGCCTTTACATTGCTTACAGTAGGATTCGGTTTGATTTCACTGAATATTTCATAAGGAATACCTGCATTCTCCAAGACTTTCAACACTTTATCAGCTACACCGAACTTAATCAAGTCCTTGTCTGTAGCAACAAACGCCTTATGCAAGCCCAAACGTTTAATCTCTTGTGGAAGCACTTCTTTCACAATGAACTCCCAGTCCTCATCTTTTGTGCACGGGTCTTCGTTTTTTTCAGGTATATTAAAGTCATTGCCCTCATTCTTTTGCAATATTTTTCAGTCCAAGCCATTGCCTTGGCATACTCTTCCTTATCATAGATTCCTTCGGCCATACGACGAATAATCTCTGTCAAATCAATCGATTCATTACGCATGCCTAGATATTCCTGGAAAAAGTCCGGGTTTACAATCGAACCGGCAATACCCATAGAAACACTGCCCATAGACAGATAAGATTTGCCACGCATTGTGGCTACAGCCTGAGCCGCACGTGCAAAACGCAGAATTTTTTCAGCTACATCTGCCGGAATAGAATTGTCATTCAAGTCTTGTACATCGCGACCATAAATGCCAAATGCCGGAAGTCCTTTCTGTGCATGTCCTGCCAGCACAGCAGCCAGATATACAGCTCCCGGACGCTCTGTCCCATTGAATCCCCAAACAGCTTTCGGATAATACGGATTCATATCCATTGTTTCGGCACCGTAACACCAGCATGAAGTGACAGTGATAGTGGCTCCTACCCCCTCACGTTCAAACTTCTCCGCACAAGCAGCACTTTCAGCCACACGTCCGATGGTTCCATCTGCAATCACACACTCCACAGGGGTTCCGTCTCCATTCTTCAAATTAGAAGTGATCAACTCGGCAACAGCTTTTGCCAGATTCATTGTTTTTTCTTCAAGGCTTTCGCGAACGCCGCCCTGACGTCCATCGATGGTGGGACGAATCCCGATTTTTGGATACTTTTTCATACTATATTATTAAGTTTATTAAACAATCTTCCTATGCTGACCTGTGCTGACATACAGGTCCGAAAAGCTCTTTTTATAAAGAAGCCCTTAACCTGACCTCCGTAGGCAAGTAATCTTGTATGGTTTTCCCCTGCAAAACAAACTCAGCAGCTTTATCTCCCATCTTTTCCCAATCCACACTTAGTGCAGTTATTCCCTGATCTATCACTTCATAAGCAGGTGTATCATTATATCCGATCAAGCCAAAATCAACCCCACATTGCAATCCCTCAACCCTACTTTTCTTAATAATACTTACTACATCTATTTGGCGAATTGCTATATAAACTTCTCCTCTGCGAACCTGAAGTCCCTCAATATCACTCACCACTTCACAACCAAGATGTTGATCGGCACAAAATCTCTCAAAAAAGTCACGGCTACTCCGGGGATGCATACTATCATCTACTAACACGAAAACGAGTTTTTGATATTTTCTCAATCGATCTGCCAGTTGAAATAGCGCATTATAGAATCCTTGATCAAAGTCCTGACAAACATAAGAAAATCCCTCTTTCTCAAATTTACCGAAATCAAGAAGAAGAAGTTTGGATGGATTTACCTTATAAAGATTAGGAGACAGTTTTTCGTTATCGAAGTTCATCACAATATATTTATTATACCGCCCCAACGATTCACGGATGATGGTATTGAACAAACGCTCATTGTACTGATGAAACAGCAGGTCGACTTTATAGCGGATAGACAAACGCTTTACAAAACTATTGTAAAGTGCATACTTAAAAGGAGAATATTCATCAAGCAGAAGCAATACATTCTTCAATCTCCCCACAACGTAATACCCTTTTCCCGGAGTAGAATCAATAATCCCTCTTTCTTTTAAATCAAGAAAAGCTTTAAACACAGTATCACGGGAAACTTCATACGCCTGACTGAGCTGATTAATAGAAGGCAATGAGTCTCCCGATTTATATACTCCCATCGAGATATCAAAACTGATCTTATCAGCCAGTTGCTTTACTTTGGTCGTTTGTTGTCCAAAAGTTATTTTCATACGTATCAATAAAGGTTATTTAATTGTAGATAGCTATGCTGAACTATCATGATACAAAGAAAGGTAGTTTATTCTGGATAAGCAAGATAAAATGGTATGTTATACAACATCAAAGGCAGAGAACAAAGCAATTATTTATAGTAATCATTTACTCTACAACCAACAGAGCTACTCTTACTTAAATATAGAAAAGCATCCCTTGTGTTACAAGAAATCTAAATCTATTGACTTTACTAATTTAAAGTACAAGTCCAAGTCTATATTTTTTATGATGAAGTGCCAAAGGATATAAAACCGTTCCAGTTTTTGAGCAATAGAATATATATGTCATATCTTTAAATTCCTCCTGAGGCATGGCATACTTTTCCGAACAAAAAATAGACGACAACTTAAGTTTATAAACGGTATTATAGATTTCCATATTCTTCTTCAATTTATCAGGGACAACCACCACTAAATCCGAAGTACTGGATAATTCAGAGATTTGTTTAAACAACCATTTATTACAAACATCACAAATACCATTAGGAAACACAAGGACAAAATATCCTGCAAATTCTTTTTTATCAGAAATTACATGTGGAATAATCCCTGATTCTATTTGATTAACTATTAATTCATAATTTTGTTTTTTCTGATGTTCCAACTCTTGCCCCAACAGTACTTCCCTGTTTTGTTGGTAATAGTAGTATCCTATAAACAGACAGTTAGTAAATAGACACAATGCTAACAACGAATAAAAAATTATATCATTACTTTTTCTCATAAAAACAAACTATTATATCATTTGAATTTTCATCTAACATATCATCTAGTTTTACCATCCACTTTTCTCCTACGCTTTTTTTACACTTCTTTTTCAACTGCATAATTCTATCAAAATCGTAAAAAGACAATGTATAATAATGGATATTCTCCTGAACATTAGCACGATATAAATAATCTTCAACAGGGACAACCTCATTTAATATCAAGTCATCATATACCCATTTATATGAATGTACGCTATAATCAGATTTATCTATAATATTCCAAAACAGTTCTTTTTTATACATATAAGTAGAACTCACAAAGCGCTCTCCTTCAAATAAATTACGATGCGCCCAAATAAAAGGACTATTTTCACAAACATCTATAAAAGACTGAAATGTATGATCTTCATTATAAAGTTCTTTTTCCGGAAAAGTATATTCATTTTGTTTAAAAGCGATGTATCCAGTCATATCATTAGCAGATAACCGACAAATACCATTTCTAAAAACCTCGTAATAATAGATTTCATCCTGAACACGATATAAACAATCACTTTGATCAAAAGAAATATACTCACTAGACTTTTTATCCATATTCAATATTCTATTTACGATTGTCCCCTCTTTCTTATTATACACATAAAGTTTATACTCTTCCTTTTTTTTCTCTCGGGAGATCGATTTTAAGAATATATAATTTCCACCATTATCAACAACAAAATCTGTAGCTGAAAGTATCTCAGACGGTAGCCGAAAGCGCTCTACCATTTTTGTTTCTGCAAAGAATATTCCACAACTTCTGTTCCAGAATTAATCAATAAATAGATAGATCCATCTAATAGTTTAATACTCCAAATATCATATGCTTCTTCAGGTCCCTGCCCCCATTTCAAAACGGTTTTTAAATATCGGCCTTCATTATTAAACAAATGGACCCCACCCTGATCAGACTTTCCTTGCACAATCCACAAAGAATCGTATTTAAATACTTTATTTATTGACGCTAAAACAATATCATTCAATTTTACAATTTCACATCTAGAAAAGAGAGCAGATAATGTGATAGTATCCTCTTGGGGTATGATACTTACCATAGTATCGGCTTGGATAATATCGGAGTGTTTAACAGGTCGATTACATCCTGCCAACAACAACACGAATATAAACAAATTCAAGTACTTCATAACTAACATATTATTAGAATAAACCGGAAGAGGAAAACACCTCTTCCGGTAACATTTGAACAAGTAACTATTATTTTTTACAAAAAATTGAATATGAACAAGTGCGGGTTGGATCAGGATCCGAAACACATCCTGTAGCATTTTTGGGACTTGTACAATATTGATTATGGGCTCCAGTATAGTTTCCCGGACTGTTTTCATAAGTAGCTGCTACAGCTTCTATTCCAGATAGAGTTAATGTCTCAGCATCATCCGATTTCACAACAACATTAAGCACATTTACAACAACAATTGTAAATAATACCAAAAGACAAATAATTTTCTTCTTATAATTCATAAATATTTTTTTTAAAATTCATATTTCAAGAAATCAGTGAGAAGAACTTTCCTCCCATTCTTATCTCTAATTGTTTTATTTTATATTTGAAGCATATCTTAGTCCCTCCTTGGACTGAATCAAAGTGGGTTTACTAAACACTAATAATACAACTCACTCCTTTTTAAATTAATACTCTTTCAAAAACTGCGCCCATTCATAACATAGGAAACTTTGCTATCGCTTATAGGGCAATCTACATTACCACTGCCATAACAACTTGTAGGAACATCTCCTTCACCTGTAGCAAGCGCTTCAACATTCACTAAAGCCAATTCACTCAAACATTGCTTATTATTCATTCGGCAAACAGTCATAACGGCAATACCGACTAATAATAAAAAGGCACTTACAAAAAAATTTCTCATACTCCGATTTGTTTTTAACGGTTACAAATCTATGGAAAAAGAAAAGGAATAAAAAAACAACAAGAAGGAATCGACTGACATTCACTGACAAACAATAAAAGCCTATATAAACCTCCGAAAGCAGATCCGAAAGCTTATACAAAATTCTCAAATACAAACATTATAAAATTTGCATCTGATAAATTTCCTCCCCCAAATATTCAATTTGTATGGTCATAGGAAGCTGCCTTAACAAATCACGCAAACGTTCTATTGCTTTATGGAAACAATCGGGAGAAATAGATTTTCCCGGCCAAACATCTGCCATAATTTGAGACATAGACAGAGTATGATTCTCAGCCTTAATAAACAAAACTAAAAGAACACGCTGCTGGGGAGTAAGAGATACTTCCATGTTTTCGCAGATCAATACACCTTTACCAACATCCAGTTTAAGATCATCTTTCAAATCGTATATAGGCAGAGTCCCCTTTTTAACAGCAACTGTCTGAACATAAGTAGTAACCTCTTTTATTTTAGGAGGGTGAACAGACAACTTATATATATAGATTGTAAGAATCACACAAAGCACAAAAGCAACAACAACTCCAATAAGAGTCCAAACTATATTTACAAATACTGAGAAAAAAGATATAGATACAAACCCTAAGATTTCAATTTCACATCTATAGCCTACATAATAAGTAAATATCGAAGAATAAGATAAACAAGAAAGGCTATCCGGACTAAAAGAAGAGCGGACCACTCCATTATTATCAGAAACAGTTAATTTTAATCCTGTACGAATAGGAAATTTCTGTCTTTCATTCAACATAGTCCTCCATAGTATATTCAACGTATCTACACTCAAAGGATGTGTTAAACAAACAACAGTATGCAGTCCTTGCTCTCCAGGGGAAGACACGATATTTTTGCGAATCTTCATTGCATCAACCCGAAAACTATACGTACCGTACTCGTCCTGTATAGTAACTTTTTGAAGGCTGTATCCACTGAAGAGACGAAAGAGTCTTCACATCCATATCTCCAACTTTCCACTTGATCCATACCTCGTTTTTTGCAATTCTACATGAAAAGCTTCATGAAAAACACTATCCGCATATACATGCAATGCCTTTACTTCTTGTTCATATGCATAGTTCCCCCCTAACAAACCAAGAAGGGCATACCCTCCAATCAAACAACCGAGAATTGTTTTTCCCCAAGACATTACCATTCGTTTTTCACAGTTAATTTCAGCAAAGGTATCGTTATTCTTGTAATGAATAAAACAAATCACTATCTTTATCACGGATATTATAAAAAGAATAGAATAACATTATGGCACATCGTCTTAACACTAACAAGCAATTTATGGTAGGAAACGGCATTTTGGCATTTGCCGTCATATTTGTCGTGGTCATCTTTGTATATATGAGTTTAAGATTACAACGAGAAAAAGAAGCTAATCGTCATTTTAGTGAAACATACTCCATTCAGTTGACAAAAGGCTTCGTGGGTGATTCTATTTCACTGTTTGTTAACGACAGTCTGATCATGAATAAACAGATCAAAGAGGAACCTACTGCCATCGAAGTCGAACGCTTCGCAGAGCAAAGTGCACTGATGATTGTAAACAATCAAACTGAAACAGTAGCCGCATTTGACCTAAGTGAAAAAGGAGGTACTTACCGTTTTGAAAAGGATATTGACGGTATCAAACAGCTGCCACAAAATGAGAAAGCAAAGAGCTTTTCCAGTTTAAACCATAGAATATAAAAGATTCGATTCACACTCATGAAAAACTAAAAGCCGATTATCCATGCAGACAATTAATCTGTAATAATCGGCGAAATCTGTGGTGGGAAGAACTTTACGACAATTGTTTTGTAACTGCCATGTCAGATCTCAGTCTTGTACCTCTTCAACTCTTCGCGTAGTTCCAATGCTTTCCCATCGGTAAGCCCATTTAG
>VOFI01003963.1_pt1 | contig 20613 bp, 22 predicted proteins | sample 5384131 | NCBI WGS metagenome assembly VOFI01 (sample SAMN12384728, study PRJNA508395) | human gut metagenome | isolation source: healthy gut H | host: Homo sapiens | reverse complement strand
AGAAATTCATAGTCTTTGCAGCCAGTTTCAGATTATGGATTTTCGCCCACTGTTCATAGCCCCGGCTCTCTTGTGCCTTGATACTGTTTTCAATGTCAATAAGCAGCGATACGCCGCGCTGCTCTTTGGGAGCTTTCGCCGCCTTTTGTGCGCTTGCCCTGCAATCCGTTCTTTGATTGATTCCTCTGTATAATCTGCACTTATCTATGGCTTGTGCAAGCGTAAATCCGAACTCAATGTCTGCCGTTTCATAGCTACACCCAAAAGAGGACACAAGCATTTTTCCGTCTGTTTTATCCGGGTTTTGGATATAGTCAAGGGCTTTGCTCAACGTGCTTTTAATAGGCTTAATCTTTGTAACCGCCATATCTCCGCAAGCACCCCCTTTATTTCCTCTATGTCCTCTTGGTAGACGCTGCCTGTCGTATTGACACGCTTTGCAATCTGATTGACGTTGACCCCGATTTCCCGTCAATGGCAATCTTGCGAAGATACGCCGCCATGTTCCGGGTGGGGACGAGCTTCATTTTCTGCTCAATCAATGCCCGTTCTTCCTCTGTTACATAGAATTTGATTTGTACTTTTCTTTTGCGTCCGTTCATGCAATCGCTCCTTTCCGTTCCGAGGGTTTGGGACACTTCCCAACAAGCAATTTTCAACCGACGCACCGCAGGACGGGAGGGCGAAAATACGGAAAAGGGTACTCTTTTCCTATGCTTGCTACGAAACTTTATCCCTTACTACCTACAACACCGGGAACGGCAAATTTGACGAACTTTCCCAAAAGAAAAACGCCGCAATCTGCGACGTTTCAATCACTCTATATAAACAAAAACGAGGGAACTTTATTCCCCCGTCTTGTCGTTGTTGGCTTCCTCTATGCCTTTTGCAGTAGCAGACATGATTTTCAAATCTTTTTCGCTCATAGTGTCAAGCATGGTATCGAGCTGACGGCGGCGTGTGGACTTCTCCTGTTCCCGTTCCGGGAAAAAGAACTGGTCTACTGATACGTCAAGCAGGGTTACAAGCTCATACAAAATCTGTAAACTTGGGTGCTGCCCGCTGTTCTCAATGGACGCGATATATCGGGGCGCAATATTCAGCGTGTCGGCTAACTGATTGCGTGATATTCCCTTTGCTTTTCTTGCTGCTTTAATGGCTTGTCCGAAAGCCTTAAAATCAAATTTTTCTTTGTTCTGCTTCATAGTCATTTCACCCAACTACATTTTATATTTCATCTCTCTTTCAAGATATGATTACACACATCATAGTTTTGACTGAAATAAATCATATATAAACCTTGACGAAAGATGTCAAGGTTTATATACTATAATAGGGTTAAAGGAGGGAAATATTTGAAAGAAAGCAGATTATTCAAAATTGTATATTATATTTTAGAAAATGGGCGTATAACCGCCCCAGAATTGGCAGAAAAATTTGAAGTATCAGTGCGGACAATCTATCGTGATATAGATGTAATAAGTAGTGCAGGTATTCCTATTTATGTAACAACGGGGAGAAATGGCGGCATACAAATACTTGAAAACTATGTTTTAGATAAGGCTCTTTTTTCTGAAAAAGAGAAGCAAGACATATTAGCAGCTTTGCAAAGTGTATCAGTTGTGAGTAACACTTATGAAAAGGATATGCTGACAAAATTATCTGCTCTCTTTAATATCAACTCTGATAATTGGTTTGAAGTAGACTTTTCACGTTGGGGAAGTAAAACACAAGATAACACTACCTTTGAATTATTGAAAAATGCTGTTATTTCTCATAAGGCGCTATGTATCATGTATGTAAACTCTTATGGTAAAAAGAGCCAAAGAAAAATATATCCGCTTAAAATGATGTATCGAGCAAAAGAATGGTATATTAAATCTTACTGCGTTGATAAAGATGATTTTCGGATTTTCAAATTTAATCGTATTCTTGAAATACAAATGTTATCAGAGGAATTTGTACCAATGGAATATCCCAAATCGACAGATAAGCCAAAAAGAAGCTACAATAAAATATCCCTTTGTTTTCCAAAAGAAATGGCATATCGTGTGTATGATGAATTTGAGGGAAACGAAATAGAAGAAATGAAAAACGGAGACCTCATGGTTTCATCTGAAATGCCAGAGGATAACTGGTTGATAGACTATCTACTTTCTTTTGGAACACAGGTTACAGTAATTGAGCCTACCTATTTGAAAAAAATTTTATCTGATGAAGCAAAAAAAATATATGAAAAAAATAAAGCATGACATTAGATGTCAAGGTTTAGTTGTTACAATATAGGTGTAACGCATTTATGGAGGAAAAAAATATGAGCGAACAATTTATAAATTTGACGATTGAAAATATAGACAAGGAACATTTATGTTGCGCGATTGCCGATAAAAAACATCAAGCGGGAGTAGCAGTAAAAAAGAATTGGTTGAAAGAACGGATTGCTGAGGGACACGTTTTCCGAAAACTTGATGAAAAGGGAAAGGTTTTTATTGAATATGCTCCATTGGAAACTGCGTGGGTGCCTGTTCATGGAGATAATTATTTGTATATCTATTGTCTTTGGGTGGCGGGTTCTTTCAAAGGGAAAGGGTATGCAAAATCTTTGATTGAGTATTGTATCAATGACGCAAAAGAAAAAGGAAAATCAGGTGTCTGTATTCTTAGTTCCAAAAAGAAAAAACCATATTTGGCAGACAAAAAATTTTTACTCAAATATGGTTTTGAAGTTGTTGATACCGTAAAAAATGAATATGAATTATTGGCATTATCTTTCAATGGGGAAAAACCGTATTTTTCTGAAAGCGTAAAAGAAATGAGAATTAGTGGACAAGAACTGACAATCTATTATGGCTTACAATGTCCATACATTCCAAACTGCATTGAACAAGTGCAAGAATACTGCACTAAAAATAACATACCATTAAATTTGATTGCCGTAGACACTTTAGAGAAAGCTAAAAATCTTCCTTGTATTTTTAATAACTGGGCTGTTTTTTACCATAGAGAATATGAAACAAACCATCTTCTCAATGAAACCTTTTTAAAAAAGAAATTTCAGTTATAAGGGAAAAGACTATGCACTTTATAAAGGTAAAAGGAATTTTATCTGCTTCAAACGGAATGAATTTATATCGCGGTTGTTCGCATGGTTGTATATATTGCGACTCACGAAGCAAGTGTTATCACATGGAACATGATTTTGAGGACATTGAAATTAAAGGAAATGCTATCGAATTATTAGAAAATTCCCTCAAGCGAAAGCGTAAAAAATGTATGTTGAGTACAGGCTCTATGACAGACCCGTATATCCCACTTGAAAGTAAAATTGGGAATGTTCGTAAAGCATTGGCTTTAGCAAATAAATATGGTTTTGGCTTTACTTTGATAACTAAATCCGACCGAGTATTACGGGATTTAGACTTATTAAAATCTATCAACGACAAAACAAAGTGCGTTGTGCAAATGACGCTAACCACCTATGACGAAGATTTATGCAAAAAAATCGAGCCAAATGTTAGTACGACAAAAGAACGGTTTGAAGCTCTGAAAAAGCTGAATGAAGCAGGTATTCCAACGATTGTTTGGCTTTGTCCTATTCTTCCTTTCATCAATGATACAGAAGAAAACATCAGAGGAATTTTAGAATATTGCATTGAAGCAAAGGTTTACGGCGTTATTTGTTTTGGAATGGGCTTAACGCTTCGTGAGGGAAACAGAGAGTATTTTTATAGCCAGTTAGACCGATTGTTCCCGCACATGAAAGAAAAGTATATTCGTACTTATGGTATGCAATATCAACTAAGCAGTCCAAAACACAATGAACTGATGAAATTATTTCATCAAATATGTGAGGGTAGCGGTATTATGCACAATAACTCAAAAATATTTGAGTATCTATACAGCTTTGAAGAAAAGAATAGTCCTATCCAATTAAATCTGTTTGATTAACTTTCAAACAATGACCGCCCAACGGAAAATAAAAAAAACCGTTGTTTGGCGGCAAAGTTTTCATGCGCCTAACAGAATATAAGGGACTTAACAGCGGTTTTGAAATAGCAATCAAAGCCGCTGTTTTCTTTTTTCAAAAGTAAGAATACAGAGGGTGTGTTAAAGTTACCCTTTTTCAAGGATATAGCGGTATTGAGGAGGTATCGCCATGTCCTTTTTTCTATGCCCTAATGGGTTACTATCAAAAAAAGCCATTACCCGCCAACGGGCTATTCCGGCTACATAGATGAACTCACAAATCACACATATACTTTTGATAATTCCTTTGCGCCTGTCTGCGTTTTGCAGACGGGCGCATTTTGCGTTTTCTCCAAAAATTTTTTCAAGAAATTTCTAAAAACCAACGTCCATTTTGAAATGCTTCGGTTTGAGGGTTTACGAAAGGGGACATTTCAAACTTCACCGCTTTCGCGGCAGCGAAAGGAGGTGAGAACATGAACGAGCCTATTCGTACCCAATGGCAAATCCGTTGTGCTTTTAACGGCTTTTGCAAACTGGCGTTGAAGCGAGAAGCTATGAACGCTCACAGGGACACAAAGCAGCGACAATTACGCGAGGTTACTTTTTCCGACCTGTCGCCACTGGAAGAAAATCAGCTTTACGTCTGCGACAAATATTTTGCAGATGATGAAGCGGAACAGTCTTTCGTTGTCGGCGGCAAAGAAATTACTGCGAAGCTGCTTGCCGAAGCCCTGCACAGTTTGCCGGAAGAAAAGCGGGAAACCGTACTGCTGTATTATTTCTTTGATATGAGCGAACGCGAGATTGCAAAGTTTTGTAATCTGTCAAGGACAACGGTACAGTCCCGCCGGACAAGCTCAATGAAGCTGTCAAAGAAAAGACGTGACAGCAAAATCGAGTTTTCAGCGGTCGGGAGAGAACCAGAAAAAAGACGGAAGATATGCTTACAAATATATAGATACCTTTGGTAATCCGCAGTTTGTGTATGCGTGGAAGTTAGTACCTACGGACAAGACCCCTGCCGGAAAGCGTGAGGATATATCCCTACGAGAAAGGTAAAAAGAGATACAGAAAGATGGCATAGGGGTGGGCCTGCACGTCGTTGATCTGGATGGAGACGATCTTCTCCGCCGGGGTGCCCTCCAGAACCGACAGGTCCCAGGGGCTGATCCGCCCGACGCAGTGCCAGGGAGTCCAGCAGCAGCTTAGCGTTGTCGCAGCCGGCAGCCTGCACCACCGCCCAGGCCTTCTTCACATCCGGCAGGCCGCTGTAAGGCATGGGCTCCACGCCGATGGTGTATTTCCCCGCCCGGCGGCACAGCTCCCGGAGCTTCTGGGCGGTGTACTCCACGGAGTAGTTCTCCATGAGGCCGCAGTTGATGCTGTCCACCCCGAAGAGTCCGCACATGTGGAAGCAGATCTTGCTCCTTGTACTTCTTCATAGGGAGCGGTGCTCCCCCCCGCCCACAGGACGATGTACCCACCTCCGTGACCTTCATGCCGTACTTGTCCAGGATGGCCAGCAGGTCCTGGTCAAAGAGGCCCCTCATTCAGGGCGTCCACATAGGTCTCCGCCCGGAGGCCGATGCCCTCGAAGCCGGCAGCATTGGCGGCGGCGATACGCTCCTCAAAAAGCACTGGTCCCCCAGTGTCCAGGAGTTGATGGTGATGGGATCGTTCTAGACATGAATAGTTCCTCCCTTATGATTCTTTTTATCGTTCCGGCACCCGCCGCAGCACCTGGCGGCAGACCTCTTCGATGCTCAGATGGGACGTGTCTACGGTGATGTCGCCGCGGCCTCGTACTTGGGGCGGCGCTGTTCCATCAGGGCGGCGATGCCCTGGTCCATTCAAAGGGCTCTCCCGGCCCAGCATCCGGCCCAGTCCGGCGGAGACAGAGGACTTGCCCGCACCCATGAAGCCAATCAGAAACAGGTTGTTCATCTCTGGGCCTCCATAGCCGCTGCGGCCTCCACAGCGCCGGGCCGCTCCCGCTTCAGGCTGACATTGAGGTACAGGGGCTAGCAGGGATGCCGTTCAACATCACCGCCATGTTGAACAGCAGCACTAGCTGGGGCTCTCGATACCGCCGATTCGGAGTGAGACGCCCGCCACGCTGACCACCGATAGTTGGCCACGCTGGAGGCGATCATGACGATGGGGGTGATGACGCCCCGGTTCTTGGGGAACATCTTTGGCCACCGCCGTCACCAGCTGCAGCACGCCGCCGGCGGCGAAGAACCCCAGCAGAAAGCTGCCGGCCAGACACATGACGGGCTCCTGGACCAGGTAAATGGCCACCAGCGTCGCCCAGGGGGCACGGTGGGATGAGGCCACCAGGGTCTTGGCGGGTTCCACGTTCCGTTTCAGCAGGGCCGCGCTGGCGAACAGCGCCAGGACGATCCCCACGGAGTAGAAGGACTGGATGCGGCTTGGGATCGGCGAGGCCGTAGAGGGGCCCCAACTCCTGGATTGCAGTTGATCCACAGCATAAAGGGGTGGTGGGAGGTGGTGAATCCCCAGGCACACCAGCACCACGGCGGAGGGGGTAGAACTGCATCCGCTCTGGGGGCGCCCTTGGCCTTCACGGCCCGTTCAAAGGACGGGAAGGGCAGGAACGCCAGGAAGATGCCGTCCACGATGATCAGCGCGGCAGTGGCCAGGAAGATGGATAGTGCGGAAGGGCAGCTTCCGCACCGCCACGAAGCTGATGACAAAGGGGAGCAGGAACTGGGCGATGGGAGATGGAGAGCTTGGTGAAGATGTTGGCGATGGTGCCCTTCTCCTTGAAGATCTCCATGCAGGGAGGGGGTGATGCTGGTGTCCAGGAAGGAGTTGGCCATGCCGCTGACAATGGCCAGGGCGTAACCCACATACAAGCTTGGGAAAACGTCACCGCCAGCAGAAACACGGCGTATAGGGGCGTAGCCGACCAGGGCGGGAGAGGCGGCGGCCCAGCCGGTCGGAGAGCGGCCCGGCCACCGGGAAGGCGATGAGTCGGCCCAGGCCGATGGCGGCGATGACCGCCACCACGCCGGAGACGTCGTAGCTGCCGTCCGTCAGGACGGCGGCATCCCACCATGGCGGCGAAGTCCTGCTTGTACTGGCCCATGATGGAGGCGGTGATGCCCAGGACAAAATAGGTGATGTACAGGACCAGTGCTGTGGGGTAGTATTTTCTGGAGTCCACAGTCTGGTTCATGTCGGTTCTTCCTTTCTTCAGGTGTAGAGCAGCGCCCGCATCTCCTCCACCGCCATCTCCAGGCCGCTGTAAAGGCGGAACGCCGCCTCCTGGCAGAGGAGCATCCCCAGCCCGTCGCAGGTTTGGCGGCCCGGGCCGCCGGGATGTCAAAAGCCAGATAAGCCCAGTTCAATCCAAATTCCTGAAAGCAGTGTTTATACATGGCCGGGGACTGGGAGTGCTCCACCGGCGTTCCGATGAGCCCCAGCATGGCCGTGGTTCCTGAAATGTGCAAAGCAAGTTCCTCTCTTTCTGCCATAGGGCGTGCCATTTATGCGTATTTCTCCAGCAGGGATTTGAATGCTGCTTTCTGGTCCAAGAAACGGTTCATCTGCCCGATCACCTTTCCTTGATCAGACCGCCAGAACGGTTCCGGCCCCCCTAAGCCATCAAAATACTCCCCAAATGCCTGCCAGCAGTGCGGTGACGACCAGGCACCTCAGATCGAAAAGGCACCTTGATCCGCGCATAGGTCACACCTGTGATGGCCGAGACTTCCCCTGTAGGAACAGCTCTGTTGGAACAAACAGTATTTTACAGTGGTTGAAAAGGGCTACGCCAAAGCAAATCACCAGATAACTCACGGCAAAATACGCCACCCGAAAGGGCAACGTCTTGGGCAGGACGCCAATCCCAAACTCCAGCAGCTCCCCAAAGCAGAATCCCACCGCGAGACTGAGGGAGATAAGCTGGCACGAACCGCTTGCGCAGCAGCATCAGCCCCTGGAAGAGATAGGTCTACGTCCCCATGGAGCGCGCCGGACATACGGCAGTCAGGGCATATGGCATGCTGGAGATTGCCGGAATGCCGGAGCCGGAGTACCGCATCAGTACTTTCATTGCCTTTTGGCAGTGTGAGGCGGGGAACAATCTGATTTTCCCGCGCAAAACATGCGGCAAACCAGTCCCGCATGTGTTCAGCCTAGCCCGGGGATAATCATGAACCCATTTAGGAGCATTTTAAAAGCTGTCTGGATATCCGGGTCCCCGGCTCCAAACAGTCGGGCAGCTTTTGGACGGAAGGCCGAAACGGTATCCCGCAAAAGATCTATCCCTGGTGCTTTTACAATCCTCTCACTGTACACATGGTTTTTTGTGCTGAGGAGCACCTTTCTTTGATCGATGCGGCATAGTTTCAGCCTGACATGTGCCGTTCCGCTTTCAGGCGGACACAGAACAGAAACGTCACAGGCAGAAGTCACGAGGCAGGCGGAATACCGAGCCAGTACCTTCCCGACACAACAGCACACAACAGAGCGGGAACGGGTATGAGCGCAGGCCCCTTTTTCACGCACGGGGCCGCCGGCCTGCGTCCGTCAGTCTCCAGCAATCCTGCGCTTTCTGGATTTCATAGCGTGCAGGAGAAAAGTGAAGCCAGATGGATGTATGAGAGACTATTGGCCTTTTATATAAGGTTACCCGAAAATAAAAACAAAAAATTTTTATTGGAGCTTTGCCGTACCGGTATCAAGGATGCAATGCCTCATATACCAGATTCCGTTGTCAGCGTGTCAGCCTTTTAAAAAAGCACGCACATTGTCTACACCCCCATGCCGCAGGACTTTGAGATATGTACCTTTTCTCAGCGCCTGATATAAAATAGCCACACTAAAATAGCCACACCCTTAGGTGTGGCTATTTTTATATGTCACAGGGACTTCCAGACGTTCAGTGAAAATGTCTGACCGTGCATAAGTGCCGCCTGCTCTGCAGATGCAGAAGGTTTTTGTAAACATATAACAAAAAAGCACTTACACATTTACACAAAATGACGTTTTTGAAAAAAAGCCAAAAATCCTCCCCTGTCATGTGAAAAACAGGCGTTCCAAAAATGCCGGGTGTTCGATAAAATAATCACAAAGAGGTATATGTGAGGGGGGAGAACTGCATGGAGTATATCTTGGAAATGAAGGATATCAGCAAAACCTTCCCAGGCGTCAAGGCGCTGGACCATGTCCAGCTGCAGGTACGGCCGGGAGAGGTCCATGCGTTGATGGGAGAAAACGGAGCCGGTAAATCGACCCTGATGAAAATCCTGATGGGGATTTACACCAGGGATGCCGGTGGTGAGATCCTGTTTGATGGCAAGCCCTATATGGTTTCCAACCCCAAGGAAGCCATGGACATGGGCGTGGCCATGATCCACCAGGAGCTCAATCCCATCTTGGATATGACCGTATACGAAAACATCTTCGTAGGACGGGAACTGCGCAAGAACGGTCTGGTGGACAAAAAGGCCGAGATTGAACAGGCTCAGAAGCTGATTGAGGAGTGCGGACTGCACGTCTCGCCCAAGGAGACGCTGCGGAACCTGACAGTTGCCCAGTGCCAGCTCATCGAGATCATCAAGGCGATCTCCGTCAACGCCAAGGTTATCATCATGGATGAGCCCACTGCCGCCATCACCGACCGGGAAGTGGAGCTGCTGTTTGGACATATCCGCCGCCTGAAGGAGAAGGGCGTTGCCATCATCTACATCTCCCATCGTATGGCGGAGATCTTTTCCATCTGCGACCGGGTCAGCGTCTACCGGGATGGACAGTACATCGGGACAGGCACCACAACGGAGCTGGACGAAGGCCAGCTCATTAAAATGATGGTGGGACGGGAGATCACGGATGTGTATCCAAAGCTGGAGGCGGACATCGGCGAGGTCGTCTTTGAGGCAAAAAACATCGTCCGGGCCGACAACAAGGTCAAGGGCGTGAGCCTGTCCGTCCGCCGCGGTGAAATTCTGGGAATCGGCGGGCTGGTGGGCGCTGGGCGCAGCGAGCTGGTGGAAGGCATCTTTGGCATGCACGCCCTTTCACAGGGAGAGATTTTTGTCCACGGCAAGCGGGTGAAGATCTCCTCTCCGGAGGACATCATCAAACAGGGTGTTGCGCTTATCACCGAGGACCGAAAGGTCACGGGACTGAATCTCAGCGGCACGGTCAACGACAACATTGCCATGGTGGCCATCAAAAAGCTCCTGACCCACGGACTCTACAACAAGGGAAAAGCCCGCCGCGCGTCTGAGGAGTATATCGAAAAGCTCAACATCAAGACTCCTTCCGCAGACCAGATCGTTGGAAACCTCTCCGGCGGCAATCAGCAGAAAATCGTCATTGCAAAGTGGCTTTTGAACGATCCGGACATCATCATTCTGGACGAGCCCACCCGCGGCATCGACGTGGGTGCCAAGCGGGATATCTACCTGCTGCTGGGCAATCTGGTGCGCCAGGGCAAGGCGGTCATCATGATCTCTTCGGAGATCCCGGAACTGATGGGTATTTGTGATCGGATTATGGTCATGTGCGAGGGCAACTATTCCGGAGAGGTCAGCCGGGAGGAATTCTCCCAGGAGCGGATCATGACGCTGGCCTCTGCCATCAAGGTGTAAAGGGAGGAAGAACTATGAAAGAAAAGAGTCGTGCAAAATCGCTGATCAGCGAATACTTCATCTTCGTGATTTTTATTGCGCTGGTGGTGGTGCTGACCTGCCTGAAGCCCAGCTTCATCCAGCCTGCCAACCTGGTCAATATTCTGAAGCAGGCCTCTATCAACGGCATTCTGGCATTCGGCATGATGTTCGTCATCATCGCGGGCGGCTTTGATATGTCAGTGGGCTCAACGGTCGCGTTCACCGGCATCCTGGCCGCCATGCTGGGCCAGGGACAGTATCCGATCTTCGTGCCGCTGATCGTAGCCATGCTGGGCGGCCTGGCCGTGGGCGTTGTCAACGGCGTGGGCGTTGCCGTGGGCAACCTGCCTCCGTTCATCATGACACTGGGAACCATGACGGCGGTCCGGGGCCTGGCCCTCCTGATCTCCGACGGCAAACCCATCATCGGAATCAGCGAATCGTACAAGGCTGTGGCGGCGTCTTCGATCTTCGGCATTCCCATGCTGGCGGTCTTTCTGGTGATTACCATTCTGCTCTGCTCCTTCGTGCTGTCGAAGACAGTCTACGGCCGCCGGGTATATGCCTGCGGCGGAAATCTGCTGGCAGCGCAGGTCTCCGGCATCAACACCACCAAGATCCGCATCTCCACCTTTGCCATCGCGGGGCTTCTGGCAGGCCTGAGCGGCTTTTTAATGACCTCCCGTGTTACCATTGCCCAGCCCACAGCGGCTGAGAGCTATGAGATGGATGCCATCACGGCCTGCGTGGTGGGCGGCGTCTCTATGACCGGCGGCGTGGGCAAGCCTTGGGGCGTGGTGATTGGCTGTCTGCTGATCACGGTCATTGCCAACGGTCTGGACATCATGGGCGTGTCTTCCCACTGGCAGAAGATCGTCAAGGGCGCCATCATCGTACTGGCTGTGCTGATCGACGTGAAGGGCAAGAGCAAGAAACGCTGAACGGTATTGAGAGAGGGGCGTTCCCCGTCCTGCTCTTGATATATATCGAAATGAACCAAACATTTCAAGGAGGAAAGAACATGAAAAAGAAGAAGTTTCTGGCTCTGCTGCTGACCGGCGCCATGGCGCTGGCCGCCCTCACCGGCTGCAGCAGCGGCACCGAGACCACCGAGGAGAGCACTGGTGGGGATGCGTCCGCCGAGAGCGGAGACGGCGCCTATAAGATCGCCCTCATCCAGCAGCACCAGACCAACGCGTTCCAGATCGGCGTCACCGAGGGCGCACAGGCGAAGGCCGATGAGCTGGGTGTAGAGTTGAACATTCTGAGCGCCGATCAGGACGCTGCCAAGCAGATCAGCCAGATCGAGCAGTGCGTGTCCGAGGGCTATGACGCCATCCTGTTCGAGCCCGTGGATCCCGATGGCCTGCGCGACGCCGCTAAGGCCGCTGCCGACGCCGGCGTCATCATGATAAACATCGTATCCGCCTGCACCGACTGGGAGTCCGCCGGCATCTCTGCCGTGTCCTGCGGCGACAACGTCAAGGCCGGCGAGAACGAGATGCAGCATGTAGCGGATCTGCTGGGCGGCAAGGGCAACATCGCCATCCTGACCGGCCCCTCCTCCACCACCGACACGACCGCACGCCTGGAGGGCTATCGCAATATTCTGGCCAACTATCCGGACATGACGGAAGTGATTGCTCCCGCAGACTGCGCATGGGACACCGCCAAGGCCCAGTCCACCGTGGAGAGCTGGCTGTCTGCCTATGATCTGGACGCCATCGTCTGCCAGAACGACGGCATGGCCGTGGGCGCGGGCAACGCCGCCGGTGCCAACAGCGGCATCGTTATCACCGGCCTGGACGGCACCCCCGACGGCTATGAGGCCATCAAGGACGGCCGCATCACCGGCACCGTGGCGCAGGACGGCGGTCTGATGGCTTCCAGCGGCGTGGAAGCTGCTGTCACCCTGCTGGACGGCGGCACGCTGGAGAACAATCTCATCATCGCGGACAGCGTGTGGATTGACTCCTCCAACGTGGCGGATTACGAGTAAGCTGTCAAAAGCGACAAATCGATCCGCTGATTCTCCAAAAATTCTTGGCAAATACCGAGAAATAGCGTATAATGACAGGGAAAGGGAAAACGGGTTCGTTTTCCCTTTCCTTATCAGAATCTGCGTGGGAGGTGCTGCGGATGCTGCGGGTCGTTTTGGCCGATGACGAAAACAAGGTGATCCTGCTGATGCAGAAGCTGATCGACTGGGAGGCGCTTGGCTACGAGATCGCAGGCACCGCCAACGATGGACTGCGGGCATTGGAGCTGGTGCGGGAAAAGCAGCCGCATCTGCTGATCACGGACGTCCGGATGCCCGGCTGCGACGGCATCGAACTGATCCAGAGGGCCAAGGCCCTCCAGCCCAAGCTGCATTTCATCGTCATCAGCGGATACCGGAAATTTGAATATGCCCAGAACGCGCTGAAATACGGCGTGGAGGACTATCTGCTCAAGCCCCTCAAGCAGGAGGAGCTCACCGGCATTTTGCTGCGCCTCAAGGAGAAGATGGGGCAGGAAGCCGCGCTGGAATTCCAGCTGAAAAGGAGCGGAGAACACCAGCAGGAGCTGCTGCTGGACGCCCTGCTGGGAACGGCGGAGCGTGGCACCTCCTTTTTGAGCGCCGGGCAGGCCAACGGGGAGTACGGATTTCACTTTGGGAGCGGCACTTACGCCGCCGCAGTGATCCGGGTGGATGTGCCCGATGCGGAATCCTATCAGGACGGCTATCGGATCCTGCTGCGCCATGCGCTGGAAATCGTGCGGCGGGAGAGCGGCCTGCTGACGGAGGAGTTCGCGGCTTCGCTGGGCCATGCCGGGATCGCAGTGCTGCTGTACCTGCGGGCCTATCATGCGGTGGAAGTGACGCAGTGCTTCACCAAAATCCGCAAGGAGATCGAAAATCAGCGGGACTTGTTCTGGAATGTCCAGGCCACCGTCTGCCTGGGCAGCCGGAGGGACTCTCTGGAGCAGGCGGGGGAATCCATGCGGGAGGCGCTCTGGCTGTGCAGGGATCGGCTGTGCCGGCCGCAGTCCTGGCGGGATGCCGCGCTGGAGATGCCGGATCTGGCCCGGCGGTATCAGATGGACGCGTCCCGGAAAAAGAGCTTTCAGGTGGCGGCCGAGTGCCTGGATGAGGTGCGCTTTGTGCAGGAGCTGGAGGAGAGCTGCCGGACGGTGGAGGCGCTGCCGGAGCTGAACGGGCAGATGGTGGAGGACTGGTTCCGCCAGGTTCTGGAGGCATGCCTCTACGGAATGCGCCAAAGCGGTGAGACACGGAAGCGCCCCTGGAGGAAGAGATGGATAAGCGGTTCTGGCACTGCACGGACATGGCGGCGGTATACCGGCTGCTGCGGCAGGGCATCCAGGCAGAGATCCAGCGGCTGAAGGAGGCGAAAGCCCTGCGGGAGATGCGGCCGATCACAGAGGCAAAGCACTATATCCAGCAGCACTATCAGGAGGCCCTGCGGCTGGAGGATGTCAGCACCGCCGTGGGCTTCAACGCCACCTATTTTTCCACACTGTTCAAAAAAAAGAGACCGGGCAGAACTTCATGGACTATCTGACGGAGCTGCGCATCAGCAAAGCTAAGGAGCTGCTGTGCGGTGAGGAGCTGTCTGTGCAGGATGTGGCAGAGCAGGTGGGGTACCGGGATCTCAAATACTTTTCCAGATTGTTCAAAAAACTTACCGGTGTGAGCCCGTCAGATTATAAGAAACTTTACAAGTAGGTGATACCATGTGGCCGTGGACGGACTGGAAACTGCGGCGGGCGCTGCGGCGCTACCGGCGGGAGCGGGACCTGGAGGCCGTTTTGCAGATGGACTGGCACCGGGATTTGGATCTGAGCGCATTTTTCACAGATGTGGAAGAGCGGCTTCACGGAGAGGAGATCACCAGACTGCGGCAGAAACAGGCGGAATATCTGGCGCTGCAAAACCAGATCAACCCCCACTTCCTCTATAACGCCCTGGAGGCCATCCGCACAGACGCCCTGCTGGCGAACTGTCCGGATATTGCCGAGACCACGGAGGCTCTGGCGACCTTTTTCCGATACACCATCTCCAATGTCCAGGAGTATGTGACCTTTTCAGATGAGCTGGACAATGCGGAAAACTACTTTACCATCCAGCGCTGCCGATTCGGTGACAAAATCTCTCTGGAACTGGAGCTGGAGAACGAGCGGCTTTTGGAAGTGCGGATGCCGAAGCTCATCCTGCAGCCTCTGGTGGAGAACGCAGTATCACATGGGCTGGAGGGCAAACTGGGCCACGGCACGGTCCGCATCATTGTGGAAAACAGCGACCGGACATTTTTCCTGCGGGTGCGGGACGACGGCGTAGGGATGCCGGACGAACAGGTGGAGCGGCTCAACGCGCAGTTCGGCGGAGTTGGGGGTCGCGGATATGACCCAGCCGTGCGGAGGAATCGCCCTGCGGAATGTCAACAGCCGCATCCGGCTCATGTTCGGAGAGGACTACGGCCTGCATTTGTTCAGCGCCGCGGGCGTTGGCACGGAGTGCTGCGTGACGCTGCCGCTGCGTTTCCGGGAGGCGTAGAACCGTGAGAGAGGAATTGATTCGGGTGGAGAACGGCTGCTTCCGCAGGGAGGACGAATTCTACCGTTTTGAAATCTCCATTTCCCGGGGGGAGTGCATCGGGGTCTATGTGGACGACCATTTTACCTCCGGCACCGCATATCTGGACCTGTTCAAGGGCGGCACACACCTGGAGCGGGGACGGGCCTTTTCCTGCGGCCGTCGGGTGGGCCCGCTGGAACTGGAACGCTGGATCCTGCAAAACGCCAGGATCGTGAACTGGCACCGGTTCCATTCGCAGGAGCTGACGGTGCGGGACTTCCTGCTGGCGCTGGACCGTCCGGCCGGCTGGCCGCAGAGATGGGGCGCGGTCCGGCGCCTGCACAGTCCGGAGAGCCAGGAGATCCGGCAGCGGATGGAACTGCGTGTGCCGCTGGAGAGCCGGCTTGCCGACCTCTCCCTGCTGGATTATTACCGCCTCTGTGTATTTCGGGTGTGGTTCTGGCGGGGAGAGTTGCTGGTCCTGGACCGGATCACAGAAATCCTGCGGCGGCGGGATGTGGAAAAACTGATGGAGTGCGTACAGCTGCTGCTGCGCCAAGGGACGGCGGTATTCCTGCTGGATCTGGACGAGACATTCATGTACCGCTACTGTGACCGGATCGACGTCATCCGGGACCGCAGGACCTGCTATCGGCTTTACCCGGAGGAGTACGGGGAGCAGCTCTATGCAGTTCTGGGCTGGAAGCCGCGGGACCGCGGAGCGGAGCATACAGAGTGCCGCTGGGAAGACAAGCAGGTGCTGCGGCTGGAGGGTCTCACTTTTCCGGGAATGGCGCCGCTGACCTGCCAGATTCACAGCGGAGAGATCGCCTACTTCCGGGACGAGAACTACACGGCTGCCGCCAGACTCCGGGAGTGCTTTCTGGGCGGCAGGAACTGGCTGAGTGGGATGCTGTGGCTGAACGGGCAGGCACAGACACATGAAGAGATGACAAAGCAGATCGGCACGGAGATCGGGATTCAGACCGAACGGCCGGACCGTCCCGGCGGTGTATTGTTTGACAACCTCACCGCGCTGGACAACCTGACGACCTGCCTGCTTCCCAAGGCCGGATACCGTCTGGTTCGCCGGCGGGTCGCGGAGAATATTTTGGAGGAGGCCTCCAGATGGTTTCCCCGAGAGGATCTGCTGCGGCCTCTGCGCACTTGGTCCTTACCGGCGCGCCTCCGGTTCTCCTATTTCAAATGGTATCTGCTGAATCCGCAGCTGCTGGTCTGCTTTTTCCCTTTTCCGGGCAGGAGACGGCGCATCATGAACTGATTATCGACCTGCTGGTTGCCTGCGCAGAACGCGGGATGGCGGTTTGGGTCATCTCCTCCAACATTGACGCGATCTGCGAAAAGACGGAAAACCAGGAATTTCTCCAGCGCCTGCGAACCATCAACTGACTTCCATGGAAAACCGGCGGCAGACTTGTGGCACAAAGACCTCCTTTTTCCTCCATCCAGCATTTTTTGCTGCAGGACGAAAGGCATCCGCAGAATTTTGCATGGCGCGGCAGTTGCCCGCCGGTGTCGGCACATGCCCGTTGGCGGTGCCCCGGCCCGCCATGCAGCGCTATTCATGGGTTTTATCCCCATTTCAGATACCCGCCGAAAAGCGTTTAGCTGCCTTGCGGCAAGCCGGACGCTTTTCTTTTCCCCAAGCGGGTGAGAAATCGTTCCCAGAACCACCTTCCCAAAGACCAGCAGGGCGGATTGCAGCTGCCGTAATACTGCTCCCAGCACACTGCGTACACCTGCCACCCGGAAGCTGCAGGCGCCGCTCTCATAGATGGGCGCCCGCACCATCTCCCAGGGCGGAGTGACAGAGGAAAAGGTCTGGCTCTCCCTGGTGGTGGTCAGTGTGTCCGGTCCCATGGGAGCAGATCCACATTTTTATCCCTCCGCCAGTGAGATCCGGATAATACCGCCACATGGGATGTGGGGCCTGAAGCCCGCGTACTTTGGCGCAGTGCCCTCGTTCTTCTGGCGCCGGTTGTTGGACCAGTTCACCGCCACAGCGCCGCCCTGACGGAGCGTGATGGTCCGACCGCTCTGTGGGATCACCAGGAAGGGAGCCTGTCCCACAGCAAAGTTAAACCGGAGGGCGGTGCTCTCTGCGTCGGGAAGGCGCGCCACGGTAAGGCCATTCGCGTTTTCCACATTCTGGCCACCGTTGAGAGCCACCAGGGCAATGCCGGCACGGCCGGGAGGAGCAGCCCTGGCATACATCCCACGTCCGCGTTCTGTGCCGGTTCAGTGTGATGGTGATTGATGGATATGGAGAGCTTTGCTTTTCGCTCCGGTCTGCTCCACCTCCACATCGGCCCGCGCTCCCTGTAGTCGATGCCGGAAGGCCCCTCGTCCGTCAGGGCGTTCACCATCAGCGGCTGGATGCCGCCGGTGAAGGAGATGTCACCATTGTCCCAGGGGCCGGCCGGATTATAAAAGCTGTCCCGCTGTTTCTCTGCGATGTCCCGCTCTGTAAAGTAGGCAGCCTGGACATGGGCCAAGTATTTTTCGATGTCCAGGACCAGTTTCAGCTCCTCCGGAGTGTAGTTCCCCCATCCACGGTGATCTTCTTATCTGTAATGAGATTGCCCCGGCTGTCCACCAGTCCATGGAACTCCAGCATGCGGTTGCGCATCAATCAGCCTCCACCGCGGCGTAGGCCGGGGGCAGCGGCGCCAGCGGGAGGAGATGGGGAACGGCTGGCCTGGCTGGCCCCTCAAGTTTACACGGGCCATTCCGCCATCAATTCCATTCCGCAGAGCACGGCCGCTGCCGCGCAGCGTCAATGTCCGGGGTACTTGCCGCTGGCGCAGATCCGCCTCCGGGGCCTCGGCCAGCTCCTCCCGCTGCACTGGTTTAAAGAGATATTGAATGGGGTGGCCTGATAGCCCGCCTTCAAATATGCGTTGCTGCGGTGGTGATAAAAAAGACTCCCGCCCTCTCGTCCCAGGACCGCAGCTCCCAGGCAAACTCCATGCCGCTCTTGCCAGCCATACAGATGTCCAGACAGAACAGGTTGAACCACGCTCCCCTTCCGCATCGTGGCTTCCAGATTCTCCGTGCTGGAAAAGGGCCTCCCCTCGTGCTCCACGTTCCGTCCCTGCAGGATATCCTCCTGTATGGCGCAGATTCCTCCCTGCATGGGTGCCGAAAGAGTCCGTAGCATATAGCAGGTCGATGCAGAGGAGAAATTGTGCCCGTGGAATGGACGGAAAACAGCGTCAAACTTGCCGCTATAACAGGCGATTCAAACCCAAGTTGTATCTGCAATACCATGAGGCAGAAGCATCCGTCTTGTAGTGTCTTTGGAATTAGAGGATAAAAAGGGTCCCCCGGAAATCCGGGGGGACCCTTTTTGCGTGTTCAGAGGTTTGTCTGAACAACAGACTTGTGATGAAGTCTCGAGCGTTATCTCTATATTTTTATATAGAGAAGCCCCCGGGCAGATACCCGGGGGGCTTGAGTGCGTTGGAAGGGATCAGATAGGTTCTCTTCCATCCAAAGATCTGGTCTTAGCCGAGGGAATTGGTCCCCGTGCTCACGGCATAATCAGTGGTTACAGTGACATAGCAGGTAGCGGGCATCCATTCCTCAAAGGCAGGGCCAAATTCAACAGTCCAGTCGGAGTCCCGGCCTTCTTCAAGCTCGATAGTAGAGCCATCCCCATTGTTCCATGTCTGATAGAAAGGAGCGCTGTTCTTTCCGGTATCAAAATAGCCATTCTCCTTCTGCCACTCCACCTGGGAGGCAGAAGCGGTATAGCGAACGATCACATCGCCATCGGCATTCAGAATAGCAACTTCCAGACCGGTGATGTCATCCGTATCGAAGTCATCAACATATGTCCAGCCGACATTGTAAGCACCCGGCTGAGCCTCTCCCCCACGGGCCGAAGTCCTCCATCACGACAAGTTCGAACTCCTCATACGTGCAGTCGCCGATGGTGATCTCGATCCGGTCGCTGTCAGTCAGATTGCGGTTTTCAACCGTGTAGACAACCTGGCCGTTAGAAGAGGCATCGTCATCCTTTTCAACGCGGGCGTTGATGCCATTGATGGTCACGGACACATCCGCCTCAGACAGGGTGCCGAGCTTGTCAGCATGGGCGGTGGGCAGAGCGATCATCAGATTGCCGCTGCCATCAATGTATGCCAGGACCTCCTTGGCGGCAAAGCCGGCATTGCTGTCCTTCAGGACATTGACGGTGATGCGCCCAGAGGTGTTGGTGTCGTCTTCCTTGTCATCGCTAGGCCGGTTTGTGCCGGTCAGCAGCTCAGTCTCGCTGTCGAAGACAACCCAGGCGGCAGTGCCGTTGCTGTTCAGAACAGCCACGATCTCGCCCACGTACTCCAGAGCGGCGGTATCCTCATCGGGATCGGCCAGGTAAGAGATGGCGCCGGAAACCGTGTCGAACTCGGTCTTCACGTCGCTCTTGCCGTTCTCATCCTGAATGACTACAGCCTTGGCATCAGAGGCCAGAGCCAGGCCCATGTCATCCTGACCGGGCGTGATATACAGGGTGCGGCCCTGAAGCTTCAGCTCCAGCTCCTCACTGCGGGCGTCTGCGCTATTGACAAAGTACACATCGTAATCGTCGATGTCGATATCCTCGTCGGTAGCGGCATCATAGTCATAGAGCTTATCCACGTCCACGACTTTGACGACATAGTCGTCGGCGTCGAAGCGCAGCTCCTGTACAGTGCCCTTATCCAGCTCATCGATGATGCTGGTGTACTTGCTCGTGGCGGTCAGTGTCTGGACCTGGCCGTCGAGGATGGCCTCGAACTCCCAATAATAGGTGTCGCCGATCTTCTCCTCGCTCTTGGCGCCAGACAGGATGTAGGCGTAGTTAGCAACGCTGCCGGTGGCATCCGCCACGGCCACAGCACCGATGATATAGTTGTCCTTGTCATAGACTGTGTAGACCTGAGCCTCGATAACGGCCTTACTGGCGCCATCATAGTGCTTGTCGCCCTCGATGGTCTCGACAGAAGTGTCGATTTCCAGATCCACATTCTGTACACCGGTGTAAACGCCGTTTACATCAGTAATGGCAACATTGGAGGTATCGACCTTATCCATCTCCACAGTGATGAACACAGAGTCGTCCTCGCCGTAAACGCGGGTACCCTTATCCAAGACCGTGTCCTTCACGCTGACATTCGCAGTATCGATAGTCACCTCTTCATAACCATCACTCTTATCATTTTCGTCGGCATAGAGAGTTGCAGTCATGGTGGCAGGCTTCAGGGTATAGGTGCCGTCCTCATCCACAGTATAGGTGTACCAACGGTTTAGGGTCGGATTACCCTTGTTTTTGCCGGACTCCCATTCATCGAAGTAATCCATGTCAGCCTTCTCGATGTTCTTGTTGGTATCGGTGACATTGACCTCGATCTCATCCATGGT
>VOFI01003567.1_pt1 | contig 20622 bp, 42 predicted proteins | sample 5384131 | NCBI WGS metagenome assembly VOFI01 (sample SAMN12384728, study PRJNA508395) | human gut metagenome | isolation source: healthy gut H | host: Homo sapiens | reverse complement strand
AGACGGATTGTATCTTCCCTCCACTTTATTTCCATTCCAGATCTACCACAACCATATCATCCGAGTCAGTTTGTCATATTCTACACCGCTTGGCTTGATCGATTAAACAATCCACTTCTCTCGGTCGATCCCGCATGACATTTCCCCAGGTAAAAGTGACAAGTCCGTATTTTGGAAGCAGCATATTCGCCTCATACACTTCTTTTTTTTAACTGTTCCAGCATTTTGCATTTCCTCCCCATCTACTTTTCAAACGTATACATTGCAATCTTCATCGATCCACGGTTCGTAGAAAACCTCTTCTCAACCCGTTCTGATTGGCTCCGCAGTCCCGCCCTCAACGTTTTTCCTGCTCCCCAGGTAAAGAAAGAAGGTTTCTCTCTCCTTTTCTGTGTCCGATGATGGCTGCCGGCTTGCCAAGCAGTGTCCCGCCATAGATCGCATGTGCAAAAATCTGCAGTATCATAAGTATATACCTTCTTGTAGTCTCCATCAATCTTTTTTATAGAAATAAATATGTTCCCCATGGAATGGAGAGATCAAAATCAGTTCCTTTTCTCCATCCCGATCCGATCTACTAGTACAGCATCACTTGCTGCCTCATCCACCAGTTTTTCCACTGTCCAGTCCTGTTCTTCTGATTCCGGCGGTGTAAAACGGTCTACACCATCGTCACACGAAACCAGACACTGCTCCACACCATCTTCTGTCACCTTGTAATATCCATGATTCTTCAGCATATTCTCCCGGATCACCTGCAGACTCAGCTGATGCTCCTCATCAAATCCACTCAGATCATCCGAAGCACTGCCGCATAAACCTTGCCGGGCATAGACCAGTCATCCTTATATTCATGTCCGATTTCAGTGCACACGCGATGAGATAATTCACACCGTTTCTTGTCACAATATCAAACCGATGTGCACGTGCGGAAGATCGACCAGCGTACGGATTTCCCAGATTCCGTCTGGTCCCGGCGATGCAATGATGATCTTTGCCTCCTTGGAATCATTCGAGAGAGTAGAATTTGTGCGTTGCCAGAAAAACACCATCACTTCCCGAACCTGCACCATACTCATGACCTCCCCGGACCTTCCCATTACTGTCTCTTCCTGATTGCCCTCAGATCAAACAGATAACATGGATCCTGCTTTTCTGCCGCTACCAGAATATGTCTCTTTCCCTGATATGTAAGCGGTGCAATCGAATAACATTTTGTAAGATTTGATATGACTTTTTACTCACTTTCATGACCTTGATCTTCCCTCTCTTTCATTATACAGTCTGCCTGTCCAGAATCTCTGTCATCATCTTCACAGCAAAATCAATATCTTCTTTCCACGCCGGACTGCCTGTATACCAGAATTCCGTCACATAGCGACGCACGCCCAGTTCCCAGGCTTTGCGGATACTGGATTCAAAATCTACATGTCCGGTTCCAAACGGAATCTCCTGAAACTTGCCCGGAACTGTTTCCTTCAGATGCATGGCTGCCAGCCTTCCTCTTCCGGTCTCCAGATCCTTAATTACATCTCCGCCCTCTGCCTTTGCGGCATTGGTGATATTGCCGAGATCCGGATACACATTCAGATACAGCGAATCAACGAGATTTACATATTTCATGGATTTTGAACGGTATTCATAAACGGAGTCTCCATTGTCTCGAATCCAAGGACAATGCCCTTTGCCGCTGCCATCTCAACTGCTTTTTTTCAGATTCTTGGCAAACCGTTTTCTGGTCTCTTCACTGCCCTCTTCATAATATACATCATACCCTGCCAGCTGAATGATACGGATTCCGAGATCCTCTGCCAGTTCAAGTGCTTTCTCCATAATCTCCATACCACGACCGGAAACTTCCGGCTGGCTGCTTCCCAACGGATATTTTCGATGTCCGCTCAGGCACATTGTACGGATTGGCATTCCCGTCTCATACATCAGACGGACCAGTTCCAGACGCTCTTGTTTTCCCATGTCAAGATCGTTTCAGCTTTTCTTCTGTCTCATCAATACCGATCTCTATAAAATCATAGCCCGCAGCTTTTGCTGTCTCCATCTTTTCCTTCCAGCTTAATTCTGCCGGCATTGCTTTCTCATATATTCCTAAGGTATATGGTTTCATATTTCAAAATCTCCTTTGTGTACCTGATGAATCAAAACGCCCGCACTGCGCAGTTCATCCAGTACATCCTGAGGTGCTTTTTCATCTGCGATCAAATGCTTGATTCCCCATCGGCGAACTTGTAAAGCTGCTGTTTTTTCCGATTTTTGTACGATCTGCCAGAAGATATACATCCTCTGTCACATTCTGTCATCACCTCATTTACTTTTTTACTTCCGCCGCAATCTCCGTTGTCATTCCGGAAAGCATAGAAATTCCGGAACACCCCATAAACGCTTTCTTCGGGAATACATTCTGTACACTTCGGATTGCAAAATCGCCGACCATGGCATCTTTTGGGGATGCCGTAGTTCTCCTCCGGTCAGAATAATACTGATTCCATCATAATATTCTCTGCCGATTGCTTTTCCATTGTTCGCGATCACAGTCACATTGCGGCACTGGATATAATCCAGCATCTGCAATGCGTTGCGGCTTGTATTGATGAAGAGAGAATCGCCGTCTTCTACCAGTCCTGCCGCATACCTCGCGATCAGCTTACGGTACATCTGCACTTCATTTTTCTCCGCAGTCTCCCGGTCTGCCACCTGGGCGCCTCCGTAAAATCTGACCAACAGCTTCTGCTCTTCCAGATACTGCAGATCTCTGCGATCGTAATCAAAGAAACTCCCATCCGCTTTTGCCAGTTCATCCACCCGTACGGTTGGATTTTCACGCAACAGCTCCAGAATACTCTTCCTTCTTGCATCTACATATGCTTTTTCTCTCTTCATCTTCCTCACCTCACTTCTTTTCTGCTGTCTTTCAACAAATCTACAGAATTCCGTTCTCTTTTAATTTTGTCTCGATTTCAGGAGCTGACATCACATTTTTCAGCGGAATTACAACTACACCCTTTGCTTTTGCATCTTCAAACATATTTGCAAAATTCTGTGCACACACAAGTACATCGTACTGAACTGCACTGCTCTTTCCTTCTGAGAGCGGACAATGATGTACCTTGCCAGGTTTGATGTTATTCTTTTTCAGAACCTTCTCAAGTGCCATCTGAGCCATCAGGCTGGAACTGAACCATTTGCGCAGCATACTAAAAATTTCAAATTCTGATTTGTCATTGTGAATCTCTCCTTTGCTCTTTTTCTTAATTATATGACGATATGATGTTTCTTTCAATTATTTCAGGCTATTCTGCCCGAGCCTTTTTCGCTTTCAGTTCTTTATAAGCCTCGTAATCTTCTGTCATCAGGAAATATCCTTCTTTATCCTTGCGGTACTGAATCTGTGGAATTGCCAACAGAGCAATAAATACGATCGCAATACCTGCGTAGCTTAAGTACTTCATCACAACTGTAAATACCGGCCATACCACTGCCCAGTCCCACATACCTAAGTATCCGCCGTATGCAGCCATTCCAACCCATCCTGCAATGAGCGCTGAACCAAATACTTGGCAGAGACCGGAAATAAACGGAAGGATCATCGTTGCCTTCAAACCGCCTTTTTCATTGACAAATACACCAATGGTCGCATTGTCGAAGAATACCGGAACGAATCCGCAGATTACAAGTACCGGGCTCTTTAACAGTACCAGTGTTGCAATTGCAACGATCTGTCCGATGAAACCTGCCAAAAATCCAAGTGTCACTGCGTTTGGAGCTCGAATCCGAAGATTACCGCACAGTCCACACAGGAACAGATCCAGGAAGCAGTTTGTCTGCGATTCCCTGGAAGGATGCTGTCAGCTCAGCAACGAAAGTACGAACCCCAAGCTGAAGGATTGCCAGATATACTGCAAAGTACAGACAAGTCTGGATCACATAGAATACCATGCTCTGTCCTTCCTGCATAAATCCGCCTTCGATCAGATAATCTCTTCCAAGTACACAGGATTGCTCAAAGAATGCCAGCATCAAAATAGACGCGGAAACCATATTGTCATTGAACATAGACATGAATCCTGGAAGCTCGATATCTTCGATTCTTTTTACTTTTTGCCTTTATTTTCTTATTCTCATTACCAAACAGTTTTCCTGCCAGCCAGTAGAAAAATGCAACCCCAAACATCTGCTGATGCGCCAAACAGAAACCTGCTCCATCTGTTACCTCCTGACAAGGTTTGATCGTCAGGTTCGAACCAACTGCCCAATACGCTCAAGAAGCAATGCCATAACGATCAGCATTCCGACTCTATTTGTCAGAAGCGCCGGACAGGCAAACATAATCAGCCAGTAAGCAGTCGCTGCCTGCTGTACCTGTACATTACCTGTAGTAAAAGTGCACGCATCTTTGTGTACTTTGTAAAGCGTACCAGAAGAATGTTGACAATAAATGCAATAAACAGAAGAATCATAGCATCTCCAAAAGCCTTTTCCAAATACCTCTTCTACACCTACTGTTACTGCATTCTGTCCAAAATATGGATCAATCACCATCGCATCCATATTAAATCGGTCTTTGAGTCCTACCAGCACCGGCCGGAAGTTATTTGTCAGTCCACCGGAACAACTGTCAAGATCGGATATCCTACAATTGCTTTGAGTGTACCGCCAAGAGTATCATACCACGGTTTTCCCAGAAGTATATAACCTACCATAACGATCAAACCAATCATAAACGCCGGCTGCTGAAGAATATTTGTCGCAAAAATACGACCATACAGTCATTAATATATCCATTTGTTCACCCCTGTATCTATGCTTTTCTTTTTTACCTCTCGTTTCCTTTGCCGTTTCCTTTATGCGTCCAGATATTTTTCCTGGAGTTTTAAAAGATCTTCTTCGGTTTCGACATCGGCAAGTTCCTCAACCAATTCTTCATTCATCAGCATTTCGAAAGTCTGCTCATATTCTGAAGATGCTGCTCATTATTGCAGGCAGCCAATGTAAAGAATAGCTGTGCATCCATTCCGGATTGCCTTCTTCGAAGCTCACCGGTTTTTTCAGTTTCATAAACGCAATCTCTGTTTTATGCACTCCTTTTGCACCCTCCTGAGAATGCGGCATCGCAATGTTCGGCGCGATCACAATATAAGGTCCATATTTTTCCACACATGCGATAATATCTTCTTTATAATTTTCTTCTATTGTTCCATCTGCCTCCAGCACTTCACAGCTCATCCGGATGGCCTCCCGCCAATCCGGTGCACTGTCTGCAAACTTTACATGTTTTTTCTCTACAAATTCTCTCAGCATCACTTCCACCTCCGGCAATTACAGAAGAGAACGGAATGGAATATTCTGTGGTGCTTCAAAGCAGTCCTCGAAACCTCTTCTGTGATGATATGCTCTTTTCTCCTTGTCTGTCGGATAAACGTATTTTCCTCCGACCTCCCAGAAGAATGGATGAAACTCATATCCGAGACGATCTTTTTTTCATATGATAGAGAACGTTGATCTCGTTGACATCTGCCATGAAGTTCGTCCATACATCATAGTGAATCGGGACAACAACTTTACAGCGAAGTGCTTCTGCCATACGGAGAATATCTACAGAAGTCATCTTGTCCTGCATACCTACCGGATTCTCTCCGTAGGATCCGAATGCCACATCAATGTCATAATCTTTTCCATGTTTTTGCAAAGTAGATTGAGTAGTGAGAATCTCCACTGTGGTAAATATTTCCTCCCGGTGTCTTGATCAGGTAATTGACTGCCTTATCATCCATATCTGTCGGGCATTTTCCTGTCAATTCTTCTCTGTCCTCTCCTTGAGAATCTGTTGTCACAATACAGGTACGGTCAAAGGAATCCAACGCGATAATCTCAATGTCTTTAATCTTGATGCTGTCTCCCGGTCTCACCGTAATACACCGGTCTGCCGGAACTCCCATTTCTCCCAGAGCTCTACGGATTTTTCGGCCCGATAAACGGAACCGGAATTTCTTTTCCATTCTCATCTGTTGTCATCATACCGCTCTTGATCACGTGGGCTGCATATTCCGCACTCATGTGATCCTGATGATAATGTGTTGCAAGCACAGCATCCACACCTTTGATTGCGAATGGATCGATTACAAATGGTACGGCTCTTAAATTTGGCTGCATTGCTCTCGCACCACACATATTCGCCATCTGATGGCCAACCTTCATCTTTCCGTCTCCGTGAGATCTCTTTCCATTTCCGCACCAGAGATCCACGGTGATGTTGCATCCTCCCGGAGTCTTGAACCACATTCCGGTGCATCCAAGCCACCACATTGCAACGGTTCCCGGCTTTTACTTCTTCATTTTCAATTTCTTCATTCAGCCAGGTTCCCCACTCCGGAAATGTACTCATGATCCAATTTTCTCTTGTGATTTCATCAATCTTGCTCACGTTGCTTCCTCCTTCGTTTTACGATTGTTTTTGTTTCGTTATATGCATATTAGCATCTTTTATGATTTTTACAACGTACTTATATGTTCGTTTATCATTTATATGTTCATTTATTTGTTTTCTATGATTTAAACAATTTTTGTTCTCTATTTTTATGCACTTTTTTACCATAAATTCCTCTTATACAACAGTTTTTTTCATCGTCTGCAAATACAAAAAACAGAGACCATATTCTCAAACCCTGAATACGATCTCTGTTACTCTTATAATTCCATCGCCTTCCACAACTGTGCTTTCACTTCATCAGACGCAAACGCCACCTCAATGGCATTTTTGTCATCTGCACTTCTTGTTCTCTGGTCACTGCATACTGTTCTCTGAGAAACGCAAACTCTTTTTCCAGCGTTGTCTGGCTGACCATCCGATTATCCGTATTGATCGTAACAAGAAGGTTCTCCCGCAAAAACTCCTGGATGGGATAATCCGCAGGATCCTTTACCGCTTTTGTCTGCATATTGCTGAGCGGACACATCTCGATTCCAATGTGTCTGTCTCTGCAGATCCGGATTGCTTCTTTCTGCCCGCGAAGCGCAATTCCATGGCCCACTCTGGAAGCACCGCACTGCACTGCATCCAGAATATTCTGCACACTGCCGCACTCACCTGCATGAAGTGTGAACGGCATCTCCATCCGTTTTACTTCCGCAAACAGGTTCATAAACTGCGACATCGGAAATGCCGCTTCATTTCCTGCCAGATCCGCTGCACAGACACCGTTTCCAAGAAACTCTCTCGCAGCTTTTTAACATCTGTAGATTTGCCTCTTCCTTCTCATGGCGCATGGCACACACAATCACACCATAATCAATGTCAAATTCCTTCTTGCCCTGCTCCATTCCCCGCAGTACAGACTCAATGACCTGCTCTGTAGACAGACCTCTCTGTCCGGAAAAAAGCGGTGCAAACCGTGCCTCGATATAATCGACCTGGTCTGATGCGGCACTTTTCATCAAATCATAACCGGCTCGCTCAAGCCCCTTTTCTGTCTGCAGACATTCCAGCGGAATCTCAAATTTCTCCAGATATTCTGCCAGACTCTGACAATCCATATCTGCCTGCAGCTCTTCCAGTTTTACACTTCTTCCCAGAAGTTCTTCAATACATCCCTGACTTAAGGATCCATCCAGATGACAGTGCAGATCCAGCCTGGGAAGTCTGTTTTTTCCCGTCATACGCGTTTTCACTCCTCTTCTCTCAAATTTGCCGGTCCAAATCAAACGGCAGTATCTCTTCCAGTGTTTTTGCAAACATCCACCGTTTCCGTCCTCAAGAACGATCTGAAATTCTTTTGGGTCACAAAATTCCATCATCACCTGACGGCATACTCCACAAGGCGCACAAAGTTCTCCTTTTTTACTCCCTTTCGGACCTCCGACGATCGCAATCGCCCGAAATTCTTTCACGCCCTCTGACACTGCCTGAAAAAACGCAGTTCTTTCTGCACAGTTTGTAGCACTGTATGCCGCATTTTCGATATTACATCCTAGATAAACCGTTCCGTTTTTCTGCCAGAAGGGCAGCGCCTACCTGAAATCCGGAGTAAGGAGAGTATGATCTCTCTTTTCCCTCATATGCCAGACGGATCAATTCCTCTTTTTGCTTTTCCATCCAGATCTGTTCCAAATTTAAATTCTTTTTTCATTGCGCACTCTCCTTGCACTGCTGCACATCCTACGCCAGAGTTTCTCCAATCAGACGAATCGATTCTGTGACAAGACGCTTAAAGTCCTCTGCCACTCTGTCTGCTGTCTCCTGCACTTCTTTGTGATCCAGCTTCTGCGTGGACATTCCTGCTGCCAGATTCGTGATACAGGAAATTCCGCACACCTTCATTCCCATATGTCTTGCTGCCATAGCTTCACATGCGGTGCTCATTCCTGCTGCATCGCCTCCCCATGTCCTGCACATGCGGATCTCTGCCGGTGTCTCATAGCTTGGTCCGGTAAACTGCATATAAACACCTTCCTTAAGAGCAACACCTGTGTTTGCCCCGGCTTTGCGGATCACATCCTGCAATTCTTTGTTATACACTTCACTCATATCCGGAAAACGAACGCCCAGTTCTTCGATATTCGGTCCGATCAGAGGGCTCGGAACCGCTGTCGTAATCTGATCTGCGATCAGCATCGATCTCCCCGGATGAAAGTCAAAATTCACACCTCCTGCTGCGTTGGTCAGCATCACGATTTTGCCCCCAGCATTCCCATCAGACGTACCGGAAGTACCCACATCCTGCATCATATCCCTCATAGAAATGCACTCTTCCCTGCATTGCCACAACCGGGACACCTTCTACATAACCAAATAAAAATCTTCCCTTGTGTCCGGTCACGGTAGACACCGGAAATCCTTCAATCTCAGTGTATTCCATCGTCTCTTCCACCTGCATGGTCTCTTGCATAGTCTCCCCAGACCGGATCCTAAGATCAATGCCACCTTCGGCTGAAATTTAATTTTACTTTTCACTGCATCTGCGCATTTTACTAATTTTCATAAATCTGGTTCATCATTTCGACCCCTTTCTATCAATGGCTCAATTAATTTGGATACCAGTGCATGAAGCTGCTCATATTGCCCTTCATCAATATAAAATGTTTTTTCCGCTACGGCCGATCCAGCCCCTGCTCTTCAAACTTTTTACCGCACGGTTCACGGTCTTTACACTTAAGCCCGAATATTCTGCCAGTTCCTGTCTTGTATTGGTAAATGTTAATTTTCCGTTTTTTGCATATTTTTATATCTGTGTTCAAAAAGAACCGCCACCCGGTCTGTCCCCCGGCACAAACATATAAACTCCGGCTGGTCACTCCCTGCTCATACAGATAATGTCCCACGATCTTGGCTTCCTGCTTCAGCGCACGGATATCTGTGCGAAGCCACCTTTTCATAGACATCGGCCGGAATGCGGATCGATCGCGGTGTCATCGTCTGCAGGGTTGCCTGATACGTATCCAAGATCCACGATCAGCTCCATCCCGCCCATGGCATCCATCCCGTCAAACTGCATAAAGTCATAGGCAATGCCGTATACCCGGTAGTCTGTGATTTTAAACATCCCCCCTCACAATAATGTGTACGGTATCTACTGGCTGATTTTCTCTGATAAATACAACATTTTTATCCAGTTCCACCACACGGAAAGAATCCAGCAGCCAATCTGGAGCATCCTGAAAAACTGTTCAACCTCTTCCCGTCGTTCTTTTTTCAGCTCCCGCATAATAGGGAGCACTTGATATAGACGATCTGTTCCCCATACATCCCCTTCCTTTGTATCTGGTAAATAGTCTCCTTACTATTATAAAACAAATCGCCGAAAAAACACAAGTTCTTACATTTCCGTGAAAAAAATTTCCGGCTGACATTTAAAATCTGCCAGCCGGATACATGTACGCCATTCTTATTTGATCAGCTCTACTTTTACAACTTCTGTCGGAACACCTGTTGCATCCTCTGCTGTCTGGTCATTTCCAACTTTAATTGTACCGTCTTTTAACTGTGCATACAAGTTCATCATATTTTCCTGTGTGAATACTTTAAATTTAGAAGTTTCCATTGGAAGTTTTACACCATCCTGAGAAGCGTCCAGAGTCACTGTTTTTTCCTCCCCTGGAAGCTGTCATTATAGTAATCTTCCAGTGCTCCATAAATAGAATCTCCAAGGTTCTTCATTGCGGAAGTGATGACTGTCTCAGACTCTACAGACTGGTCAACGTCTACACCGATCACAACTTTGTCTGCTGTCTCTGCCGCTTTCATAACAGAGTTTCCAACTCCGCCGCCACATGCAAAGATACACTCTGTTCCTTCATTGTACCATGCTGCTGCTTTTGCGTTGTTTTCCGGAGATGCATCAAAGTTTCCTACATAAGTATATTTCATTTTGATGTCCCCTGCTTTGAGTCCCATATCTTTTGCTGCCGCATCTGCTCCCTGGATAAATCCATATCCATAGCGGATAACCGCAGGTACCGCGATACCACCCATAAATCCAAGATTCTTGTATCCTTCTGTCACCGCTGCATATCCAGCCAGATATCCGGCCTGCTCTTCCGCATACATGATAGACATTACATTGTCTTCGATCTGTACATTTCCGTCCCTTATCCTTTGGCTCTGCATCTACAAGGATAAAGCTTACATCCGGATATTTTGTCTGTGCCTCCATGATCGGATACTCAAACAAGAATCCCGGTGTTGCAATAACTTTTGCCCCGCCTTTTACTGCCAGATCAATGGCATTCATACAAGCCTCATCAGATTTTTCTGTTGGTTTGTAATATTTGTGTGTCAGGTTGTTGTCTTTTGCGTATTTTTCAAGTCCTTCCCATGTTCCCTGGTTAAATGACTTGTCATCAATGGTTCCAACGTCTGTGATCAGTGCCAGCTCATAACCGCCTTTTCCGCCTTTGTCTCCATCTTTTTTGCATCAGATCCTTCACTTCCTGGTTTCTGTACACATCCTGTCATTCCGACAACGAGTGTTGCTGCCATAAGCAGACTTAAGATTTTCTTTTTTCATGTCTTCTCCTCCTTAATATCCACTGGTCTGTTCGCCCTGAATCAGTTGAATTGCAGAGCTGGTACCAATTCTATCACATCCTGCTTCCAGGAATGCTTCCATATCAGCCACTGTCTTGACTCCGCCCGCTGCTTTCATTTTTACGTCCGGTCCGATATTCTCTCTAAATAAACGGATGTCTTCCAGTGTTGCTCCGGCTGTTCCAAATCCGGTGGAAGTCTTGATGTAATCTGCTCCCGCCGCTGTCACAGCTTTACACATCGCGATCTTTTCTTCCTCTGTCAGATAGCAGGTCTCAATGATCACTTTTAAGATCTTATCGCCTGTAATCTTCTTGAGTGCCGCAATTTCTGCCTGTACCGCATCGTAATTTCCGTTTTTCACATCGGAAATATTCACTACCATATCTACTTCAGATGCACCGTCTCCAGTGCTTTTTTGTCTCCGCCGCCTTTGCCTCTGTAACGCTGTACCCCAGTGGAAATCCCACTACTGTACAAATATTGATCTTCTCTCCATACGTATCATGCACCCGCTTGATGTAGCATGGCAGGATACATACAGAAGCTGTCTCGTATTCGATCGCTTCCTCACATAATTTCTGAATGTCTTCCCAAGTGGCAAATGCCCTCAGCTGTGTGTGATCCACATGTTTCAAAATTTCTTTCTGATCCATTTTTGTTCGCCGCCTTTCTTTTTAAAAAATACTCTACCTGCTCTTTTTTGTAACACGTGCGTAAACAAGCTTTTTTTTCCTCTTCTGCACGTATACTTTTTGTGTCACTGCTGACAATAACGCTTCGCTGCCGCTTCAAATAATTCTTCTCTGAAGCATACATAGTCGCCAGAGACTCGCCTTTTTCCACATAATCTCCCACTTTTTTGTGAATGATAATACCTGCCGCGAAATCAATCCCACTGTCTTTCGTCTCTTCCGGCTCCCAGCATTGCAGAAGCGATTCCACAGCTCTCCGTATCCATAAATGTAATATATCCAGATTCCTTCGCGCAAACTTCATAAGAATATGGAGCTTTTGCAAACTTCTGCGTATCCCAGATCACCGCATCATCACCGCCCTGGGCTCTCACCATAGCTGCCAGATGCTCCAGTGCCTTCCGTTTGCGATCACTTTTTTACCATACTCTTACACTCATCCAGCGTTCCTTTTTCCTGCCAGATAGAGCATATTAGAGGCAAGATGCATACAAACCACTGTCAGATCCCTGTGGTCCGTTTCCCTTTGAGTGTCTCCACTGCCTCGATCACTTCCAGGCTGTTTCCGATATTATGTCCCAGCGGAATGTCCATATTGGTAATCAGGGCAACCGTACGTTTTCCTGCATTTTCCCCAATGGAGACCATCTCTTTTGCAAGTGCCACGGAATCTTCCAGTGTCTTCATAAAAGCTCCGCTTCCAGTCTTGACATCCAACAGGATACAGTCGTTTCCGGCTGCCAGCTTTTTACTCATAATGGAAACTGCGATCAGTGGAATACTGTCCACAGTCGCTGTCACATCCCGAAGCGCATACAGTTTTTTATCTGCCGGAGCCAGATTGCCGGACTGTCCGATTACACTGACTCCCGTCTTATTTACTACCTCAAAAAATTCTTCTCTTGTCAGAGTCGTCCGAAGTCCGGGAATCGATTCCAGTTTATCTACAGTTCCTCCGGTATGTCCCAGACCCCGACCGGACATTTTTGCCACTTTTTGCACCACATGCCGCTACAATCGGTGCAATGATCAGTGTAGTCTTGTCTCCGACTCCACCGGTAGAATGTTTATCCACCTTAGTTCCTTCAATCCCGGAAAGATCTACCATATCCCCGGAATGAGCCACTGCCAGTGTCATGGCAAGTGTCTCTTCCTCTGTCATTCCCTGAAAATACACTGCCATCAAAAAATGCAGACATCTGATAATCAGGAATATTTCCCGCTACGTATTCTTCTACCAGATACTGAATCTCTTGGTGGTTTAAAGCTTCTCCGTTTCTTTTTTTTTTTTCATGATCAGGTCATACATTCTCATTGTCTTATCCCTGCCTTTCCTCGACTATCTGCTTCCCTTGTCATATGGGATTCCCTCTGCTTTCGGAGCCTGTGAATTCTTGGAGAAGAATGCCAGAACAACCAGTGTTGCAATATAAGGAATCATCTTGTATACCTCATTTGGTATCGGCAGTGATTTCAGGAATGGAATCGTAGAGTATGCACTGGAGAGTGTTTTCATGATTCCAAAGAAGAATGCTGCCATTAAAATCTTGTTGCTTCGCCACTGTCCGAAGATCAGAACCGCGATTGCCAAAAATCCGTATCCGGCTACACTTGCATTGAAGTTTGTAGAAGTCGGAACAACAAAGATCAGTCCTCCGATTCCTCCGAGTACACCGGAAATAATCACTCCGGCATAACGGATTTTGTAGACGTTGACTCCCACAGAATCTGCTGCTCCCGGATGTTCTCCACAGGCGCGCAGTCGGAGTCCGAATCTTGTGTTTTTGATCACAAAATGCGGCTACCGCAAAAATCAGGATTCCAATATAAGTAGAAATATAGCAATTCTGGAAGAACAAATCTCCGATTACCGGAATATCTCCCAGTACCGGCACTTTATTGATATGGAATGTGTCCGTAAACTGGATCTGCTGCATTCCCTGGATCATACGTGCTGTAAAAATCGCAAAAAGCCGGTGCAAAGAGGTTCAGCGCCGTACCGCTGATGGTCTGATCTGCTTTCATATTGATCGAAGCAAATGCATGCAGAAGACTGAACAGTCCTCCGGTCAGTCCCGCTACCAGCATGGCGAGCAGGAACAATCCCTGACCACTTAATGTCCCCTGGAAAATATTGATAAAGAAGATCCCCGCAAAGGCTCCCATGACCATGATACCTTCCAGTGCGATATTGATCACACCGCTTCGTTCCGAATACATTGCTCCGATTGCAACGATCAAAAGCGGAATGGCAAAATACATCGTCTGCTGTACAACGAAATATGCTACATTCATGACTGTCCCTCCTTCCCTGCACGATCTGTTCCTGATTTTTTCTCTGCCTTTTTCGCTTTTCTCATCTGAAATTTATAAATCGTATTTTTAAATAACAGGGAAAGCGCTCCGCAGTAAATAATCGCTGCAATAATAATATCAATCACTTCCGGTGCGAAATCAAACAGCTGCATATTGTTTCCGCCTACTGTGATATATCCGATGAAAAGTCCTGCAAATAAAATTCCGATCGGATTGGAAAGTCCGAGCAGTGCAACGGAAATTCCGGAGAATCCTTCCGGTGCGATCACGTCCAGTACCTGCATATATTTTCCGGAGTTTGCCAGATATAACAGTGCACCGCCGAGTCCGGAGAGCGCACCTGCGATCACCATGGAAAGTACGATATTGCGCTTTTCATTGATACCTGCATACCGGCTGGCATCCGGATTCATTCCGCAGGCTTTCAGTTCGTATCCGAAAATCGTCTTATTCAACAGAATGTAAATTAAGATCACGCATCCAATGGCGATCAAAATTCCGACATTGATGCTTGCTCCCGGGAACAGTTTATCCAGTCCGCCTTTCGGAAGATTTGCTCCCCCTGCTACTGCCATGGACTGATTCTTTACCTGATCATATACGGTATTCTGAATCAGCATATTGGTCAGATACATTCCGATATAGTTCATCATAATGGATGAAATTACTTCATTTACATTGAAAAAAAGCTTTAAAAAGTCCAGGAACCATGCCCCAGAGCGCTCCTGCCAGAATCGCTGCCAGAAGTGCCGCCAGACAATGAACTCCGGCGGGAGAAATGTGAATTTGACTCCCACATATACCGCTGCAAACGCACCGGCTGTAAACTGTCCGGACGCTCCGATATTAAACAATCCGGTCTTAAATGCAAATCCTACGGAAAGTCCTGTCATGATCGGCGGTGTCGCCATATACAGCACCTGTCCGAATCCCTGCATTCCATCCGTAAACCCACCCTGAATGATCGTCATAAATCCGCCGAATGCCTGGCTTGGATTACTGATCGGAAGAAGAATGATCAGACCAAACAACAGACCGCAGACGATCGCAAGAATGGAGGAACTGAAATTGACAAAGCCTCCTCCTTTAAACAAATTCTTAATCTTCATTCTTCACACTCCCTTTTCGCTCCTGCCATATAAAGTCCGAGTTCTTCTGTCGTAATCTTCTTCGGATCCAGATCGCAACAATCTCACCCTCGTACATGACGATGATCCCTTGTCACTGACATTCATCACCTCATCCAGTTCCAGTGAAACGAAAAGAACTGCCTTTCCTGCATCCCGCTGCTCAATGAGCTGTTTGTGGATGTACTCGATGGCACCTACGTCCAGACCTCGTACCGGCTGTACTGCAATGACAATTTCCGGATTACGGTCCAGCTCTCTGGCAATAATCGCTTTCTGCTGATTTCCGCCCCGACATGCCTCTGGCAATACTCTTCTCCCCCTGACTGGAACGGATATCAAATTTCTCGATCAGCATTTTCGCATACTGACGAATCGCATCAAATTTTAAAAAGCCGTGATTCTGGAATCTCCTGGTATAGTAAGACTGCAGAACCAGGTTTTCCTGAAGTGTGTAATCTAAAAACCAGTCCGTCTTTGTGACGATCTTCCGGAATATGCGCCACTCCGTCCAGACATTTCTGACGAATACTCTCTTTGGTGATATCCTTTCCATTTAAGATCACCTGTCCATGCTCGATCGGTATCAGACCTGTGATTCCATATACCAGCTCAGACTGTCCGTTTCCGTCAATACCTGCCACGCAGAATCTCGCCTTTTCTTACCTGGAAAGATACATTGTCAACCGCAGCTTTTCCATGATGTCTGGATTTTACAGTCAGATTTTTCACTTCCAGAACCGGTTCTCCCGGTGTCATCTCCGGTTTGTCTACGATAAAGTTGACCTTGCGTCCGACCATCATCTCAGACATCTGCTCTTTGGATGTCTCTGCCACCTCGACAGTTCCGATGTATTTTCCTTTTCTCAGAACACTGCATCGATTTGCAACTTCTTTGATCTCATTGAGCTTATGTGTGATAAAGATAATGGATTTTCCTTCTGCGATCAGCTGCTTCATCACCTTCATCAGTTCACTGATTTCCTGTGGTGTCAGAACTGCTGTCGGCTCGTCAAAGATCGAGGATATCATTGTCGCAGTAGAGCATCTTTAAGATCTCCACTCTCTGCTGCATCCCAACTGTGATATCCGAAATATACGCATCCGGATCGATCTTGAATTTGTACTTCTCACTGAGCTCCATTACTTTTTTTACGGGCTGCATCCATTTTTGAGCACACCCCATCTTTGTTGTCTCACGTCCCAGAACAATACTTTCCAGAACTGTGAAGTTGTGTACCAGCTTGAAGTGCTGGTGTACCATTCCGATTCAAGATCAGTTGGCGTCATTCGGGTTGTTGATGTTCACTGTTTTCCCATTGATGCGGATCTCTCCTTCCTCCGGCTGGTACAGACCGAAGAGAACGCTCATCAGTGTTGACTTTCCTGCTCCATTTTCACCGAGCAGCGCGTGGATCTCGCCTTTTTTTTTTACCTGGAGGGTGATATCATCGTTTGCTTTGAAATTTCCAAACTGTTTGGTGATGTGGTTCATTTCAATTACATATTCCACATTCGCTTCCTCCCTTTCTCTTTTTTATTTCTTTAAAATGTATTCTTTCATACTTGTTCCGTCCGTATTATTTTCCACATTGAAAATATCAAGGATCGTTGCTGCAATATCTGCAAAACTTTCTCTTGTTCCGAGATTCACATCTTCCCGGATGCTCTTGCCGTAAACAAGAAACGGTGTGTGCTCCCGTGTGATCCGTTCCCGGAAATCCCGGATCGCATCCGTGATCGGCAGTGATCATCAGAATATCGTCATCTCATCCGTTCCATAAAGGTTCCCAGCTGACGGTCAAATGTTGTCGCCGCCTCTGCATAGCCTTTCCTATTGTTCCTGTGTCCGTACACCATGTCAAAATCCACCAGATTCACAAAACAGATTCCGTTAAAATCTACATCCTGTGTCTCGATGGTTTTCCATTCCGTCCACATTATTCTGGATACGCTGTGTATGCTGGATTCCTTGTCCTGCAAAAAAATATCATAGATTTTTCCTACACCATACGTATCATATCCGGCTTTTACAAGTGCATCCAGCATCGTGTCTTTTGGCGGCAGTAAGGAAAAAATCATGCCGGTTCGCAGTTCTGGTAAAATTCGGTGCTGTCCCGATAAACGGTCTTGCAATGACACGTCCAACCCCATGCTCTCCCACAAGGATCCTTCTTGCGATCTCACAGTCCCGATACAGTTCTTCGATCGGAACCACATCTTCATGTGCTGCAATCTGAAATACACTGTCCGCAGAAGTATATACAATCAGCGCTCCTGTCTCTACATGCTCCTGCCCGTAATCCCGGATCACGTCTGTTCCGGAGTACGGCTTGTTGCACAGAACCTTCCTTCCCGTCTCACGCTCAAACGCATCCAGCACTTCCTTCGAAATCCATCCGGATACGTCGGAAGCGGTTTTGGAGAGATCACTCCGGCAATATCAATGATATCATTCTTCATTCTAGGAAGAACAACCTGTGCCTCTGGATCTCCGAATCTGGCATTGTATTCCAGAACCTTTGGTCCGTCTGCTGTCAACATCAGTCCGAAGAAAATAACACCTTTGAAAGGTCTTCCTTCTGCTTTCATAGCATCTACTGTAGGCTGATATACATATTTCTTACAGAACTCGTCTACTTCCTCTGTATAGAACGGGCTTGGGGAAAATGTTCCCATTCCACCTGTATTCAGACCGGTATCTCCATCTCCTGCGCGCTTGTGATCCTGTGCGGAAGTCATGGTCTTAATCGTATTACCATCTACAAATGATAATACAGATACTTCCCTTCCTGTCATGAATTCTTCAATAACCATCTCATTACCGGCTGTACCGAATTTCTTATCCAGCATGATCGTCTTCACGCCTTCTTCTGCCTCTTCCAGATCCTTACAGATCAGCACACCTTTTCCAAGTGCCAGACCGTCTGCTTTTAATACGATCGGGAATTTGGCTTCTGTCTTCAGATATTCGATTGCCTTGGCAGGATCTGTGAAATTCTCATACGCTGCAGTCGGAATGTTGTATTTCTTCATAAGATCCTTGGAAAATGCTTTTGATCCCTCAAGGATGGCTGCATTCTTTCTAGGTCCGAAGGTGCGGATGCCTGCTGCTTCCAGTTCGTCTACCAGACCGCCAACCAGTGGATCATCCATTCCTACGATTACGAGATCAATCTCTTTTTCTTTTGCAAATGCAACCAGCTTGTCAAATTCCATGGCTCCGATCGGTGCGCATTCTGCAAATTCCGCAATTCCCGCATTACCCGGAGTGCAGTAAATCTTGTCTACCTTATCGCTTTTTGCAACGCTGTATGCGATTGCATGTTCTCTTCCGCCACTTCCAACGATTAATACTTTCATCTTACACTGCTCCTTTATCCTCTATGACTCGATCGTCACATGATGTCCTTCTACTTTTACTTTGCCGTTTGCAATCAGATCAATGGCTCTTGGCAGGATCTTCCACTCTGCCTGCTCCATCACACGTCTCTGCAGAACTTCCGGAGTGTCTCCCTGTTCTACTTCAACTGCTTTCTGTAAAATGATCGGGCCTGTATCGGTCCCTTCATCCACAAAATGCACTGTGGCTCCTACCACTTTCACGCCGCGTTCCAGTGCTTTTTCATGCACCTTCAGCCCATAGAACCCGGTTCCGCAGAATGCCGGGATCAGGGATGGATGGATATTGATCATACGGTTTCTGTATTTTGCGATCATTTCTACAGGAATCACTACAAGGAATCCGGCCAGTACGATCAGATCCGGCTGCAGAGCATCTACAGCCTTCATAAATTCCTGATTGAAAATCTCACGGCTTTCATAATCTTTTGGAGAAATGCACTGATTCGGAATGCCGTGTTTCTCGGCACGCTCCAGTGCATATGCATTTTTATTATTACTGATCACACCGGCGATCTTCGTGTTCGTGATCACGCCGGAATCTACCGCATCAATGATCGCCTGCAGATTCGTTCCGCCGCCGGATACCAGAACTACGACATTTAGCATAATGTCACTCCTTTTTCTCCGTCTTCGATATGACCGATCACATACGGAGTATCACCTGTCGCTTTGATTGCTTCCATTGTCTTATCCACATCAGCAGGATCAACGGCAACGATCATACCGATACCCATGTTATAAGTATTGTACATCATGCTCGTCAACGTTACCCTCTTTTGCAAGCATTTGTGAAAAATTGGAGGAATCGGGTAGCTGTCTTTTTCTACAACGGCTCTTACTTCCGTCTTTTTAACATTCTCGGAATGTTCTCATAGAATCCGCCGCCTGTGATATGGCTGCAGGCTTTCACTTTCACGCCTGCGTTCTTTACGCTCTTTAATGCGTTGACATAGATTCTTGTCGGAGCAATCAGTGCCTCTCCAAGTGTCGTTCCAAGGTCATCATAATATGTATCTAGGGATTCTTTTGTCATCTCGAATACTTTACGTACCAGAGAAAATCCGTTGCTGTGGATACCTGTAGATGCCATACCGATCAGTACATCTCCAGCTTTTAAGTCTTCTCCTGTGATCATGTCTTTCTTGTCGCACACACCAACTGCGAATCCTGCAAGGTCGTATTCGTCTTCCGGCATAAGTCCAGGGTGTTCTGCCGTCTCACCACCGATCAGTGCTGCTTCTGACTGGAGACAACCTTCTGCCACACCTTTTACGATCGATGCGATCTTCTCCGGATAGTTCTTGCCACATGCAATGTAATCTAAGAAGAATAATGGCTCTCCACCTGCACATGCGATATCATTTACACACATAGCTACTGCATCAATTCCGATGGTATCATGCTTATCCATGATCATGGCAAGTTTTACCTTTGTTCCACATCCGTCTGTTCCGGATAACAGTACCGGCTCTTCCATCTCTTTGATCTTCGCAAGAGAATGCTCCTGAGAATCCTCCGAGTCCGCCCAGAACTTCCGGACGCATGGTCTTCTTTTTGCCCTCAGTCACGAATCTTCCGTCCCCAATAGTATAATATTTTTTCCTTCTTTTTGTTAATACACTTATTTCTTCTAACTCTTTCATAAGGTGTGGTTATATCTAAACCGTATTGATTCATAAGCTGAACTGATTTTTCATCAAATATGCGCAGACATTCGCTTTGTTCCTCCATGTAGGAAATCCACTGGACCGGCTTGTCCGCACAACGCTTCTTCCGCGTCTCATCCAGTCGTATTCTTCCTGTCACTCTGGCTGTCCACTCCTTCACGCTCATATCCGTACTTCATCACATCCAGTTTTCGCTCGATATGTTCTTATCCAGAAACAGCGCCTCATCACATTTATGATCTGCTTCATACTGCGGATTTTACATTCCCATGCAGTTCGTCTCTTGCAATCACAATGGATGCCGGAATGCAGATGACAGGTTCGTGGATTCCCTTTGTTTTCCAACTAGCACAGCCAAAACAAGCTGCTCAAATCCC
>VOFI01001969.1_pt1 | contig 20637 bp, 19 predicted proteins | sample 5384131 | NCBI WGS metagenome assembly VOFI01 (sample SAMN12384728, study PRJNA508395) | human gut metagenome | isolation source: healthy gut H | host: Homo sapiens | reverse complement strand
AGGCATTTTCCACTTCGGGGTACGACTGTATAATTCGATTCAAATCATCGCAAACCTTGCGGGTCCGTTCCATGGAGGCCTCATTGGGCAACTGCACCGATACGATAAAATAACCTTGATCTTCCTGTGGAATAAACGAAGTCGGCCACTTGGCAAATCCATAGAAAGCAGCCAAAGCCAACACGATAAAAGCCGACAACGACACCAAAGGTTTACGCAACATCGAGCCGATAACTTTCACATATCCGTTCAAAGTCGCTCCATATCCCTTATTAAACCACTTGTACAAAAAAAACGAAGGTTCGCGGGTCGGTTGGAGAAACAATGCGCACAAAGCCGGAGTAAACGTCAGCGAATTGAACCCGCTGAATACGGTAGCGACAGCGATCGTCAAAGCGAATTGTTTATACAGTTCTCCTGTGATACCACCGATAAAAGCTGTCGGGATAAACACGGCCAATAACACCAATACCACGCCGATAACCGGACTCGTAATCTCCTCCATGGCCTTCTCGACCGCCTCCTTGCGACTATACTTTCCCGTATCGATAAGCCGGGTCGAATTTTCGACCACTACGATCGCATCGTCCACCACGATAGCTATTGCCAAAACAAGGCCGAAGAGAGTAAGCGTATTGATAGAAAATCCCATCAACTTCATCACGGCAAATGTTGCGATAAGCGAAACCGGTATGGTCAGAGAAGGAATAATCATTGCCCTGAAATTTTGTAAGAAAATAAGAATGACCAGCATCACGATAAGAGAAGTCTCCACAAACGTAACCAATACCTCATCAATAGATGCACTCACGAATTGAGTCGTATCGAGCACCACCTTATATTGCACATCGTTCGGGAAATAACGGCTCAAATCCATCATCTTCGCTTTCACAGCTTTTGCCACATCGAGAGAATTAGACCCCGGCAACTGATAAATGGCGATAGCCGCCGTTTCTTTACCGTTAATAGTCGATGTCGTATTGTAAGTCGCACTTCCCAAATCTATGGTAGCGATGTCGCGCAACCTCAGATATTCCCCGCCGGGCAACGACTTGATGATGATCCGTCCGAACTCCTCCGGCGTAGAAAGGCGACCTTTCGAAACCAATGTAAACTGGAAAGCCTCGTCCGTATCCGTAGGAGGTTGTCCCACACTACCGGCCGACACCTCCATATTTTGTGCCTGAATAGCCGAATAGACATCGGCCGGCGTAAGGCTCCGTATACGCATCAACTCCGGGTCGAGCCAGATACGCATGCTGTAATTATCGGCTCCGAACACCGTCACACCGCCTACTCCCGGCAAACGGGACAACTCGTCGGTAATGTTCAACTTGGCATAATTCGACAGATATAAACTGTTATACAATGGATTATCCGATTCCAACGCCAAGAACATGACGATATTAGTAGACTGCTTCTTCGTGATAATTCCCTGTTGTATGACAGCCTCCGGTAAATTTCCTGCGCTATGTTCACCCCCGATTCTGTACCAACACGGTCGCCATATCTATATCGGTTTCCCACCTCGAAAGTAACGGTCAGCGTATATTGCCCCGACGACGAAGACGACGAACTCATATAAATCATTCCGTCCACACCGTTCACCTGCTCCTCGATAGGTACACCTACCGTTTTCGCCACCGTCTCGGCACTCGCCCCGGGATATACAGCGGTCACCTGTACCGTAGGAGGTGTTATATCGGGAAACTGGGCGACCGGGAGCGTATAGATGGTAACCAATCCCACCAGCACCATAACAATGGCGATGACCGTAGCGAAAATAGGCCTGTTAATAAAAAATTTCGAAATCATACCCATTCATTTTTAGGAACCATTAATTCTTTTCCAAAACCGGACGAACCGGCATGCCCGCTCTCACTTTCAACAAAGCCTTTGTAACATAACGATCGGTCGGTGAAATCCCCTCGTCGATCACTCTCAAAGTATCGTTAACCAACTGTCCCGTCTCCACAGGGCGATATTCCACCACATTAGAATCGCTCACCACATACATATACTTGCCAAGTTGGTCTGTGGCAATAGAAGCCTCCCTCACCAATATCGCATGCTTGCGGCTACCATACGGCAACCGGATAGAAATATACAAACCACTCTTCAACTCGCCGGCAGGATTATCCACCTCGGCCCGTATCGAAAGCGTTCCCGTCGACAAGTCCACATTCGGCGACAAATAATCGAGTCTGCCGTAATAACTGCGGCTGGTAGGCTCCTGAAAAAAGAATCTCCACCCGGTCGCTCGGTACGGAATGTTTACCTTTGCTCTGGTTCAGCAACATTTTCAAATATTGATTATCCTCGATATTGAAATAGGCATACATTTTCTTATCCTGATAAATAGTCGCCAACTTCGTCGATTGCAAAGACCCGCTGATATAATTACCCACATCGTACAAATTGCGTGATATCCGGCCCTCGAACGGGGCTTTCACATAACAATACCCCAACTGTATGCGAGCCGTCGACAACGCAGCCTCGGCATTCCGAACAGAGGCCCTACTTTGTTCCAATTTCGACTCCGCCTGTATCAAATCGATCGTACTGATGGCATCGCTTTGCGCCGCCTCTTTCATTCGGGTGTAATTATTCTCTGCATAATCATACTGTGCCTGAGCCGTTTTCAACGCTGCCTCGGCCTGTTCCACGGCATCCTCGTATTGCGAAGGTTCGATAACGAAAAGCAACTGTCCCTTCTTTACGATCTCACCCGGCGTATAGGCCACCTGTTGCAGATATCCGTTTACACGAGCCACCAGATCGACGGTTTTGTAACGAAGTAAGGTAACCCGGATAACTCTTTATCAAAACCACCGAATCGACCGCCGGATAAGCCACCGATATTTCGGGCAGCCGAACATCGCCACTTTGCTTCTCCCCCTTTTCGATTGGCAGGAAAAAAGCGAAAACAATACAGCCACAGCCACTATCGGCATATAAGAAAACAAACATCTCATAAAATATGAATTTTAATTTTAGGGTTGACTCGAATCTATCCAACCGCCACCCAGCGATTGATATAAAAGAATAAGCGCATTGATGGCGTTTCCCTGCGCCGACACATAAGAATTTTGATACGAAAGCAATGAGCGCTGCGCATCGAGTACATTTTGGAACCCCGACAAGCCTCGCTTATACAAGTCGAGCGAGAGCGACAACGTCTTTTCACCCTCGGCCACCAGCTCTTTCAACATTGCAATTTGTTTGACGATATGCGTATAACTGTTCATGGCATTCTCCACCTCTTGGACAGCCGTCAACACAGTTTGGTTATACTGCTCTATGCCGCTATCGAGCTGAGCCCTCGCCGATGCCAAAGCCTGTATGCGCTGTGTCCCTTGAAACAAAGGCCACGAGACGGTAGGAGCCAACTGATAGGTCATACTCCTCTTATTGAAAAAATGGTCCATATCTCTGGAAGCGAACCCGATACTGCCGTTCAAATACAATTTCGGCATAAAATCAGACTTGGCTGCACCCACCGAAGCCGCATACGATGCTACCGTCCGTTCGGCCTGCCTCACATCAGGACGGCGGCGGAGCAAATTCATGGGAATACCTATACCCACTAACCTCTGATAATCGGGCAACGGCTTTGTCGTCCGAAGCATCGGACGCAACTCATCGGGATACTTCCCCAACAAAATAGCGATAATATTGATCTGTTTCTCTATACCCGCTTCAAGAGACGGCAAAGAAGCCTTTGTATTGAAATAAACCGTCTTGGCTTGCGAAACGTCGAGTTGCGACGCCAATCCGGTCTCGTACCTCACCTCCGTAATATGCAGGATACTCCGTTGCGATTGGATATTGCTCTCGGCCACGATATACTGTTGCTGATACGTGCGTAATGTCATATAAGCAGTCGCCACTTGGGCACACAGAGACACCATCGTCCGTTATATTCGTCCCGGGAAGCACGGAACAACTCTTTCTTCGCTTTGGCCCTCTGACGTATCGAACCGAACAAATCGATTTCCCAACTCACCGACAAATCACCCGAAGCATATTGGGAATAAGTGTTATCGGCAGCCTCGCCCCAGATAACCGCTATTACGGGTCTTCGTCCAACCGGCCGAAAAATTCACCGACGGATAGAAACCGCCCTGTTCCATACGCCAAGCCGCTCTGGCCATACGTATGCGATCAGCGGCCGCCAACAAATTATGGTTACTGTCCACCGCCTCTTGAATCAACGTGTCGAGACAAGCATCGTTAAATTCGCTCCACCATAAATCCTCAGGAGGCAACTGCTGCGAAAACAATGTATCGGGAGTCCACGCCTTCGGTATGTCGTCAGACAAATAACGAGTAGCCGGTTGCTGGGCATAAACAGCCCCTCCGCAAAGGAGAATCAATACCGACACAACAAGCCGACTTCGAATAAAAAAAAACTTTACACATAACGTTAAACAGCTTCTTTATTGATTTATATCGTTCAATCGAAATAAATTTTCGAGACAACGCCTTTTTCGATAATAAATTATAACGGTCGTAATTCGAAATAGTTTACAAAAATCCAAACTCCTGCCTCCTTCCGCCTTTATCGAACCTCTCCCACCTGTAAGAGAAAGCGAAAAACGCTTATCGAGTCACACCATAGAAAATCGACCTCCTCAAAGATTCAGTTCCGAATTTTCCTTCCTACGAAACAATTCGCTATCTTTATCAAAAAATCGAATGATGACAAATGATAAATACACCCGTTTGGTAAAACTTCAAAAAGCATTCTTCAACGAACACATCACACGAGAAATTCCATTCCGGCTATGTGCTCTCGACCGCTTGGCCGAAGCTCTCGTTAGCCGGGAAAACAATTCTGTGAAGCCCTGCATGCCGACTTGGGAAAATCCGCATTCGAAAGCTATGCCACCGAAATCGGATTCCTCCTCCACGAAATACGGACGACGAAAAATCACTTGCAAAGTTGGGCTCGCGACCGACGTCGTCCCACCCCCCTCTTTCTCTTCGGCTCGAAAAGTCGCATTCACTACGAGCCCTACGGTTGCGCACTCATCATTGCCCCGTGGAATTACCCGCTGCAATTAGCTTTATCTCCCTTATCGGACCATAACGGCCGGTAACTGTGCCATCGTCAAACCATCGGGCGAAGCACCCCGTACGGCAACCGCTTTGCAAGAACTTATCGACGAATGTTTCGAGGAAGAATACATCGCCGCTACCGATGCCGATCGGGAAACCACCGAGCTACTCCTGCAAGAACGGTTCGATTACATCTTCTACACAGGAGGTGTCGAATACGGGCGTCACGTCATGCAAGCCGCATCCGCCACCTCACCCCCCGTCACACTCGAACTGGGAGGAAAAAGTCCCTGTATCGTCGATGACGATGCCGATTTGAAAGCCGCCGCACGCCGCATCGTATGGGGCAAGTTCCTCAACTGCGGACAAACCTGCGTAGCCCCCGACTACCTCATGGTACATCACAAAGTCAAGACAAACTCACAGAATATATCTGTGACGAAATCACCCGTCAATACGGCGAAAAACCCACAACAAAGCCCCGATTATCCCCGTATCGTCAATGCTCGGCATTTCGACCGCCTGTCGGCGCTCCTCTCGCACGGCACGATACTTTGCGGAGGCACAAGCGATCCCGCCGACCGATACATGGCCCCCACGCTGCTCACCGACATACCCCCGCAATCCCTCTGCTCACCGACGAAATCTTCGGCCCCATACTCCCCGTACTCCCGTTCGACGACATCGACGACTGTGTCGAATACGTCAACGACCGGGAAAAGCCCCTCGCCCTCTACTACTTTACCCGCAGCAAAAAACGGGCACGCTACATGATACAACACACCACATCGGGCGGAGCCTGTATCAACGACACCATCGTACAAACCGCCAACGGAAACCTCCCCTTCGGAGGAATCGGGAACAGCGGAATGGGAGCCTACCACGGCCGCGAAAGTTTCGAGACATTCAGTCATTGCCGCAGCATCGTCTACTCCTCTCTGCACCTCTATCCCAATTTCAAATTCCCGCCATATGCCGACAAACTCAAATGGCTTAAACGATTGATGAAATAACCCTCATATCCCGAAAAATAAAAACGCAATCTCTCCTCCCATTGTATCGCTTTTCACCGAAATTAAGGCAAAAAAATACATCTCCCCCTCCTCCCCTGTGTTTTGTAGAGCAAAATATAGGGGAGGTGTCCGCAAGGACGGAGGGGTTAATAAAAACGGCGGCGCTTCTTGATTCGTTCTTCTCGTTGCTGAGAAGAATGAACAAATAACGCAAATTAGTGCAACCGAGACTATCTTTGGCAGGGAAAGAAAATTATTAGTATCCAACCTTCTCCCCCTGCCGTGCCCCAGAAGCATTGCGGGGTGTGGCTCATAAAATCGGAGCAGAAGCGAAAAAGAAATACATCTCAACCTCTCCCCCTGTGTTCCTACAAGGAATATAGGGAGAGTGCCCGTAGGGCGAAGGGGTTAGAATACAAGCAAGATCCCCCGATTCCGCCTTTATCGGGCGGTGAAGTCGCAAGGAAGACGGAGGAAAAAGGGCGAGGACTATCCGAGCGAAGCGAGTTCCGCAGACCCCGACGGCGACCGTAGCGACGAGCCAAAAGCCCGATAACCGCGGCGGCGCTTCTTGGTTCGTTCTTCTCGCTGCTGAGAAGAATGAACAAACGAAGTGCATCTCGTGCATCCGAGACTATCTTTGGAGGGGAAAGAAAATCAAGCATTCAATCCCCCCCTGCCGTGCCCCGTAACATGGCGAGGTGTCACAAAACAATAAAACTCAACTTCATTTCCAAAGCGGGTATTACCCTTCTCCCCTGTGTTCCTACAAGGAATATAGGGGGAGTGCCCGTAGGGCGAAGGGGTTAGAATACAAGCAAGATCCCCCGATTCCGCCTTTATCGGGCGGTGAAGTCGCAAGGAAGACGGAGGAAAAAAGGGCGAGGACTATCCGAGCGAAGCGAGTTCCGCAGACCCCGACGGCGACCGTAGCGACGAGCCAAAAGCCCGATAACCGCGGCGGCGCTTCTTGGTTCGTTCTTCTCGCTGCTGAGAAGAATGAACAAACGAAGTGCATCTCGTGCATCCGAGACTATCTTTGGAGGGAAAGAAAATCATTAGTATTCAACCTTCTCCCCCTGCCGTGCCCCGTAACATGGCGAGGTGTCACAAAACAATAAAACTCAACTTCATTTCCAAAGCGGGTATTACCCTTCTCCCTGTGTTCCTACAAGGAATATAGGGGGGTAGTGCCCATAGGGCGAAGGGGTTAGAATACAAGCAAGATCCCCGATTCCGCCTTTATCGGGCGGTGAAGTCGCAAGGGAGACGGAGGAAAAATGGGCGAGGACTGTCCGAGCGAAGCGAGTTCCGCAGACCCCGACGGCGACCGTAGCAACGAGCCAAAAAGCCCGATAACCGCGGCGGCGCTTTTGGTTCGTTCTTCTCGCTGCTGAGAAGAATGAACAAACGAAGTGCATCTCGTGCAACCGAGACTATCTTTGGCAGGGAAAGAAAATTATTAGTATCCAACCTCCTCCCCCTGCCGTGCCCCGCAGCATTACAGGGGTGTGGTGCAAGAAAATATAGGGGAGAACTGAGGAGCGTAGCGACGAGGAGAGGGGTTAAAAATACCAGAAGTGGGAGTAATAGAGTTAACCCTCCTCCCCTGCGTTTTGCACAGCAAAATATAGGGGAGGTGTCCGAAGGACGGAGGGGTTAGAAATACCCTCAGTGAAAGTAATAGAGGAGGGTTAGAGTACAAGCAAGCCCCGATAATTGCGGCAGCCCTTCCGGGTTCATTCTTCTCGCTATTGAGAAAAAATAAACGAATAGAAAGTATAATCATGCCATAATTCCACTATCCCACTGCGCTACCTTCGCAAAAAAACAAACGAGCGATGATAGATACAAGATTCGAAACAACCATAGACCTGAGAGGTGAAATCGAGAACTACCGACAAGTGGCGCTCATCAAATACTACAAGATTCTCCTCGAACTCGACCCCCGTCGGGACAGGCTGACCATGCTCGCCGTCATTCGTTGTATCGACAAGCTCGAAAGACATTCCCAAGAACGAAAACGGCCACGAAACGACAAGAAGAAAATGCTGGCCGAAGGAACTCTCGCTTGGCACTATCAAAAACGCAACCAACTCTTCCGAAAAGCCGGACTCTACGACATCGAGTCCACCCAGTACCTCGTCGACCACGAAGAAATCTTCGACACACACGAGGAACGGGAAGAGCGCGAACGTTTCGAAGCCTGCCGTCGGGAAGCTCTCAGAAGGAAAACCGAAACGCACGAGGACGAAGAAAAAAGAATCCGTGCAACCGGCCTCCGCTCACGAAGCCGATAAGGACCTGCAAGAAGACTGCACGACAGCCGGGTCTGGAATCCCGGCACACCCCCGCAGCCCTTATCGCCCCTATCCGGGAGTATCTGGTGCGGGCGCTCCCGCCGGTAATCCCATTGGAGAACCTGCACCCGGATTCCACCGCTCCTCTCTTTCGATTGCAACAGAAGAGAATAAATCCGACAGGTGGAGGGTGAACCTGATTCCCTCTTTTTTCCTCTCGATTTCGATGAGCAGAAACGGAAGTCACCCTTCTCCCCTACCATGCCTCATAGCATGGAGAGCCATTTTCTCGTCTCCTCTGTGTTTTGCTAATGCAAAATATGGAGCGAAACGTCATGTCGTATCAAATAGATTCAAGACCGTCAAAAGCACGAATTAAATCCCCGCCTTTATCGGGCGGTGAAGTCGCAAGGAAGACGGAGGAAAAAGGGCGAGGACTGTCCGAGCGAAGCGAGTTCCGCAGACCCCGACGGCGACTGCGGCGACAAACCCAAAAGCCCGATAACCGCGGCGGCGCTTCTGGTTCGTTCTTCTCGCTGCTGAGAAGAATGAACAAATAAAGCGAATTAATGTAACAAGGACTTTCTTTTGACAGGGAAAGAAAATCATTAGTATTCAACCTTCTCCCCTTGCCGTGCCCCGTATGCGGGGGTATCGCACTGCAATGAGCGGAGGGTTACTATCAATCTCCTCCTCTGTGTTTTGCACCGCAAAATATAGGGGAGGTGGCACGAAGTGACGGAGGGGTTAATAAAAAAACAGCAGCCCGAACGGTTCGTTCTTCTCGTTGCTGAGAAGAATGAACCAAGAATAAAACTCCGCCACCACCGATACAGTACTTGAAAAGAAGAAATAAAACCCGATTCTGCAATGACGAAAGTATGATTCTCAAAAAATAGATAACACACAGACAAAAACCGAGGCTTGTTTCTATTAACCCTTTACACTATCTTTGCACGAAGCAAAGGAAAAGAAAAGTGGAACAAGATTTTCTGAACAGTCTGAACGACCAGCAACGCGAAGCCGTACTCTATACCGATGGACCGGAATTGGTTATCGCCGGAGCCGGATCGGGTAAAACAAGAGTACTTACCTACAAGATAGCACACCTGCTGCAAATGGGATATCCGCCCTACCGGCTGCTGGCACTCACCTTCACCAACAAAGCGGCCAACGAGATGAAAGAACGCATCGCCGCATTGGTAGGAACAGAGACAGCTCAACGCTTGTGGGCAGGGACGTTTCACTCCATTTTCTCCCGCATACTCCGAGCCAATGCCGACCGGCTCGGCTATCGTCACGACTTCACCATCTACGATGCCTCCGATTCCCTGTCGCTTATAAAAAGCATTATCAGAGAACTTCAACTCGACGATAAGACATACAAACCCACAACCGTGCAGGCGATTATTTCCCATGCGAAAAATGCCCTCATCGAACCGCAAGCCTATGCGCGAAACCGGGAACTTATCGAGATGGATACTCGTTCGAAACGGCCCCTCATTCACGAAATATACCGTATCTACCGACAACGCTGTTTCGTGTCGGGGGCAATGGATTTCGACGACCTGCTGCTCAATACCAATATACTTTTCAGGGATCACCCCGACGTGCTGCAACACTATCGCAACCTGTTCGCCTACATCTTGGTAGACGAGTATCAAGATACCAATTTCGCCCAACACCTCATCGTCAACCAGTTGGGAAAAGACCACAACCACATCTGCGTGGTGGGCGACGATGCCCAAAAGCATTTACTCGTTCCGGGGGCGAATATCCACAATATACTCGGACTGAGTAAAGAGTACCCGGGATTGAAAATATTCAAACTCGAACGAAACTACCGTTCCACACAAAATATCGTCAATACGGCCAACAGCCTCATCGCCAAGAACAAGGAGCAAATACCCAAACAAGTATTCTCCGAAAAGAACAAGGGAACAAAGTACAAATAATAAGTGCCTATTCCGATTTTGAAGAAGGCTTTATCGTCTCGAACCGTATTGCCGAAATGCGTCTCACGACTCACTGTGATTACAACGACTTCGCTGTCCTCTACCGCACGAACGCACAGTCCCGTGTATTGGAAGAAGCTCTGCGCGAGCGTAACATACCCTACCGCATCTACGGAGGCATGTCGTTCTACCAAAGGAAAGAAATCAAGGACGCCATCGCCTATTTCAGATTGACGATAAACCCCGATGACGAAGAAGCGCTCAAACGAGTCATCAACTATCCCGCACGGGGAATCGGAGACACCACGCTCTCGAAACTCATCGAACGGGCACACTCGCAAGAAGCCAGTATATGGAAGGTGATTTCCGACCCCATAGGCTACAATCTGGCAGTCAATAACGGCACATTGAACAAGTTGAAAACCTTCAAGGACCTCATAGACGAATTACGCTACGAAGCCGATAAAAAGAACACACCGGAACTGGCGGAAACGATTATCAAGCGGTCGGGCATTTGGGGTGAGATTTCCTCGGATCGTACCCCCGAAAACATCAACCGGCAAGAGAACATCGAAGAACTTTTTGAACGGTGTCCGTGAATTTTGCGTGGGGCGCAAAGAAGCCGGAGAAGAACAAACCTCCCTATCCGACTTCTTAGCCAAAATTTCTCTGGCGACAGATCAAGACAACGGCGATGAAACCGAGCAAGATAAAGTGACCTTGATGACGGTCCATGCATCGAAAGGGTTGGAGTTCAAACAAGTTTTCATCGTTGGAGTGGAAGAAGACCTCTTTCCTTCGGCCATGACTAAAAACAGTGAACGGGAAATCGAAGAAGAACGACGTCTGCTCTATGTGGCCATCACCCGCGCAGGAGAAAACTGCAAACTCACGTACGCCCTCTCCCGCTATCGTCACAGACAAACAGTCTTCCCTTCACCAAGCCGGTTCATCAAAGACCTCGATTCTCGATACGTCGATATGCCGGTACAAACCAAACAAGAGTCTCCCAGAGAAACCATATCGTGGAACCGATTTCCATTCGATACGGAAAGACCGCACAAAACTTCCCGATGGAACGAAGAAAATACAGATCGCACACCTGCACCGAGACCATTCGTTGCTCCGTCTCCGGGCAAACGGTTGACTAAGATAGACTCTAAACCCACAGGTGAAACCCATTCTACGACACAATCCACAGTCGCGACCGCTGCCGGGCAGGTAGAAATAGGAACACTCATCTGCCATGCCCGCTTCGGAAACGGAACCGTTACAGCCATAGAAGATACGGGAGACAACTGCAAAATAACCGTCGAATTTGAAAACGTCGGGCGCAAACAGCTCCTGCTCAAATTCGCCAAGTTCACAATCATAGAATAATTTTCATACGTCATGCACGATACGCTATCGCAAATACCATCGCCCTGCTATGTTCTCGAAGAAGAACTATTGCGCCGCAACCTCGCTCTCATTCGCTCTATCAAAGAAGCCGCCGGAGTAAATATTATACTGGCGTTCAAAGCCTATGCCCTTTGGAAATCATTCCCCGTCATACGGGAATATATTCCGCACTCCACAGCCAGCTCCATACACGAAGCACGGCTGGCATTCGAGGAGATGGGCAGTCCGGCACACACCTACTCACCGGCCTATACCGAGCGGGATTTCCCGACAATACTCAAATACAGCAGCCACATTACCTTCAACTCCCTGACTCAATTCGAACGGTTTTACCCCCAAGTAGTAGCCGACGGCAATCGGGTATCGTGCGGGTTGCGTATCAACCCCGAATATTCCGAGGTAGAAACCGACCTCTACAATCCCTGCGCACCGGGTTCCCGATTAGGAATAACCGCCGACAAGCTGCCTGAACTTCCGCAGGGAGTGGAGGGGCTTCATTTCCACACCCTCTGCGAGTCCACTTCCTACGACCTCGAAAAGACTTTGGCACAGGTCGAAGACCGATTCGGGCATCTGCTCCCCCATATCAAATGGCTGAACATGGGAGGCGGTCACCTCATGACCCGCAAAGATTACGATACCGCACATTTGATTAACCTCCTCCGGGGCTTCAAACAAAGACACCCCGGCCTCGAAATCATTCTCGAACCCGGCAGCGCATTCGCTTGGCAGACCGGTACATTAGTATCCACCATAGTCGATATAGTCGAGAACCACAGTATCAAAACAGCCATTCTCGACGTCTCTTTTGCCTGTCACATGCCCGACTGTCTCGAAATGCCCTATAAACCGGCGATACGAGGCTCGGTAGAACCCGCACCCGGCACATACGCCTATCGTATGGGAGGAAACTCTTGTCTGAGCGGCGACTATATAGGAGACTGGCATTTCGACCACGAATTGCAAATAGGAGACCGAATCATATTCGAGGATATGATTCACTATACGACAGTCAAGACAACCATGTTCAACGGAATCCCCCACCCCTCCATAGCCTGCCTCAAAAAAGCGACGGGAAAGCGGAAATCTGGCGGGAATACGACTACTACGACTATAAAACCCGAATGGATTGACAAGACATCGATCCCCGGAACAAATCACAAAATACATTTGTTAATCGACAAAAGCATAAAACAATGGGAACATTCTTAGGTATCGTAGCACTGCTCATCACCCTTGTCGCATTTATTCCCCTATTGGGATTTCTCAACTGGGTGGCCATACCCATATCGGTCATTTTCCTCATCATCTGTGCCATTCTCAAATCAGACAATGGCAAAACCCTCTGCATCGTATCTATCGTTTTGGGTATACTGCGCCTTATGCTTGGTGGAGGGATATTCTAATCTCCTACGAGACAATGAAAACCGTTTACAAATCAAAGGTCGATAAAGGCTTGCTAATCGCCATTATAGCAATTATTCTTCTGACCTACCTGCCGCTCCTGTTCGAATTCTCTTGGATAGCCCTCGCCTTATTGGTCATCACGGCCGCTTTCATTGCCGACCCGTTCTGTAACACGAGCTACACCATAGACAACGGCACGCTGCATATCAAATGCGGCATATTCTTGTCGTCCTCCTTCCCCGATCGACCGAATAACGAAAATCTCGAAAACCAATAGTTGTTTAAGCGCACCGGCCTTATCGATGGACAGGATAGAAATCCGCTTCGCCGACAAAAAAGACTCTCGTCTTGTCTCCCAAACAGAGGCAAGCATTCATCGATCATCTAAAGGAGTCTCAATCCCGATATAGTTGTAAAGCCACCTCTGATACGGAATGATTCCCCTACTCTAACGTGAGAAAGTCGGCGGCTAAACGAACAGACTCCCCGAATGCCGCAGGCTGTCCCGGCACGGTGATAAAGAGATGCACCGTATGAGGCAAAACCGTATGGCTCACGGCAACGCCGAGCCCGGAAAGTCTGGCCGCCAATTCCTTCCCCTGACATAAAAGAATATCCCGCTCGGCATTGACGATAAGCGTCGGCGGTAGCTGTTTCAGTAGCTCGTCATCGGCTACGCCCGGCGAGACAAGAGGCTGGCGAGCATCTCCTGTACCGATGTATGCGGCATTGAAAGCATCCATCAATTGGGCATCGAGACCATATCCCTCGGCATAGTTTTTCCACGAAGACGAACCGTCTGCCCAAGCTTTTTGTCACCGGATAAAACAACACGAGCGAACAAAGTGAAGAGCACATCGTTCCACTGTCCATGCGGCAAGAGTGAGAATCCTTTGCAAGAATTAGGTTAAGAGCCGTAGCAAGAGCAAGATTCCCGCCCGAACTATCTCCGCCGATAGATATCCGATCAGGAAAAAAGCCATACTCCCCGGCATGCTCGAAAGCGAATGCGACGGCCTCGGTACAAGCATTGAGGGCGGCAGGATAAGCATGTTCGGGTGCTAAGGGATATTCCACGGCCAACACAGCAATCTTTGCCCGATACGATAACTCCGCACAAAAATGAGCGCAACTATTGATACTCCCGAAACACCAGCCACCCCCATGTAAGTAAATCAACACAGGCAACGGAATAGTATCGAATCCGGCAGGGCGATACAAACGATAACACCCTCCGATATCCTTTGTCACTACCTCACTTTTCGATTCAGGTTTCGTATTACGCGAATTACGCACAGATATCAAAGCGGTACAATCCCCGTTTATGGCGCGACGCACGGCATCGGCCTGTGTCTTTTGTAAACCCGCAGGCAAAGATTGAAGAAACGCACAAGTCTCCTTCTCCATCATTACACTGCTCTGCGCTCTGCCTCTCAATGAAAATACGACAAGTACGGCACACATGACCATTTTAGACACATAAAAAAAGCCGTACGACAAATACCCAACGGTCTCATACATTCATTATCCCTTTGATTGAGCTATCAAAGATACGCTTTTCCACACAAAACACACCTACCGACTCTATAATTCAATAGTATTTATCCGTGGTATTCTCAACACATAAAGAAATTGACAGTTTAAAATCAACTAAATTAATTATGATTTAATTTCAAATCCGTACTTTGACATATTAAATACAGCCCAACAAGGCCGTTAAAGTGTACGATTCGAGTTGTGATTCGCTTTCAAATTTGTAAAATGGCCTTTGATTCATATTAAATACAGTGAGGATTTTTTATAATACCTTTACGGCGGTTGTGATTCGCTTTCAAATTTGTATCTTTGACATATTAAATACAGTACAATTTGTGTAGTATTTTAATAGTCAAATAATTACACGATCAATTAAATTAAAAATTAAAGCTGTATTTTATCAAAAAGCTGGTTAAAAACCGGCTTTTTGTTTTTCAAAAGAGTTCGAGCTGTTGAGGTAGAACCTGTGGCTTTACCTCTTTCTTCCCATAGAAAATTTCCATCATACCGAATTGTTTATCAGTAACACAGAGAATACCTACTTTTCCAAACGGCGGTAAAGAAAGCTTCACCCGGCGGATATGTACATCGGCATTCTCCCGACTAGGACAATGCCGTACATAAATGGAAAATTGGAACATAGTAAATCCATCTTGTAACAGTTTCTTACGGAAGTCGGCATATAATTTACGCTCCCGTTTCGACTCTGTTGGCAAATCGAAAAATACCAATACCCACATAATACGATATTCGCTGAATCTATCCATATTAATTATAATTCTGGATAGATAATTTTACGTAACTCCCCGTTAAAACATTTGTATAAAGAGGCGGTAGTTTGGGCGACAGCGACCATCAAAGGACTACGCCGTCCCTGAATGCCAACCTCTACCACCGGTAAAGACAATAGCTTTGCTTTCAATTCGGTCGTTAACATCGAATAGTCCTTTCCACTTTCCATGATTTCACAGACCAAGCCATCGACATAGGGACGATAGGGCTCCATAATATCATCCGCCAAACAATATGCATTATAGCGATTATGATGATATATGCCCAAAGTAGGTAACAATCCGCTAATAGCGAGCGACCGGGCGACAACAGCCCGAAGAACGGCATAACCATAATTAAGTAGATTGTTGGGGGATCGCCGTCTCTGTCTCTGCGAAAGCTATCGAGGTGAGGGAATATACTGACCAATAATAGGCGGCAGCCCGTGCCTCCATATTATCGATGTCTCCACTACGGACTTCGCCCACCCATGCCCGCATATTTTTGGCTACAATTCCCCGGCTCTCCAAAATTGCAGCTTGATTGGCAATCTTTTGCTGCACTGTCTGTTGCCAAAGTTGCTTTTTCAAAGGTAACGAAGCATTAAGTTGGTCTCGGAACCGTTCGTTTTGTGTCGTGTTCCCACAAAGGGGTAGTACGAGTCCCACAGGCAAACGACTTTTATCGCAAGTGATAATAGCGCAATTATTTTCGAGAAGGGCTTCGAGCAATCCTTGTGTGATTGTTATCTGCGAATGATCGAGTACGACCACTCCTATATCTTCGATAGGAATCGTCCGCTCCGCCGCCTTTTTGAAAGTATCGGGTAATGTGTCGTTATTCGACACTTCTGGCAGACGCAGTACTAGCTGGGCATTGCGCAAACTCAGATACGAGGGATTCCCAAAAATATAATGTGCGTTTGATCATGATATTTCCTTTATTTCACCCAAAACTGAGATATGCACCTTATGAGGATTTAATCCCAATAACGACTTTATACTCACCCTTTTTTTAGTTTTCCCATCTGCCTAGACAATTCCAAATTGAGCTTTCCATCGTACTTATCTTCGACAGAAGTTTCTGTATGATACCTAAAATTATAATCACCTTTACTTAATTTTTGTACTCGATAAAGATATTTGTTCAATAATGCATAGTCTTGTTGATCCATAGCATAACGATAATCTTCCTCATTCATTCCTAAAATAAACATCTCATTTTGCTGCAATGAAAGAACAAATTGCCATTTTACATCAGGTAAGGATTCTAAAACGTTTTCAGATATATCGTTTCGCTGAAGTATATTATCCCAAATAGTATCTGGTTGAGTGACAATAGCCGGTATACCTACCTGACAGCGATCCACTGCTTCCCAAAATGTAACGGTTCGTTCCTTATACTTGCCATCTTCATCTCTATAAATAGCAACATGATGATTGTTCCCCGGATTGACCCAAGCAACAGGATTTCCCTTATCATCTTTTTGAGTGGAACTAACGTATTAATCGCCGGCTTCGCAAAACAACGAACCGTGCGAATTGGAATACGACACTCCTTATCTATATATACAGGTTTAGCAAACGCCTCTTTGGGATTATCATTATATTGAGCAAGCCTACCGGAAAGGATTCTATGAATACGCTTGTCCACAACTTTTTCCTTATCCAACATTTCCCGATTAATCGAGGTTATCGGATACTTCATTACAGCACGCTGCTTTTGTATAACATGACCTAGCTCATCTTTCTCCCACACATAAATTACGCCATATACACTCTCTTTCGCTCAACGCACCTCGTGGAATTAAAACTGACTGGACGGAAATACGTTTTCGGTTCTTACGAATAATATATCGCTTGCCGGGAGTCACCGCACGCTTACCGGCTCTAAACGACACTAATATTCTATCAACAGCCTCACGGACTTGTGCAACTGAGAAATGAGGTTGTGACTGTATATAACGTTCCAAACTCATTTTGTTGAAATCCGGTCCTTCTTCTGCTCTCAAATTATTCAGACGCTGAACATACGCCTGTTTGGTACAGGCAATCGTAAGTGCATCAATGGCATGGTGGCGATGATCGAATCTCTTACTCCAATCCTTTATTTGCTCTCTCCTAATGACACTGCCCCTATGGTTTACCTCTATTACCTCGGTTAAACCCACTTTCTTATATCGGTCAAAATTAAGATCGTGTAATACGGTATCCCAGCCCCAAACATGTCGCAAGAAACTGGTAACCGAACCACTCGTAGCCGTCACATTATAACAAACCGATGTCAGAATCTCTTTGGCTTTCCTTGCTATATACTGACTCTCTCGTAATTGTCGATCTATGAAATCGGTAGAAATTTTATCGACTGGGGTTAATAAATTTTGCAACTTGGTCTTGCTGATTTGATTGTTTGTGTACATTGTGTTAACTCGTTCGACATAGTCGGACAGGGCTTTTTTCGCCTTTTGATTTCATATAATCATATGCAGTGCGATTATTTTTTCTCTTTATTACAGCTACGACAAGAACAAACTTTATTTGCAAAACTATCGTCGAAATACAATGATTTAGGAATAATATGTTCTACCTCGACATCAAATCCTCGCAAAAATCCCCCCCACATCTACCGGTTGCCCGCAATAGATACAACAGTGTTTCGATTCCTCCCACATTTTATATTTCTGTATGCGAGATCGAGTTGGCACACCATATTCAACTATACGTTTAGCAATTTGCTCATTTTCCCTTTGATTCTTATTTATACTTTTATATGTATTAGAACGTTCTTCTTTACTTTGTTTCAATTCACGAGCCAACTCCACACGGATCTCATCGAATCGTCCATATTTTTCCATAAGCGCATTCACCACATTAACCATTTGATTGAGGATCTTCTCAACCACTGGTTGCCGAAGCTCGTTCTTTTTAATCGCCGGTAATCTATCCAGCAAAGCGTGCGCCTCATTTTCAGCCTTTGTATAGTTATTGCTATGGGTATACCCAGCAGCCTCACAAGCTTCTGCATAGTTCATGCCTAACTGCAAAAATGGCAATATGCGACGTATAGCCTTGCTCGATTTATTTCCAAAACCAGCTTTCACCAAATCGATAGCGCTCAGTCGTTCTAAAACCTCGTCATCATCAATTCCGAATTTCTGTCGCAACACCGACTGTAACTGCTCCCGATCGTCAATCGAATACAATACATGCCACAGCCGATAAAGCGGTTCCTGCTCAAACGACAGACTAATCATGGGAATAATCTCACCCGTTTCAGTATTAACCATCGACGAAGATTCCTCTTGAAGATTAAATTGCAACAATCTTTTCTTATCAGGATAATTGCCCAAAGCTCGTTCGATTTCCACTCGGGTTTTGTTCCCTTGTATTCCAGTCTTAAACTGCTCACCCAACCGGTAACCATACGTCTTGGACAAACCCAACAGTTTCAAGAGATCGCTACCTTTGAGTTTCTCGTGAGTATTCAAAAAAAATCAAACAAAGCGGCTCTTTGCTCCGCCGAAATAAAAACAATTTCATTCCGACGGTCCTTGACTACAATATTATTGATACTCTCCCACAAACGGCATACTTGAAACAATGGAGAAGTGCGCGGTGCTACCTTAGGGCCAGCTTCGGTCTTTTTACCGGCCGCATTCAGATAGAAACGCTTTTCAAATTCACAGCGCGACACCAAGTATTTGCACGACTTTAACGGTCGTTGGTAATATATAATCTCATCTCTAATACATCTGATTGTCTCATCAGTCAATATATCGGGATAAAATTTTCTTTGACAATTCATAATACAATCAAACTCCTCGACATAAGCCTGACGGGGGATATACTTGTTCTTTACAACGAAAAAAGGCATTTTCTGTCAGTCTTCGAAAAAATAATTCCCCAATAGTCAATCTCTTCTCTTTCAATTCATCATAACGGGTTTTAACAATTTTTACATAATCGGTTATTTTCTTATCACCCGAAAAATCACTTTTTATTGACTTATATCCACGTTTTTGATTCAAATGTAACAAAACTCTCCCCAACTCGTTCAACTCGATTCGTTGCGTAACAGCCTTTGCCCTTAATCCCCACAATTGAAGTTTAGGCAAATGAGATAAAGAGTCATCAGGTAACATTCCTAATGTATCCAACTTATTCCTTAACAATGTGCGACGCAATTGATACCTGTCATATCCTTTACGTTGAGTCCTTTTTTGAGTCCTCTGTGAATTTATAGACACCCCATTTCCTTGTGTAAAAGAAGATAGTTCTGCGGCTGTAAGCGATACAACTCGGCTACCCATAGCTACCAACTCCTGTTCTTCTGAATTTTCTCTTATAACAGACCAACCTATACTCGATGAACCTAAATCTAATCCTAAGATGTTTTTCATGCCTACTATATATTTTATGGTATTATTATATTTAATATGTAAACATAAAAAATTTATCGAAAAATACAATAGTATTAAAAAATTATATATATATTTGTCAACATAAATTTGAAAGCAAATCACAATAAGGATTATTCCGTTGTGAAAACATTTGGAAGGGGGAGTATTTATACTCCTCGTTCTTTTTATATATCTCTATTTTATCAAAAAGCTTTTTAAGAATATTTCTCCGTCCCCAACCCAAAATCCTATTCGCAAAATTATAATCACTGCTGTCATACCCTTCTCCAAACGATTTCCTTTAATAGTGTAAAAAAAAGATATTAATCTATATATTATATATTATCAAAGGGTTATGAGCCGAAAATCAGAGGTATGGGTAGCGTCGGGGACGACAGGAAAAGACCGAAGAAACCACCGTTTCTGAGGGGTAGAGGTGAAAAGATAGGAAAGGATTTTTTGTTTGTATATTTAACCCCTCCGCCCTTTGGACAGCTCCCCTATATTTTGCTGGGACACGGCTGGGGGGAGAGGGGTAATCATGGAAACGATGTGACTTTGGGGGCGTTCATGTGTCTCTCCTGCCTTGCCTCGTTGTGAGTCCTATATACAAAAAGAGAGAAAGCCGAAGGGGGTCGCCCTCTCCGGCTCTCTCTCCTATAAGTTGGCGGCTACCTACTCTCCCCACTTGCGCAGTACCATCGGCGTGGCGGGGCTTAACTTCTCTGTTCGGAATGGGTAGAGGTGGATCCCCCGCTGTAACCGCCTGAATGTCGCGATCCTTGACGAAAAAA
>VOFI01003998.1_pt1 | contig 20664 bp, 26 predicted proteins | sample 5384131 | NCBI WGS metagenome assembly VOFI01 (sample SAMN12384728, study PRJNA508395) | human gut metagenome | isolation source: healthy gut H | host: Homo sapiens | reverse complement strand
ATCTGAACCTAATAACTTCTGTAGCTGACTAGCCAAAGTATCATACTCACGAATTGGGATAACCGCATCAATTTCAGGAATCTCTTCCCTTAAAGTCTCTGTATATCTTTGAGCCAAACAACCACACACAATCAACTTCTCTAAGTTTCTCTCTTTATATTGAGCCATCTTGAAAATCGCATTGATACTCTCCTCTTTGGCACTCTCAATAAAGCCACAAGTATTCACAATAATAGCCTGTGCATCCTTAGGATTGGCCACAATTTCATGACCACCCCTCTTGATCATACCCATGATCTGTTCAGAATCCACTAAGTTTTTACAACATCCCAATGATACAAAACCTATCTTCATTCTTGATTCTCTCCTTTTCGATGATAAATCATACGACCTTCTAACGCAAAGACACGAGGACCAAAGTGACCTGGCTGCGTTGTATCTAAACTCTGTTTCATCATATACATACGCGCATCTAGATTATCTAATAAAGTTAACACTTCCGCTTCTGGAATCATAGGAAGGACAGGAGATCCAAACTCCATCTTTCCATGATGCGCCAAAACCATATGCTTCAACAATAAAACACACTCTTTATCGTTTACACCCAGCTTTTCAGCCACACGATCCAAACGATTATTCATAATACTAATGTGCCCCAACAAATTCCCCTCATTTGTATATTCAGGAAGAACTGGACCACTCAGCTCATCAATCTTTCCAACATCATGCATCAAAATACCCGCAACCAATAACCCCTTATCCAAGAATGGATATTGGCGACAAATATCTAGTCCTACACGCGCCATACTAATTGAATGATAGGCAAGTCCTCCCACAAAATTATGATGATTTCTTGTGGCCGCCGGATATGTATAGAATAAATCCTTCGTTTCTTCTAATACTTCTTCAACCACACAATATAGATTTGAGTCCGCATTCACTTTTTTTCCTTCCAAAACCTCTTTTATAGCTGATATATTAAATCCTTTTACGAACACAATACGTCTGAATCTTCTGATTACGCTTAGGCTGATCAAACGTCGCATATAAACGTTTCGCTTTCGCAATCGTTCTTTGTAATGCCTCATCATCATTTTCATCCAGTTCAATCGACTCCGACACTTGTTTCGCCAATTCAAACGAATATCCCTTCGTCACTAACTTATTCACTAGCGTCTGCCTTTGCATGCGACTCGACTGCTCTTTTAGCGAATGCGCTAAACGACGAGCCAATTTGATCGCATTACTACGCTCTGTTTCCACATCCAAACTTGCCAAAGCATCCTCGATGACATCATCCACGATGCCCGCTCTTTTAGCTTTTGACAAATCTGCATTTTAGGCTGACCATACGAATGCCAAGCCTGCGCCTTATCAAAGGCATACTCCTTATCGTCAATCCAATGACGTTCCATAAATTCATGAATAATATCCAAAGCCTGATCTTCATCTAGACCCAAATATTTCTTTCCATATTGCACCATTTGATACGACGTATAATCATTTGAGAAAACACGCTTCTTCATTAACTCAAACGCCTTATAGAATAACTGCATATCCAAATAGTTGTCAATCAAATATGCATCTAACATTGTATCCTTTGTGATCTTTAAATCAAAGAAGTCATCCGTTGGAATCATTACTTTGACTGGTTCATTATCGCAATCACGCATCACAGTTAAACGAACAAAATCATCCACCATACGAATTCGTTCCACATGATAGGCACGCTTATAATCATCAATCGCCTGATTATAAACACTCAAAGCCTTATGCGCAAACATACTCTCTGTATATGGCGCTGTTTTAGAAATACAATACGCTCTTAATGCATCTCTTTCCACTTTGGATTTACTAAAGAAAACATCCCACTTTTGACTTAGCTCATTGGCATCATCAAAATAATATCCAGACCTGCCTTCATCCACCAAATCCTTCAACACCTCATCACGACGACCAAACACTAATAGGCCACTCGCTAAAGCCTCAATATATGTCATCCCTTGTGTTTCCGATAAACTAGCGGATACAAAACAATCGAAAGCCGCATAATAATAGGCAATATTTTCCTTAGGAATCTTACCCGTAAAATGCACACGATCCGAAACATTATACTTCTTAGCCAAATCCTGATAATACTCCATATCCGTACCACCACCCACAATGACTAAATGTAGATGTGGATCTGCATTCTTACTAATCGCCTCAATCGGAATTTCGATTGCCTTCTCTTTGGCAATACGCCCTACAAAGACCACAATATGATCTTCACTTGTAAAACCTAACTCTTCACGAATACTTTGAACTCTATTTAAAGCCTTCGCCATCTGACGACCAAACATACCTACACCCGCTTCCGTCTGAATATGAATGACATCCAAGTCCATTCTTTCAATGTAGGCATCCGCACTAAACTGTAGTGGACTCGACATCTTATAGCCATAAAACTTCTTGATTTCAAGACCCGGCAAACGAAGAATATGACCATTCTCATCTTCTACAATCTTTGTCCCCTTATGATTCGTAATAATAAATACCGTATGCCCCAGCTCTTCTAAAGCGTGTTTAAGGGTTGCCACACTTGAAACAACCCCATTAATATCCGGTAAATATGCATCTGTAAATAGTCCGATTCGCATATACTACATCCCTTCTAAATTGATCTTACTCTCTTTTCTCTCATAATGATTCTTCACAAACACAAATAAAACTCCACCTATAATCAGCACTATGTGATACGTAGAAAAACGCCACAATACTAAAACCGCACCCGTTAAATTTTTCATCATGCCACTAAACAACAATGAAAAGACAACTTCCGTACCACCGCTTGCTCCGGGAATTGGAATAAAATTATTGGCCATCGTCACAAAACTAGATAGGGCCATGACATCAATCAATACATTCATCTTCAACGGAATATGTAGGGCTAGCGCAATCACAAAAGGTAAAGAATAATAAAGTGATAAACGCACCACATTAACACATACACAAAGTAAGATACTCTTCTTATCTTTGGCTAGCACCTTGATTTCACGAGTAAAACTCGTGACTTGTAGAGTCCAAGAATCCAATGTCTTTTCTGGATTCTTTAAAATATGCAGTTTCGTTAATACCTTAACTAAAATACGCGAAAGCTTGATATAAATACTAGGAAATAACGCAATCGTATATAACGCTACAACAACCACTGCATTGATGATATAGCCCAACAATATAATATTGAACCATGCGGATTGAGCACTGTAATACGCAAAACGCAAGAGAAACAGAATCGAAACATAAATCATCATTGTTGTCTGATAAATAATGAAATCAGCCCACAACAAGCTAGCCCCATCGCTCACTTTGATTCCTTGCTTTTTCATAATGTAGGCCTGAACAAACTGTCCACCCGTACTACTCGGAGTAATCCCCGAAAAGAAAGAACCAATAAAGGCCACTAGAATCCCTTCACCCGCCGTATAATGATCCGTATACTTTCTACCTAATACGTAGTATACAAATCCCCAGACCGCCGTAAAAAGAACACCCCACAATAAGACTATGACAAGGCTTAACAGATTCATTTGTGAAATGCACTTTAAAACCTGATGAAAATTATCCTTTAGCGCAAACCACAGGGCAAATCCCGTTAAAGCAAGAATAAGCAACAGATTTAGTACGTACTTCTGTTTTTTCATAAAAACCCCTATTTTTTTCTTATTTAATAATTCCTCTTGTTTATCCTTATAAGCACTCAAATAGAATTCTCTCCACATATTCAATACATGTTCTTTCGAATAGAATTCACTCAATACACGACTCTCATTTTGATACTTCACATATACATCTGAATCATTTTTCAATTTTAACAGACAATTTTTAAAACCCTCATTATTATCGGCATGCATATAACGATCAAATAAGATATCTTTATATAAATCCAAATCACGAAGCACCAATGGAACATGTAAGTTCACCGCTTCTAAAATCGTCATTGGAAATAATTCATTATAGCTTGGCACAAAAAGCACATTCGCTATATTATATAGATCCACCATTTCTTCTCTAGGAACAATCCCTAAGAATTTACAGTTTTCAGGTGGATTTTCCTGCAACTTCTTCAATTCTTCATATCCATCGGTAATACGTCCAAAAGAAAAGCCTCCAGCCCATACGAATTGGACGTCCGGCATTTGTTTGGCAACATTCACAAAATCAAGTACACCCTTACGTGTTTGTACCTGTCCTGCACCCAATACCACAAAAAAGCATCCTTGTCTATACCATACTTTTTGCATGGAAGCACACTCATCATCGGATTTACGATAAAATTTTTCCTTAGATACATAGTTAGGAATATAGTAAATTCTTTCTCGATCAATCCCATATGCGACTAACGCATCAATAAAACTAGGATTTACAACGACCAAGCGATCCGCACTCTTATAGAATTGAATCAAATAAGAACGAAATACATTCAATAAAGGTGCCGGAATTTTTAAGCTACCTTCTAAAGTATCCGGTAAAAAATGACAATAGGCAATGTTAGCAGCTCTATGATTTTGCATCTTCACATAGAAAGTAGGATCTACTGTATGGAAATGTTGAATATCTGGTGTTTTGATCCAGTTGTTGATACCCACTTCAAAGATATCGTTAGCCCCTTCTTTAATTAGATTGACCTGTTCTTCGTAGGCACTGCCCACACCTTGGCCATCCACTTTATCTGCACTTGAATACATTATAATTCGTATTTTATCTTCCATAAAAACTACACTTCTTTCATCCATATTATTATATCGCAACTACTATTTGTATGTCCAACTTTCAAAAGGCAAATGAAAAGCCCCTTTAGCGGGGCTCCTCAAGAAAGTTTTAAGAAAGGGAATTTGATTATGAAGTGAGCCACTATCTTTGGCTCAACAATATATTACTAAAGAATAAAGTGATAGGTATAGTTATATTGTGTGAAATTATGTGTATAATTGACACATTTATTGTTGTTTTTAGTTAAAATTAAATTGTATTAAACTAAAATATACAAACCTTTACTTTTCTTCGTACAAATCAATCTTCTTTAATACACTTTTCTTTCCATTTCTATGAGATATAAATCCTAAAACAGTAAATAAACTCGATAAAATCAAACCAATCAAAGCAATCCATTTAGCTACATTGCGTACGCTCATAGGAATATTAGGAAACATTGGATCGGTCATTCCTGACCATCCCCAGTATGTTACGGCAGCAAAAGCAAGTGTAAGAATAAAAGCATTTCTGACCATTCTTCCCACTTTTAATACCATTTCATTTTCTCTTTGGATGATTTCTGCAAGCTGATCTCTTTCTTTGCGGCTCAAACTCATAATTAACGCTCCTTTTCAAATATACATATACTTATTATATTATAAGAAAAAAAGACAGGCCTAACAAGTTAAGCCCGCCTTTAATTGTCTTAAGTGATTATCCTAAGAATCCTACAACAGATCCTACGAATCCGATAACTACGAACAATAACAATACTTTAATTGGAGTAATGTTTTTCTTAGCCATCAACCACCAAGCAAACAATACGAATAACATTGTTAAGATCTTAGGGAAAGCTCCATCTAATTTAGATCCTAATGTTACGTCTGTTAATTTACCAGTTTCTGCATCATAAGATTGTGCAATTACTAAGTTAGTTGAAATTGATACCCAAGAAGCTGCCATCGCACCAACGATAACTTGTCCCATAACCAACACGGATTCACGGAACGCAGTTGCTTTTTGTCCTACTAACAATTCAACAGCACTACCACCTAATTCATAACCTTTGAAGTACACGAATTTTTGGAACCAAATTGAAGTTGCGTTCCATACGATGATATAGAATAAAGGTCCTAAAGGTGATCCACCTTCTGCGAAACCTAATGCAATACCTAATAAGATAGGAATGTAAGTACCAACGATCAATGAGTCACCAATACCAGCCAAAGGTCCCATTAGACCTGCACGGATACCGTTAATCATTTCATCATCGATTCCTTCAGCTCCATTTGCACGAGCTTCTTCCAAACCAGCTGTGATACCAACTACGATTGATCCAATCTGAGGTTCAGTATTGAAGAATGGGTAGTAAGTAGTCATTTTTTCTGATTGTTCTTCGCGAGTAGGATATAATTCCTTAATAATTGGAAGCATTGACCACATGTAACCAAATGTCTGCATGTGTTCGTGTGAGAAACATGTTAAGTTTCCATACCACCAACGCCAGAAAGAACTATTTAATGTTTTCTTAGAAATCTTTTCTTTTTTTTCATAATTAAATGTCCTCCTCGTCATCATAGTCTGTAGATGCACCACCAACAGCACCTGTAGCTTTCATCATTGTCATTTGGTAGTTAATCAATGCGAATACACCACCAACAACTGTAGCAGCAATTAATGTTAATCCCATAGAAGCAGCTAAAGCGAATCCGAACATGAAGTAAATCAAGTCAGAAGTCTTAGATACTACTGATTTTAACAAGATACCAATACCTACTGCAGGAAGTACTGATCCTACTGATAAGATGGCTTTTACATACCATACTTCAGTATTTAAACTCTGGAACAATTCAGCTACGGCTCCAGATCCATAGTAGCAAAGTAAAGTAACTGGCAAGAATGATAATACAAAGTGTGAAATTAGTGGGAGAACAACATCAACTTTTCCTAAACAATCTAAGTTTCCTTTATCCAATTGAGCCCAGCCCCAGTGTTGCCAAATAAGGTTCATCATAGCTGTTCCGTAGAATAAAGTAATACCGATTACACCAGTCAGCTGAGATACTTGATGCTAAACCACGAGCATCAGTTCCTCCAAAATCCATACCAGCGGCTTTTGCTCCAACATAAGCCAATGGAATACCAATGTAACTTACGGCACGTAAGTCTGATGCGACTGTTCCACCAGGTGTAACCAATGCGATCCACATTACCTGCATTGGAATACCAATTTGAATACATCCAGATACATCACCTAGGATCAAACCTACGAATAATGATGCAACCAAAAGGACGGTTCAAAGTGTAGTTACCTACTGTTGTACCTAAGCAAGCGATAGTACTAGCTGCTGTACAACTCATAAGTCCGATTAAAATTGCTTGTAACCAACTCATTATAAATCTCTCCTTTTTCTTTTATTTATCTCAATCTGTTTACTATTCCCACTATTAGTAACCAAATTTAGATCTAAATTTGTCCCAAGTACCAATTGCAGTTTCTTTTAATAACGCAAATAATACTGTGTAACCAGCGTTTGTCAAAGCTTCGCATGCTTCAGCTTCTTCTTGAGTAATTGACTGGTTTTGACCTAATTTTGTAGCTCCTGGACGATCATTACATGGTCCGATAACTACGGTTTTAACATCGTTAGGTACGAATCCATCGTCTACTAACAATTCTTTCATATCCACTGGATTTTTAGTAATTAAGAAATATTTTTTATTAGAATTCTTAACTGTTTCTGCTTTTTCTCTCAGTGTTCCTTTGTCCAAACAAATACTTTCTTGTCTGTACTAGCCTTGAATGACTGTGTCAATACAGGTGTAGTTGCAGCTTTGTCGTTAACTGCGATAATTCCATCACAAGGGTATTCTTTAGACCATCTTGTAACAATCTGACCGTGGATAATACGATCATCAACACGAATAAAACTAATCATTATATGTCCTCCTTTATTCTGTTTATGCCTTCGCTATATGCGTTATAGCCAAATCCTATAGATCTTCGTCATCATCATCAGAAGCAACTGTAAAATCAGTTAATCCTGTACGACCTTCGTTTAATAATGTGTCTTTTAAATCTTGTACATTATCAAAGTTGTCTTTCATTAATACAGCAGTGATTGCAAGAGGCATATTCATACCAGCAATTACTAAAGTATTTTGTAGCAATCCTTTTTGATCCAATACATTCAATGCGTTCGTGAATGGAGATCCACTCAAAATATCAGCTAATAAAATGACTTGGTCATCTGCTTTGAAATCTTTGATCAATTCAGCAAAGTTAGATGCGAATTCGTCTGCGCTCATTCCGTCCTTTAAGCTTGTAGACAATACATCTTCACGATCTCCCGTCATCATTTTAACGGCACTGTGTAATCCTGGTGCAAATTCACCATGACTTACCATAACTACATATTTCATTATTTTTCCTCCGCGTTTCTTACTTACTCATATTTTATAATAAACATGTTAGCGTTTTCAAGTGTTATTACACATAATTTCACATATTTATGCGACTTTTTGAACATGAGCATCACATAGAATACACATTCATTATAACCCATATGAAAACCTTTTCATTTACATATGTCACCACTTTTAGATGACAAATGTCATTTTTCGAGAATCAAACAAAAAAACAGCAGAAATTTAACTTCCTACTGTTTCTCCAACAATATATTCAATTCATCATTTAAATTTTGCATTGCCGGCTCAATATCCTCATTTGTATCAATGACTCTTCGAATTTCACTATCTGCCATCGAATACAATTGATCATAGCCATCCAGTTTTTTTATCGTGATTGCTTGTTCCATCATATCATCAAAAAATTCCAAATTATAATTTGAATCCAATGGAGCATCTTCTTGAATATACTTAGTCACATTTTTGGATGTCGAGACATTCTTTAAAACCGATACACCCTGCGAATATTTAAATAAACTTTCCTGCGTTGTTTCGTCGTAACAAAGTAACTTTAAAAATTCCCAAGCCATCTTTTTCTTAGAAGACATCTTACTAATACCACATAACAAGCTATCCATTTGTCGGAAGACATTCCCATTCAAAATTTGAATATTTCTTAACACTCCAAGGATATGGCTTATATGTTCTATACTCACTAAACATCATTGGGCAAAAGGCAACCTTACCCTTATCAAACATTTCACTTGTAACATTCTGACCTCGATTTAAAAAGATTTAACTTTCGCACAAATTCAATGGCCGAATACACATCCTCATTCTGCAAAGTACTCTTCATGCTTTTCTCATCAAGCAACGCCTGTCCATTCGAACTTAGAGCATTCTCCCAAGTGTATCCATATTCCCCAAACTGATCAATTTCTCCATCGTCATCCGTATCCACAGTCAACTTTTCGCAAATTGCATAGAAATCATCCCACGTCCAATTAACATTGGGTATTTCAATTCCATTCTCTTCTAATAATGTTTTATTCACAAACATCAATGTGGGTGAACTCTCATAAGGGAGTGCATACTGCTGATCATAAATATTACCTGCATTGAGTGTCGTTGAAAAATATCGCGATTGATTAAAATCAGGATCCGTCTGCATGTATGCATCTAGTGATTCTAACATGCCTACTTTGGCATACGTCGAAAGATCATCACTCAACACCATAAAAACATCAGGAAGTTTTCCATCCAGAGCCTCCTTTGAAAGCCAAGCCGAATAGTCATCTTTCAAGATACCACTGACATATTTTACTTGAACATTCGGATGTGTTTTTTCAAACCGTTTGATCGCACTATCAATGATCTTACCACTATCTGGACTTGGCACATTCCAGTTACTACCCGCAAATACGCCAATCGTTAAAACAACGGGTTTTTGCGTACAATAAAATATCCCTACCAAACAACACACTAACATGGCTATCAAAAAAGTTCTTAATCTTTTTTTCACCATTATTTATTTCCCCCTAGATAAATACCAAATAGACAATTGTGTACGATCTCTTAAATCTAATTTATCCAAAATCACACTTAAATAGTTACGAATGGTCCCTTCACTAAAGCCTAATTTTGCGCAATTTCCTTATTTGAATAACCATGACCAATTTGGGCAATGATCTTACATTCTGTATCACTCAAATCGATATGTTCATCTTCTCCATGTTCAAAATTAAATTCCTCATTCGAATTTGCCATCTGAGAAAAGAATTGTGTCACTTTGCCCGCCACATTCGGGTTGAAACAGGCTCCCCCAGCTAGAACATTATGAATAGCCGAACTCAACTCTTCTAAAGAACATCCCTTCAAAAGATATCCACTCGCTCCATATTTTAATGCATCATAAATATACTCATCATCATCAAAAAGTCGTTAATATTATGACCTTTATATTTGGATACTGCTTTTTACCAAACGAGTACACTCTACGCCACTCATACTTGGCATACGCACATCCATCAAGATAATGTCTATACTTTCTGTTTCCAATGCATCCAATACTTCTTGTCCACTACCTACTACTTTTACTACTTCAAAACTCGGATCTGAATTTAAGATGATCTTTAAGCTTTCTCGAATGAGCTGCTGATCATCCGCAATCATGATTTTAACCATTATTCTCTCCTCTTCTCATTGGTATTTCTACAATTAATTCAAAACCTTTTTACCCCATAATAACGTATTCTTCCCTGAAGTAAGTCAATACGTTCTGTCAAATGATGAATGCCAAATCCTGGTTTGACATCCTTACAACCCTGACCATTATCTTCTATAATTATAATCAAATTATTATCTGCCTGTGCAATCGAAACATAAATTTTTGTCGCATGCCCATGTCTGACTGAATTGGTCATTCCTTCTTGAACAACACGATACACAACTTCTTCTTCGTCCGCATTCAAATTCACCAAAGGCAAATGACACAAATAAAGAATGGTCACATCGGTCAATTTCTGATAATCCATGATCATCATATCCAATGCTTCTTTTAAAGAATACCGCTCTAATGCATCTGGCTTCAACTTATCCACCGAACGTCTGACATCGGTTAAACCGCGTTTTGCGCTCTCTTCCAAAATACCCAATTGTGCTTTTGTGACATTGACATCCTTATCAATCATCACTCGACACGCTTCAAGACCAACACTTAATCCCGTTAAAGTATGCCCTAATGTATCATGAATTTCACGGGCAAGACGGTTTCTTTCTTTGGTTTCACCCATTTTTTCTCGCAAATTCGCATAGCCTTTTAATTGATTATTTAAACGTTTTAATTCGACATTCAAAGCCGCAAATTTCTGCGTTTCATCCATTTGTTTCTGTAAATACAAGAATATATAAGCTATAAACAGCACAATATTTAAATTGCTTAAAGTCACTTCAATCCCCAGTAACAAGCCTTGTGTCTTTGAATTATACACCGACAAATATTCCTGGAATGAAATCATAGGAATATAGTTGGATAAATATCCATAGTTGGATAGCATATAAGCTAAAAAGACGAGTATGATGCAAATTGAACGATCAACTGGTTTATCCACATAGAGTAAGCTGTCCACAATAATCAAAAATAAAATACACGTTGCACTAAACGATATATTCTTCATGATCAATAGGCTCAATCCAAGTTCAATTAAAATTGGAATGATTTGATGACGACTAAAGAATCGAATTTTTTTACGTATGCTCACGAAACAAAACAATCCAATAAAACCAAATACCGCTATATAGAAGGATCGAATGGAAACATTAGAAAGTGTGGAAATATTCTTAATAAAATCTGAGGCATAGCCACTTTGTGTCACATGCACCAACGTATAATACATCACAATAGCGATGTACCAAATGGTAAAAAAACTAAAGAGCCACATACAGACGTAGACAATCCATACATTGTATTTTTTTATATCTTGTATCATTGCCAGCCCTCCGTAGAATAATCATGAACATTGTTTTTTGTGATGATTTGCACAGGATTCACTTCATTTTTATTCTTGATTTTTTCTTGCGAAAACATCTTATAAATGACTTCTCCCGTCTTCTTTCCAAACGTCTTTGGCGATTGTGCCACAGTAGCAGCCATTTTACCTTCTGACACCATTTCTTTTGCCTCAGGCGTTCCATCTATGCCATACACATACTTGCCTTCCAACATATTGTTCGATGAAAGTGCGGCCATAGCGCCCATTGCACTTGGATCATTTAAACACATCACTACATCAAATTCGATTCCTTCCTCAATAAAAGACTCCATTTTTGGCATGGCCTCCTCTAATTGTCCCTCACATTCCATTCTCTGAACCACTTTATAATTTGAGTTGGACTGAATCGTATCCTCAAATCCCTTAATTCGTAAATAACCAGATTGAGTTGTCGAATGTTGAAGCAAGACAATATTGGCATGATCCAACTTACTCATCATATCTTTAGCGCATTGTACGCCCGCATCATAATTATCACTGACAATACTATAGGTCACATATTTATTATGCTTAACTTCCGTATCCACCACAATCACAGGAATACGTTTCTTATAGGCTAGCTTTAAAGAATCTTTTAATCCATCATAATCCACTGGCGTAACCACTAAGGCATCCACTTGTTGATCCATTAAGTATTGGATTTGTTCCTTCTGCTTCTTTAAACTCATAGCTGGATCTAAAGTAATCAGCTGATCCCCGTGTTCTTTGACTACTTTTGAAATTTCCTCATTGACCACCGAATAGAACGTATTGTTGTAGGTCATATATGTTGCGCCAATTTTACGTGGCTTATTCGAATTGTATATCATATTCGCTTGTGTAATCGTATTGATTAAGTAGTTACTTCCTACCGCAAAAGCTAGACAAATCGTTAAACAGAAAATGATATACACAAACGATTTTGGCTTCTCCATTCAAATCTCCTTTCCTTACAGAAAATGTCGCATTGCTGCGACACTCTTTTATAATACTTTTTGTAGAACATAAACAAGGATTGCAATGACAATAGGCACAATAAAAATCATTGAGTATCCACGTACAAACTTTGTTTCTAAAGCTTTAAATCCTAAATCATCATAATAAAATCTTTCATCATTGGTTTTACCAACAACACCCTCTTCCATTAGATTCGAAATTGTATAACTAATTGTTGAAGTGGCATAAGGCAAATTTTTAAATACACTGACATCTACTGCACTCTTTTCATCCACTGCCCCTCTTTTTTTCAATGTATCCATTACCATTGAGGCAGCCGTTGCCTTCGCCCCTCTTTTTCTTTTTCTAGACATTTTCTTTCCTGCTTTCTATATTCATGGCTTCTGCCACACTCTTTACACACACACCATATGCCTTCAAACTCTCAGGTGCATGTTCCATAACATATGTGTCATTTAGCTTTTCCAATACACACAAATCATTTTCTCCATCTCCAATAAAAATTGCATCTTCGACAGGTAAATGACAAAAGGCTTCCCATTTATTTGTGCCTTTTCTTGTGATCTCAATATAATCTTTTGAAGTAGCCATCACTTCATAATTTTTAAATAATCCTCTAAATTGATTTAATATTAAATCCAAATCTTTTTCAACATACACACTCAATTTGGCTAAGCCAAATTGTCGTGTATTTAAATATTCCATTAAATCCACGTCTGAAAACAAGCCTAAACTCGGTTGTTTCTTTTTAAAAACATGAAGTCTTTCTTTTCCATAACATGAAATTGGATAATAGCGATTGCCCGCTTCGTCTGTATAAAACAAATCCAAATTATATGCCAAAATCGCTTTACACATTTGTATACCTTCACTTAAATCAATCAAAGAAGAATATACATTCTTATCTTTATAATAGGCATTAGCTCCATTATCTGTGATCATATATTCACAGGACAATTGATACTTCGAGGCAAGTGCCACACAAAAGGCACGATCTCTTCCTGTCACAAAGCCAAACGCATGTTTTTGTGTCCATTGATGAATGCATTCCACATCTTCATCTGTGACATTTCCGTTTGAATCCAATAAAGTTCCGTCTAAATCCGAAAGAAACAACATTATTTTCGGCGTTCTTTCTTAGCTTTTTTAAACGCTTTTTGTTTTTCCTGTAATGCTTCACCAATCTTTTTTGTGACTACGATCTTATCACGGTTGCTCATTAACACATTGCAGTTGCGTGCCACAATACCATTTTTAAATTCAAAATTTGCAAGCATACGATAACGATAATATGTATCTTGAAAGAAGAACCCTTCTTCTGTAAAATAAATACGACGGTGTGTATATGAATCAATGGCTAGCCCTAAAAATACAAGTCCAATACATCCATATGCTAAATAGTAATAATACGTTTGTCCATTGGAAGCTAATTTTGGTGCCATAAACATCAAAACAAATGCCAAAACAGCCATCGCAACCATGACCCATATCCAATAGCCGCCATCGACCATTGTTTCGTAGTGTTTATGTGAGTTTTAAAGTTTTCAAATTCCTTTTTGTAGGCAAGTCCACCTTTTAAGCTTTGATAAAATATGAATGCCATGTATCCAACTAATACAACGCCCACAACGATTTTAAAAAATATATTATTTGAATCCATAATCCGTCTCCTTTAAGCATTATAACATCATTTCATGCTATAATAAAAGCATTGTTGGAGGTTGTTTATGGAAGAAAATATGCAGGCTTTAATGGAACGTCTAAATAGTTCGAGTCAATTTCTGCAAAGCAATGACATGCGTGTAACAGAAGTTCGCCATGGTTTTGCGAAGGTAGAAATGATTATTGATGAACAAATTTTAAATATACATGGCTTTGTCCATGGTGGAGCCCTTTTCTCTTTGGCTGACACAGTCGCTGGAGCAGCAAGCTTTGCGACAGGAAGAGATAGCGTCACACTTACGGGTACAATTAATTATATTAAGCCAGGTCGTGGTGGCAAATTGATTGGGATTGCCCAAGAAATCTCAAGTGGAAGAACAACTGGAGTATATGAGGTATTTATCTTCAATGATGAAAACGTACTTCTTTCTCGTGCCACATTCACAATGTTCTTCTTAGATTCTGACAAGATGAAAAAAAAGAAAGAGCAGAAATAAAACTGCTCTTTTCGTTTACTTAAATGCTCTTTTAAATCTTTCAAAAGGAGATTCTGCTTGTCCAGATTTTAATTCTTCGTATAGCTCTCTTTCTCTGCGAGATACTTTACGTGGAATTTCAACCTGTACTTCTACAAATTCATCCCCTTGTCCTGAACGAGATTTTACACCTTTTCCTTTTAGACGGAACTTAGTGTTTGGCTGTGTTCCTTCAGGAATTTTCAATTCAACATCGCCATATACTGTTGGTACTTGAATCGTACATCCAATTGTCGCATCAATTGAACTGATTGGAACTTTAATGAAGATATTGTTGTCTTCGCGTTTGAAAGTTGGATGTGGCGTAACCATAATTTCGATGTATAAATCGCCATTAGGCCCTCCATTTGTTCCTCTTTCACCTTTTCCAGGAATACGAATCTGTTGACCCGATTGAATACCTGCTGGAATCTTAATATCTAGTTTTACACGACGGTGCTCATATCCGTTTCCATGACAATGGGAGCATGCACGTGTAACTTTCTTACCTGTACCATGACAATCTGGACATACGCTTTGTTGCTGAATCACACCAAATGGTGTTCTTTGTTGAGACATAACATATCCAGAACCATGGCATGTAGGACATGTCTGCACATCACTTGGGCTTTCAGCTCCAGATCCGTTACAGTGTTTACATGTTTCATCCACATCCAATGAAATCGTTTCTGTTTTACCAAAAATTGAATCCATGAAATCAATGCGCATCTGCATGTAACGGTCTTGTCCTTGTCGAGGCTGGTTACTTGAACGGCGAGATCCTCCACCTCCAAATCCTCCACCAAAGAACGAACCGAAGATGTCTCCTAAATCGCCAAAATCTGTGAATCCTCCAGAGAATCCACCACCTTGTCCAAAGGCTCCATCCATACCTGCATGGCCAAATTGATCATATGTTGCACGTTTTTTCTCATCGCTTAATACTTCATAAGCTTCATTGATTTCCTTGAACTTATCTTCAGCTCCAGGTTCATGATTTCGATCGGGGTGATATTTCATGGCCAATTTTCGATAGGCCTTTTTAATTTCATCTGGTGTAGCACTTTTGCTGACGCCAAGCACTTCATAATAGTCACGTTTTTCTGCCATGTGAATCCCTCCATACGATACGAAGAAGTTCTAGCGTGGCTAGAACTTCAAATGTTGCTTATTTATTTTACTTCTCAGTGAATTCACCGTCAACTACATCATCACCTGAGTGAGTTTGTGTTGATTGTGAAGCTGCATCACCATTTGGCTGGTTATACATTGCTTGTCCTGCCTGCATTGCAGCTTTTTCAAGCAGGTCTAATTTTGTTTTGACTTCTTCCATGTTATTTTCATCTAAAGATTTTTGTAGATCATCACGCAATTTCTTAGTTTCTTCAGCTTGTTTTGGATCAATCTTATCTTTATTGTCTTCTAACATTCCATCGATTTGTGCAATGAAGCCTTCAGCTTTGTTACGTAAATCAATTTCTTCCTTACGTTTTTCATCTTCAGCCTTGTTATCTTCAGCTTCACGAACCATACGATCGATTTCTTCATCACTCAATCCACTAGAGTTTTGAATTGTGATGTGTTGTTCTTTACCAGTACCCTTATCTGTAGCACTTACGTGTACGATACCGTTGGCATCAATATCAAATTTAACTTCAATTTGAGGAACTCCACGACGAGCTGGTGCAATTCCGTTTAATTGGAAGTTTCCTAATTCTTTATTGTCGTTAGCCATTGGACGTTCACCTTGTAATACACGGATATCTACAGCTGGTTGGTTATCAGCGGCTGTTGAGAAAATCTGTGATTTACTTGTTGGGATTGTAGTGTTACGAGGGATCAACACTGTCATAACTCCACCCATAGTTTCGATACCTAATGATAATGGTGTAACATCTAGTAATAATACATCATTTACATCACCTGAGATAACTCCACCTTGGATTGCAGCACCCATAGCTACAGCTTCATCTGGGTTTACTGAGTGGTTAGGATCTTTTCCTAATGCTTTACGTACTGCTTCTTGAACCGCTGGAATACGAGTAGATCCACCAACTAATAATACTTCGTCGATATCAGATTTAGACAATTTTGCATCTCTTAATGCATTTTCAATTGGAATCAATGTACGTTCTACTAAATGTTTAGTCATATCATCAAATTTAGCACGAGTTAATGTTGTATCAAAGTGCAATGGACCCGCAGGACCTGCTGAGATAAATGGTAAGCTGATTTGTGTCTGCATTACACCACTTAAATCTTTTTTCGCTTTTTCAGCAGCTTCTTTTAAACGTTGCATAGCCATTGGATCTTGCGACAAGTCAATTGCGTTATCTTTCTTGAATGTATCAACCATCCAGTTTACTAATACGTTATCGAAGTCATCTCCACCTAAGTGAGTATCTCCGTTTGTTGATAATACTTCGAATGTTCCATCTGCTAAATCAAGGATACTAACATCGAAAGTACCTCCACCTAAGTCATAGATCAATACTTTTTCTTCTTTATCTGTTTTATCAATACCATAAGCCAATGCTGCAGCTGTTGGTTCGTTGATAATACGTTCTACTTCTAATCCAGCAATTTTACCAGCATCTTTAGTTGCTTGACGCTGAGCATCGTTGAAGTATGCAGGAACTGTGATAACAGCCTTTGTTACTTTTTCTCCTAAGTAATCTTCTGCATATGATTTCAAGTATTGAAGGATCATTGCACTAATTTCTTGTGGTGTATATGATTTTCCCTCAGCCTCTACTTTTTCATTCGTTCCCATCAAACGCTTAATTGAACTAATTGTGTTTTTATTTGTGACTGCCTGACGTTTTGCAGCATCACCAATAATACGTTCTCCATCTTTGAACGCAACAACACTTGGTGTTGTACGATTTCCTTCTGGGTTAGGAATTACTTTACAATCTTTACCTTCCATAACCGCAACACAGCTATTTGTTGTACCTAAGTCAATACCAATAATTTTACTCATGATAATTACCTCCCTATTCGCTTACTTTTACTAATGCTGGTCGTAAAATACGATCCTTCAACATATATCCTTTTTGTAATACTTCAATAACCATTCCACTTTCAACGCCTTCTTTTTTCTCTTGCATTAAAGCCTGCATTGCATTGTGGTCGAATGGTTTATCGGCTGCATCTATTTCCTGTACGCCTTCTTTTTTCCAGCACACCTTTCAATTGTTTATGAATCATCTCAAAACCTTTGACATAATTCTTAATTGTCTCATCCTCAGTTTGTACTTTCAAAGCCATTTCCATTGAATCAAGAATTGGCAAGATTTCCGTTGCTGGCTGTTGGAAGCGATATTTTCGAGTTGCATCTGCATCTTTCTGTAGACGTTTTTTCATGTTTTCTGTATCTGCATAAGCACGTGCTACATCATTTTTTGCCTTGTCCAGTTCTGCCTTCAAACCTTCAATAATTTCGTCTGAACTTGGTTCTTTTTTTTCTTCAGCTGCCCCTTCAACAATTCTTCTTTTGTTTCTTCTTTTTACTTCTTTAGTTTCTTCTTTGCTCATCGTTGGCACCTCCCTTATCTTTGTCTGTCCCAAAGACGTCTTCGATGACATTTGACATATAATTCATCAAGGCCACGACCTTGGAATATTGCATTCGATTTGGACCAACAACCATTAATTGTCCTTCCTCATCGCTGTTATAATGGAATTTTGTCGTTAATACTGAACAATCTCCGATTTGTAACAACTCGTTTCTTTCCCCAATCTGGATTGCTACATTTCCCTCTTGATCCGTCCATTGATGGAATAAACTTCCATTTTCCAAAATACGCATCATTTGTTTCAACTTGTTGATGTCACTGAACTCTGGCTGATACAACATATTACTTCGTCCAGAAACCGCAACTTTCTCTGTCGCAAATCGCATAAAGGCTGAAACGAACGCTTCAAACAAAACTTCATGTCGAACAAGTTTTGCTGCCATCATCGGTTCAATTTCTTTCATTTTTCCAACAACATCTTCAATAGGCGTTCCCACTAATTGGTCATTTAATAAATCTGTACAATTTTGAATATCCTGCATGGACACATCTGTACCAAATTGGAACACTTTATTTTCTGTATGTCCTTGATCTGTGACAATGATCGCAACAGCACTTTGATTGTTGATTGGAATCAACTGTACATGCTGTAAAGTCTGATGCCTGCTATCAGGTCCTAGAACAACACTGGTCAAATTTGTCATGTGTGACAAAATATCACAGCTCTTTTGAACAACTTCTTCTAACGAATAATGTCTTTCACTAAAGACTCGCTGTAAAGCATTCTTTGTAGAAGCATCCAAATCCGCTTCCATAAGATGTTCAACATAGTACCTGTAGCCTTTTTGACTCGGAATTCGACCACTCGAAGTATGTGTCTTCTCTAACAACCCTAACTTCTCAAGTGTCGCCATCTCATTACGGATGGTTGCAGATGAAACTGGGAAATCTAGAAGTTCCATCAAAGTCTAATTGAGTGCTAAATTTCAACTAAAAAAATAAGGATACAAATATTCGTACCCTTAACTAAACATAAATCAAAAATTCTTTAATCGATTCTTCACTCACTGAGAAGATGGATGCGATAGCTTTAACAGTGAAGCCTTTGTCCAGTATAGCTTGATACACTTCAAATTGATTTAGTGCAATACCTTTGTTGATTCTTCAAACATTTCATCTAATGCTCTACACACTTTTACATCTCCTCACTTTGTAAAGAATGGATGTGATCGCACATCCATTCCATCAAATACTCTTTTTTAGTTCTCTTAATGCATTTAAGTCCAGTCCAACAATCTCAGAGATTTCTTCAAGTGTTTGATTATTTCTTACAAGCATTTTAATTGCTATTTTGATTTGTGTATTTTTTACACCACGCTCAATACCTTGCTCAATGCCTCGTTCAATGCCTTGCTTAATACCCATCTGGATTCCTCTGTTTGTTGATTCTTCAAACATTTCATAGAATGCTCTGCACACTTTTACATCTCCTTTCTCGCTTTTCTGGTAGATACTCAATAACTTTTAGTTCTTTGTCACTACATACGCAAAACACAATGCATCACGATTAAACTCTCGATCTAGGTCTTCTTTTAAAATCTGCTTTCTATAGATCATACGCAATAGATCAAAAAATTCCTGTGTTGCCTTTTCACCTGTATTATACTTGTGATTTGTGTTTAGCTCAATCAGATTCAGTTTAAACTCATTGAACATGTCTTCAAATCCAGGATGAATAATTTCTAGTTCACTCAATCTTTTAGCAGCATTCCACTTGGATTCACCCACATATAAGACGACTGTTAAAATCATTGGTAGTCTTGTATGCATAGGTACATGCTTCTTAAAGCATTGGCGAATATAACGCATACGAGCAACGCTTTCATATTCCATGACTCTTGCGACCATAGACGGATCGACATAGCTTTGACTTTCAATCACGAACAAATCCAAATATGTACCATCCTCATACCGCTTGGTGATATCCACATGCTTACTAGAAACATTCATGACAAGTTCACTGTTTTCATCCTTAAGATATTCAGGCTTCAAGACTAGTTGTCCATAAAATAAAAGTGCATTGAAGATCGAGACAAAGTTTTTGGGTTGTCCTAAAAACTTCTTAGACTCAATATCCATTGAATTCAAGACGATTCCTCCTTTCTCTCTCTAATACGAAAAAAAGGGAAATTTTAGAAAAGATGTATATTTTGAAAATTTCACATAATTCATTTTGATTTCACAAGATTTACCAAAGTTATACTAAAATTATGACAACATGGGATGATATTCTATAAGTGCCTTAAAGATAAGGCAATGAATATAGAAATAAACCAATAT
>VOFI01004313.1_pt1 | contig 20695 bp, 34 predicted proteins | sample 5384131 | NCBI WGS metagenome assembly VOFI01 (sample SAMN12384728, study PRJNA508395) | human gut metagenome | isolation source: healthy gut H | host: Homo sapiens | reverse complement strand
CACGGTTCATACCCGTGGTGTCGCTGGTTCAAATCCAGTTCCCGCTACTTATATGGGATCTTAGCTCAGCTGGGAGAGCATCTGCCTTACAAGCAGAGGGTCACAGGTTCGAGCCCTGTAGGTCCCATATACTAATTAAATATGGCGGGATAGCTCAGTTGGCTAGAGCACACGGTTCATACCCGTGGTGTCGCTGGTTCAAATCCAGTTCCCGCTACTATGACGAAGACTGCGGTGTGGTGTCGCTGGTTCAAGAAATTAGTACGCAGGTTTTTTACGCAAATTTACTGGTTACTGCTTATATCAAGCAAAGAAATAATAGTATTAAGGAGCAACTTGTGGTAATATAACAGATAATGATATAGAAAAAAGTTGTTGTCTTTCGTTTATATTTTAAAACGTGGCCAATAACAGAAATACGGAGGAAACAAGATGAATAAGAAAAGCGGATATGCGCTCAGAATAGTACTTGGAGGTTATCTTACCTACCTAGGTATCAGAATCTTAAGTGAGATGATCCAGCAGCGTCCTAGCAATATGACACTTATGTCAGTACTGGCAGTTGTATTTATCCTGGTTGGAGTTGCTTATGCACAAAGAGAAAAGCGGAGCAGAAACGAAAAAAGCAGAAGAAGCGGCAGCGGCGAAGGAAATGTCACAGGTAACAGAGAGCACAACGACAGAAGCATCAGAAGACGAAAAAGTATCAGACAATACAATGCCGACAATGTTTTCAGAAGAAGACAGGAAGAAGCTGGAAGATGCAGTGTCTAAGGCGGATTCCGAGGAAAAAACAATGCAAGACAGCAAGGTTGAAGCTATAGAAAAAACAGCAGATTCAGATTCAACAGAAAACGAAGCAGCGGAAAAAACAGTATCAGAAGAAAAAGTAGAATCAGTAGAAAAACCGGTGACTACAACAGAATCAGAGGAAACACCGGACGAAGAAATAAAACCTGAAGGAACACCAGTTGAAGAAACTCCAGCTCAGGAAGAAGAACTGACAGACACAAGAGTGGTAGATATTTTTGCAGAACTGAATGAAGAACCTGTTTCAGAAGATGCTGAAAATGATTTTGAGGAGAAATAATTATGCGTGTAGGTATGGGATATGATGTTCATAAGTTAGTTGAAGGAAGAAAACTGATCCCGGGTGGAGTTGAGATTCCTTACGAGAAAGGTCTCTTAGGACATTCAGATGCAGACGTTATGCTGCATGCCGTAATGGATGCACTGCTTGGAGCAGCAGCACTTGGAGACATTGGCCTTCATTTTCCGGATACAGATCCGAAATATAAGGGTGCATCCAGTATAAAACTGCTCGAGCACGTAGGCAGACTTTTGGAAGAGAATGGATATGTGATCGAGAATATTGATGCGACGATCATTGCGCAGCGTCCAAAGATGCGTCCGCATATTGACCAGATGCGGGAAAACATGGCGAAAGCGCTTAAAATTGACGTTGATCAGATCAATGTAAAGGCTACAACAGAAGAGGGCCTTGGCTTTACCGGAAGCGGCGAAGGAATCTCATCCCGGCGATCTGTGCAATTGAAAAATTTACGAATTACAGTAGCGTGGATGTGATGGAGAAGCTTGCAGGATGTGGTGGATGCTGTGCGGGAAAATAAGATGAAGATTCGAAAGCTGGACCAATCAGAGCATGGGAAAACCAGGGAGCTTGTGGGAACAGGTATTTTCAGAAGACAGTCAGGAATTTGTTGATTATTACTATTATATCAAGACAAAAGACAATACGATTTATGTAATAGAGGAAGACGATGAGATACGTGCGATGCTGCAGCTGAACCCTTATCAGGTAAAGTTACAGGAAAGTGTCGTTCCATCGGATTATATCGTGGGAGTTGCCACGCAGGCAGAATATAGAGGCAGAGGATATATGAGAAATCTTCTGATTCATGCATTACAGGATCAGTATTCGCAGAAGATGCCATTTACCTTCCTGATGCCGGCGGCAGAAGCAATCTATTATCCTTATGATTTCCGATTTGTTTATGAACAGAAACAAATCGGATGAAGCATTTTTTTCTGCAAGAAAAGAATATAAAAATGATAAATATAGAAATATATCACAAGAGCGGATTGTAGACCGTGATGCAAGATTTATGGATGCAGGGAAGATGGCGGTATTTGTTGAAGAGAATTTTTCGGATTGCTGGAATGTTATTGCTTTAAGAAATGCACAATATTATCAGACACAGATTCTCGAACAACAGAGCGAGTTTGGCGGGATGCGGCTTGTCTTTGAAGAAGAGAAGCTGGTCTGTATCTATGCATATGCGAAAGAAGAGGGGCTCGAGATCAGGGAACCACTTTATCTGGAAGGGAAAGAAGATCTCTTCTGGGCGTCGGTGGATGGTCTTAGAGAACAGGAAGAAAAGGTTTCGGTTTATGGGCTTAAGGAAGCACCTGACTGGCCAGATGATGAAACGTTTGCATATAAAGAAAAACCGCTTATTATGATCAGGATCGTTCATTTACAGGAACTATTTTCTAAAATGAAAATCCCGTCAGAATGTGAGATCCATTGCTCTTTTGCGGTGATCGATCCGATTCTTCATAAGAACAGCAGGATCTGGAAACTCAGTAGCTCAAAAAGGAGAAGAAAGCCTGAGCGTGTCTGAAACGGAAGATTCACAGGGAGTACTTTCCATTGCAGCATTGACGGAAATATTGTTTGGATACAAAACTCCTGAAGAAATACGTGCAGAGAAAAGCGTAATTCTTACAGAAGAACTAGAGGAAGAACTGAGGAAACTTCAGAACTTCTGTCCAATATTTTTGAATGAGATTGTCTGAATAAAATGTTAAAATGCAGTTGATCGGCAGAGATAATAGTTGACAAAAAATGATTTTTTGCATAAGATAATAGAGATGTTGAAAACAATAAATATTGGTAATAGAATTGAGAAAAGACAAAGAACGGGAAGAGTAACAGAGATTTGGACTCATAGAGAGAAGGTGTCACCGGCTGAAAGCACCTTTGAGAGAAGAAACTGTGAAGTGCCCGGGAGTCGATCCTGTGAATGGAGTAGCAGGGTACGTCAGGCACACGTTACGTGCGTGAAAGTGAAAGAAGTATAACTTCTTTTATTAGAGTGGAACCGCGGATAGAACTTCGTCTCTAGATTGAGACGAAGTTTTTTGATATCTAAAACAATCCGTTTAGGGTGTTAAGTGCATTCTTGAATCAGAAAGGAATGATAAATATGGGAATGATATCTTATGTCAAACAGGAGATCGAGGTGATCCGAGAGCGAGATCCTGCGATCAAATCAAACATGGAAGTATTTTTGTACCCAAGTTTTAAAGTAATCTTAAGCTACAGAGTGGCGCATAAGCTTTACCTGAAAAAGCATTATTTCTGGGCACGCTGGATTTCTCAGAGAGCAGCGCGTAAGACAGGGATTGAGATCCATCCGGGTGCAACAATTGGAAAGGGACTTTTATCGATCATGGAACAGGTGTGATCATCGGAGAAACTACGATCATCGGAGATAATGTAACACTGTATCAGGGGGTTACGCTTGGCGGTACAGGAAAAGAACAGGAAAACGTCATCCAACGTTGAAAGATAATGTTATGGTGAGCGCCGGCGCAAAGATCCCGGGTTCTTTTTTACAATCGGAGAAAATTCTAAGATCGGAGCTGGTTCTGTAGTACTTGAAGAAGTTCCACCGAACTGTACAGTTGTCGGTGTGCCGGGACGAATCGTCCGCATGGACAACAAGAAAGTCCCAAGAAGTGATATGGATCAGGTACATTTACCGGACCCGGTACTTACAGATATCAGAGAACTGCAGGAAGAGAATATAAAACTTCACAAACGTTTGGAATCTATGATAAAATATATGCGATGTGTGGAGAAAGAAAATAAGGAGAGTAAGAACGATGAAGATTTATAATACAATGTCAAAAAAGAAAAGAAGAGTTTGTTCCTCTAGAGGAAGGAAAAGTAAAGATGTATGTATGCGGTCCGACTGTATATAATTACATCCATATTGGAAATGCAAGACCAATGATCGTGTTTGATACTGTCCGCAGATATTTTGAATACAAAATTATGATGTGAATTATGTATCTAACTTTACGGATGTCGATGACAAGATCATCAAGAAAGCAAACGAAGAAGGCGTTACAGCAGAAGAAATCTCACAGCGTTACATTGCAGAGTGCAAGAAAGATATGGACGGCATGAATATCGAGCCGGCAACAAAGAACCCGCTGGCGACAGAAGAGATTGACGGTATGATCAGCATGATTGAGACACTGATTGAGAAAAAGCTACGCATACGAGAAGAACGGAACTGTATATTACCGTACAAGAAAGTTCAAAGATTATGGTAAATTATCCCATAAGAACCTTGATGATCTTCAGTCAGGCGGACGTGCCCTTCTTGTAAGCGGTGAGGATGAGAAAGAAGATTCTCTGGATTTTGTTCTCTGGAAACCGAAAAAAAAGGTGAGCCTGCATGGGTTTCTCCATGGGGTGAGGGACGTCAGGGATGGCACATTGAGTGCTCAGAGATGTCCAAGAAATATCTTGGTGAGCAGATCGATATTCATGCAGGTGGGGAAGACCTGATCTTTCCACATCATGAAAATGAAATTGCGCAGAGTGAAGCAGCGAACGGAAAAGAGTTCTCAGATACTGGATGCATAACGGGTTCCTGAACATTGATAACCGTAAGATGTCCAAGTCTCTTGGAAATTTCTTCACAGTTCGCGAGATCAGTGAGAAGTATGACCTTCAGGTACTTCGTTTCTTCATGTTAAGCGCACATTACAGAAGTCCACTGAACTTCAGCGCTGAATTGATGGAAGCAGCAAAGAGCGGACTTGAGAGAATCATTACAGCAGCTGATCGTCTGAAATTCCTTATGGGAAGCGCGAAGACAGAAGATATGGCAGAGACAGAAGCAGAGAAGTTTGCAAAGTCAGCAGAATATGTTGGAAACTTTGAGAGCGCTATGGATGATGACTTCAATACAGCAGATGCGATCGCTGCAGTATTTGATCTTGTAAAATTCATTAATACGATGACAGACGAAGACAGTTCAAAAGAGTATCTTGAGAATCTGTTTGACCGTCTGGTAAGACTGACAGAAGTACTTGGAATTATTGTTGATAAAGAAGATGAGATTCTTGATTCTGACATTGAAGCATTGATCGCTGAGCGTCAGGCAGCAAGAAAAGAGAAAAACTTTGCAAGAGCAGATGAGATCAGAGATGAGCTTCTTGCGAAAGGTATCGTTCTGAAAGATACAAGAGAAGGAGTACAATGGAAAAGAGCATAACAGCAGGTTTAGAAGAGTATATCCGGACAATTCCCGGTATGAAAGAGATTGATGCAAAGCAGTGTTCCCCACTGGTTCTTGCTTATGTGGGAGACTGTGTTTATGATCTGATCATTAAGACGATGGTGGTCGGCCGTGGAAATAGGCCGGTCCACCGTCTCCATGAAGAGACAAGCCAGTATGTGCAGGCATCAGCACAGTCCTTTATGATGCGTTCCATGCAGGAGCATCTGAATGAGGAAGAACATGGAGTTTACCGGAGAGGAAGAAATGCACGATCTGTGTCTCCGGCAAAGAATCAGTCAATTACAGATTACAGAAGAGCGACAGGTTTTGAGGCATTGATCGGACATTTATATCTGACAGGTCAGTATGAACGACTGACAGAGCTTGTAAGTATCGGACTTGAAAGCATTGAAAAAGAGATAAAGGAAAAAAGGAGCAGAACATGCAGGAAAATAGAGAACAGGGAACAGAGACATTTGTAATTGAAGGAAGAAATGCTGTACTGGAAGCATTTCGTTCCGGACGTACGATTGACAAGATTTATGTTCTTGACGGATGCCAGGACGGACCGGTAAGAACAATTGTACGTGAAGCAAAAAAACACGGATCTCTGATCAATTTTGTGACAAAAGAAAGACTTTCCCAGCTCTCAGAGACAGGGAAACATCAGGGCGTGATCGCGCATGCGGCAGCATATGAATATTCTACGATCGACGATATGCTTAAGCTGGCAGAAGAGAGAGGCGAAGCTCCGTTTCTGATTCTTTTAGACAATATTGAAGATCCGCACAATCTTGGCGCGATCATTCGTACAGCGAACCTTGCAGGTGCACACGGAGTCATTATTCCAAAGAGAAGAGCAGTTGGTCTGACAGCGACAGTTGCGAAGACATCTGCCGGAGCTTTGAATTATACACCGGTCGCAAAGGTGACGAATCTTGTGAAGACAATGGAAGAACTCAAGGAAAAAGGACTCTGGTTTGTATGTGCTGATATGGATGGCGAGCAGATGTATGACCTGAACCTGACAGGACCGATCGGTCTTGTGATCGGAAATGAAGGTGAGGGCGTTTGGCCGCCTTGTGAAAGAAAACAGTGTGATTTCGTTGCAGGAATTCCAATGAAAGGTCAGATTAATTCTCTGAATGCATCTGTGGCAGCAGGTGTTCTTGCTTATGAGATCGTAAGACAGAGGATTTCGCAGAAATAAATATGAGTATTGCTCGAAAAAAGAGTGATAACAGGTGATAATCGGATGAGTAAGTATGACAGAATGACAGATGAGCAGCTTTTATGTGATTACAAAAATGGAAATCAGGAGATTATGGATTACCTGATGGTGAAATATAAATCCATGGTAAGGAAGAAAGCGCGTGCAATGTATCTGTTAGGTGGAGAACGAGGATCTGATCCAGGAAGGAATGATCGGTCTGATCAAAGCAGTGCGGGATTTTGATGTAACGCAGAAAACATCATTTTCAAGTTTTGCAGAACTTTGTGTCTCCAGACAGATGTACTCGGCAATTGAGGCATCAAATCGAAAAAAAGCATCTGCCTTTGAATTCTTATGTTTCGTTATTGACGGATGCGTTTTAATCGCGCTGTTTACTTTTGGCATGATACACGTGACCAGTATTATACTGGCAATTGTAGCACGGTCACTTCCGGATGCGATGGATAATTATCAGAATCTGATAGAAAATTCCGGCCTGACAGAATATTCGCTGATGTGGGTTTTCAGTACATTGATTCTTCCACCGCTTGTGGAAGAAATGATTTTCCGGGGTTTGATCCAGAAATATCTTGAACGTGCCGGAATGCATTGGATCTGGCGAATGTTGTACAGGCGGTTCTGTTTGGAGTGTTCCATCAAAATCTCGTACAGGGAATTTATGCGGCACTTTTGGGGTTTGCACTTGGATTTGTGGCGCATCGCTACAACACCTGGCGGCATCCATGCTGATGCATATGTTCTATAATCTGATGGGAACGCTGATCGTAGATCTTGAGAGCAGATTCCTTCCGGCAATAGTAATGGGAATGATTATCCTGAACAGTATTCCGATGACAGTGAGTGCTGTGACGTTGATTTGTCTGACAACAAATAATAAAAAAAAACAGAGGTTTGAGAAGATGAGATTTGTAATACAAAGAGTAACAGAGGCATCTGTTACGATTGATGGTGAGATATCAGGAAAGATTGGAAAAAGGGTATCTTGTTTTGATTGGAGTAGCAGATACAGACACAAAAGAGATTGCAGACAAAATGATACGAAAAATGATCGGACTTCGTATTTTTGAAGATGAACAGGGAAAAAACAAACCTTTCGCTTGCTGATGTGGACGGAGGTCTTCTTCTGGTTTCACAGTTTACGTTATATGCAAACTGTAAGAGAGGAAACAGACCAAGCTTTATTGAAGCAGGAAAACCGGATATGGCGAATGAGATGTATGAATATATCATTGAAAAATGCAGGGAATCAGTGGATGAAGTACAGACCGGAGAGTTTGGAGCTGATATGAAGGTTCAGCTGCTCAATGACGGGCCATTTACGATTCTGCTGGATTCAGATCAGCTTTAACTTGACAATCAAACTCAAGTAGTGTATATTTAATTTTGCGTTCTGTTGGAACGCAATAAGCTGTCTTGGCGCAGTCGGTAGCGCGTCGCCTTGGTAAGGCGGAGGTCGGGGGGTTCAAGTCCCCTAGACAGCTTTGAACCTTTCCCCGGAATCGCCCGTGAATGCGGTGTTTCCGGGGTTTTTCTTATTTCAGCAGATTTGCGATGCAGATCTTCAAATCTTCATAGATTCCAACAGAAATCTCATTGGATTTTCCTATAGGTTTACGGGTTTGAAGAAAAAATGCAATTCCTTGTTGAGAATTCTTTCACTTGTCATGAAATATGTTATACTGGATTTGATTGAAGTGGTGGTTCAAGGTGACGGGTTCTGCAGAAGGGGAAGCCGTATGAGCGAAAAGAATTATGAAACAAGTGAATTAAAAGAACTGAAAGATGTGTTACAGGCCTTTACGGAGTTTGTATGGGAGATGGAAGAATATCTGCCGGAATTTTATCATTTTTTTGATACGATGAGGCAGAACATCGAGATTTTTCTTCGGGTCGGCGAAGAGGATGAAGAACAGATCCATGAGATTCTGGAACGGGATTGGGAGAAAGCACATGCACCGCTTGTGGGAGTACAGTGTTATGATTTTCAAGGAACACATCCGGAGGCAGAAGCAGGAACTTGTGTTTATTTTGCGAATCTTTTGACAGAAATCGGTCGGTTTTTGAACCGGTGAGTATGTTGGGAGTGTTTTGAATGAAGTGAAAAGGAGAGATTGATATGGCATCATTTTTAGAAGACATCACACCATTTTACGGAACAGGAGAACGGAATGGGAAAGGACAGACACTGGAAGAATTTCTGGAAGAATATGATCCATATCGATATAAAAATCCGTGCTGTACAACAGACACAGTTGTTTTCTCTTATAAAGATGAACAGGCACTGAAAGAAGGACGATTAAAGGTGCTTTTGGTTAAGAGAGGAAATCATCCCAGTATTGGATGTTGGGCTCTTCCGGGAGGATTTGTAAATTTGCGGGAGAATCTGGAGGATACAGCAAGACGGGAACTGCAGGAAGAGACCGGAGTCAGCGGACTTCCGGTGGAACAGTTTGCCTGTTATGGAGATTATCAGAGAGATCCGAGAGCAAGGATTATTACAAGTGCGTATCTTTCTATCGTAAAGGAGTCTGATGTAAGTGTAGAGGCCGGAGATGATGCGGCAGATGCAGCATGGTTTGAAATATCATCTGACAATTCAAAATCAGGATCAGAAGAGAAATGCAGTTATCCTGAAAAAAGGAGCGGACAGGATTGATCAGAGAAAAATACTATGTTGTAAAAGAAGGTGGAGGAATTGCAGTGGATCATGCAGCTATTCTGGCACAGGCTTATGAATTGTTAAAAGGCAGGCTGTAAGGGGAGACGAAAAGAATCTCTTGTGGTTGTTCTTTTATGTGATAAGATATTGAGCATGAAAACCTGTAGGATAAATCACACTTCCGAAGGAATGTGACAGATCATCCGGATGGTACTTATGGTTAGTAGGAGGAAGATATGGAGAACGAAACAGTTTCCAAAAATTTTATTGAACAGGAAATAGATAAAAGATCTTGCAGAAGGAGTGTACAGTGAAGTATGTACAAGATTCCCACCGGAACCAAACGGATATCTGCATATCGGACATGCAAAGTCTATTCTTTTGAACTCAGGACTTGCAAAGAAGTATAATGGTGGAACATTTCATCTGAGATTTGACGATACGAATCCGATGAAAGAAGATATGGAATTCGTAGAGTCTATTAAAGAAGATGTAAAATGGCTTAGGCGCTGACTGGGGGATCATCTCTATTTTGCATCTAACTATTTTGATCAGATGTATGAGTGTGCCGTAAAACTGATTAAGAAGGAAAAGCATTTGTCTGTGATCTGACGGCAGAAGAGATGCGTGAATATCGTGGAACGCTGACAGAGCCTGGAAAGAACAGTCCGTACCGTGACCGTTCGGTAGAAGAGAACTTAAGACTTTTCGAAGAGATGAAAGACGGCAAGTATCAGGACGGAGAGAAAGTCTTACGTGCAAAGATCGATATGGCATCGCCGAATATTAACATGCGTGATCCGATCATCTACCGGGTGGCTCATATGACACACCATAACACAGGAGATAAATGGTGCATCTATCCAATGTATGATTTTGCTCATCCAATCGAAGATGCGATCGAACATATCACACATTCTATCTGTACGCTGGAATTTGAAGACCACAGACCATTATATGACTGGGTTGTGAAAGAATGTGAATTTGATCCGGCACCGAGACAGATTGAATTTTCAAAGCTGTATCTGACAAATGTCGTTACAGGTAAGAGATACATTAAGAAACTGGTTATGGATGGTATCGTAGACGGATGGGATGATCCGCGACTGGTATCAATAGCAGCCCTCAGAAGAAGAGGATTCACACCGGAATCTATCAAGATGTTTGTTGAGATGTGTGGAGTATCCAAGAGCCAGAGCTCTGTAGACTATGCAATGCTTGAGTACTGTATCCGTGAGGATCTGAAGATGAAGAAACCTCGTATGATGGCAGTTCTTGATCCGATCAAACTGGTAATTGATAACTATCCGGAGGGAGAAGTTGAGTATCTGGATGTTGCGAAATAATCTGGAGAACGAAGAACTTGGACATGAGAAAAGTTCCGTTCTGTCGTGAACTTTATATCGAGCGAGAATGATTTCATGGAAGAACCGCCGAAGAAGTATTTCCGTCTTTTCCCTGGCAATGAAGTACGTCTGATGCATGCATATTTTGTAAAATGTGAAAGCTTTGTAAAGGATGAGAATGGTAACGTGACAGAAGTTCACTGTACTTATGAGCCGGAGACAAAATGTGGAACAGGGATTTACCGGACGTAAAGTGAAGGGAACAATTCATTGGGTTCCGGCACCATATGCAAAGAAAGCAGAAGTAAGATTATATGAGAATCTGATCGATGAAGAGAAGGGTGTATATAATAAAGAAGGATGGTTCTCTGAACCTGAATCCAAATTCTCTGAAGATTATCAAAGATGCTATGTAGAAGACAAGCTTTGCAGATGCGAAAGGTCCGTGACAGCTTCCAGTTTGTAAGAAACGGATTTTTTCTGTATCGATGCAAAAAGATTCTACACCGGAGAATCTGGTATTTAACCGTATGTTCTTTCAAACTGCCGAAGAAATAAAAACGGACTGCCGTGATCACAATGAGAAATTGTTCACGGCAGTTTTTCATAGTTATAGGTGTGATGCAGGGGGGAGAACAAGAATGTATGAATTGACAATGAGTTTGAATCCAAAATCAAAAACTCCGCTGTATGAACAGATTTATGAATTTATCAAGGAAGAGATTCAGAATAACGTAATACAGAGTGGAGAGCGGCTTCCATCTACAAGAGCATTGAGTAAGCATCTGGTAGTGAGCAGGAGTACAGTAGAACTTGCATATGAACAGCTCCTGTCGGAAGGGTATGTGGAGGCGATCCCATGCAAAGGATATTTTTGTCGCAAAGATCGAAGGCATATATCAGCTTCAGAAGAGACCGGAGATCAAAGTTGAACCGATTTCTTCAGGGTGACAGAATACGCGTATGATTTCACTCCAAACGGTGTGGATCTCAACAGTTTTCCGTATAATGTCTGGAGAAAATTATCCAAAGAATGCCTGATAGATGATAAGGCAGAGATGTTCCGATTGGGGAATCCTCAAGGGAATATGGGCTTCGGAATGCGATCAGCAGTTATTTGCATCAGGCAAGAGGAATACACTGTCATCCGGATCAGATCATTATTGGAGCAGGAAGCGATTATCTGCTTATGCTTTTGACAACAGTGATTGGAAATTGTCATAAAGTTGCGCTGGAAAATCCGACCTACGGACAAGCCTATCGTTTGTTTGAACGATTAAGCTATGAAAGTCTGTACTGTTGATATGGATCAAAGCGGGATGCGGATTGATGAATTAGAGAAATCAGGGGCGGATATTGCATTTGTCATGCCGTCTCATCAGTATCCACTTGGATGTGTTATGCCGATACAAAGAAGAATGGAACTTTTGAAATGGGCAGATGGGGCAGAAGGCAGATATATTATTGAAGATGATTACGACAGTGAATTTCGATATAAAGGAAAGCCGATTCCGGCACTGCAGGAAGTGATAGCAATGGGAAAAGAGTGATTTATACAGGTACCTTTTCTAAATCACTGGCACCTTCTATTCGAATGAGCTATATGGTGCTTCCGGAACATATTTTGAAAATTTATCAGGAAAAAATGCAGATTCATCAGTTCTACTGTCTCCAAGGTGGATCAGATGATTCTTCAGAAATTTATGGAAGAAGGCTATTATGAGCGACATCTGAATAAAACACGCGCATTATATAAGAACAGGCATGATGTTCTGATCAGCAGCCTTCGGAAGATGAAAGAGATTCTGGAAATTTCCGGAGAAAATGCAGGTGTTCACCTGTTGCTGCATTTTAAGACGGATGATTCCGAAAAAGGATTTGATTGAAAAAAGCAGCGAAACAAGGTGTCAGAGTTTATGGCTTATCAGAGTATTGTGTAAAAGATAATGAAGACAGTACAGGAAAAGCGGTGATTCTGTTAGGTTATGCAAACATGAATGAGGAGAGAATCCGTGCAGCAGTTCAACTACTCTGTAAGGCATGGGAATAGATGATAGAAAAACAGGCTGTATTTTTAATAAAAAGAGAAGCGGATCGTTCAATTTTATTAAGTGTAAGATTGAACCATCCGCTTTCTTTTTTTATTATTCGTTTTCAGCAATCGTATCATTTGATTCATCAGAAACTGCTGGTTGTGTTTCTACTTCAGAAGAGTCAGCGCTGTCAACATCAGATTTTTCAGTTAAATCATCTGGTTGGGCTGCCTGCAAAGATACATAAGATCTTTCCTGTGTTGGTTCAAGATCCTGATCCAGATCAAATGTATCGGAATCCGTTTCTTCTTTATTGCTATTGGTGCTATCTGCTTTTATATCAGAGGATGTACTCTTTGATTTTTTTGATCAGACGAACAGCAAGAAGTCCGATTGCAGTACCAACAGTGCCAAGTCCAACTATCCATTTGATTAATTTTTTCAATTCTATAGTCTCCTTCTATTAAACTAAATTTGATACTGTTTCATATAAACAGTTTGCTCTCAGGGGAAAACCGCCTGATTTACTTTCCATTGTAATACTTTTTTATCGCAGAAATACAATATTTCTGACATTTAAATAAAAAAAAATGCGAAATAACATTTTACAACCCTGCAAAAGTATAGTATAATTCTTAAGGCGGTAATGGTTATAAGTACCGCTGATTAATATTATTTACAAGCAAACATACGCAGGAGGGTTTGAAATGGTAAAAGCAGTAGTTGGTGCAAACTGGGGCGATGAAGGAAAAGGTAAGATCACAGACATGCTCGCCAGAGAGGCAGATATCATCGTTCGTTTTCAGGGTGGTGCGAATGCAGGCCATACAATTGTGAATGATTACGGAAAATTTGCGCTGCATACACTGCCATCAGGTGTGTTCTATGGACATACGACCAGCATCATTGGTAATGGTGTCGCACTGGATGTGCCGCGTCTTTTCGCAGAGGTACAGTCTATAGTAGAAAAAGGTGTTCCTATGCCGAAGATTCTTGTATCCGACAGAGCACAGATGGTAATGTCTTATCACAAGAATTTTGACGCATATGAAGAAGAGAGACTCGGAGGAAAATCTTTCGGTTCCACAAAGTCAGGAATTGCTCCGTTCTATTCAGATAAGTATGCAAAGATCGGTTTTCAGGTTAGTGAGCTGTTTGATGATGAACTTTTGAAGGAGAAGGTTGTGCGCGTGGCAGAGCAGAAGAATGTACTGCTTGAGCATTTATACCACAAACCACTGATTAATCCTGATGAGTTATATAACGAACTGATGGAATATAAGAAAATGGTAGAGCCGTTTGTAGCTAATGTATCTCTTTACCTTCACGAGGCAATCAAAGAAGGAAAGACAGTTCTTCTTGAAGGACAGTTAGGATCCATGAAAGATCCGGATCACGGAATTTATCCAATGGTAACATCTTCCTCTACTTTAGCAGCATACGGTGCGATCGGAGCAGGCATCCCACCATATGAGATCAAGAAGATTGTAACAGTAAGTAAAGCATACTCAAGTGCAGTAGGAGCCGGAGCTTTCGTAAGCGAGATCTTTGGAGACGAGGCTGACGAACTGAGAAGACGCGGCGGAGACGGCGGTGAATTCGGAGCAACAACCGGACGTCCAAGAAGAATGGGATGGTATGACTGTGTTGCATCCAAATATGGCTGCAGAATGCAGGGAACAACAGATGTAGCATTTACAGTACTCGATGTACTTGGATATCTGGATGAGATTCCGGTATGTGTTGGTTATGAGATCAACGGAGAAGTTACTACAGAATTCCCGGTAACACATCTTCTTGAGAAGGCAAAACCGGTTTACAAAGTTCTTCCGGGATGGAAAGAAGACATTCGTGGAATCAAAAACTACGAAGATCTTCCGGAAAACTGCCGTAAATACATTGAATTCATCGAGAAAGAGATCGAGTATCCGATCACAATGATCAGTAACGGACCAGGAAGAGACGATATTATTTATCGTAATAAATAATGAAACAGAAATACAGGACAGGAAGTGAAAGCTTACCGTCCTGTATTTTTATATATTAGGAAAGTTCTTTCCTAATATATAAAAACGCTCCGCTAGGGATGCGCACTGCGGCGTACAAGGTAGGTGTCGCAAGCGACCGCCGCAGGCGCCAGAATGTGCCAAGGCACATTTTTGTTATATCAGATGATATAAAAAACACTTCGTTCAGAATGAACACTGGGCGTACAATGTAGTTGTTGCTCCTCGTGGGATCTGCGCGGAAAACAAAAAAGATAGTAATAAATCAGAAAGTTCCTCATATAATATATAGCTGAGAAAAAGAAGGAGGAATTCGATGGAACAGAACAGCAATGAAAAAAGACAGAGAAAATTTATCCATGGAAGAATATCTGAAGAGGAGACAGGCAGTAAAAACCCGGGAAACAGCTTCGCATGTCGCCCGGGGAGTAGATTCTGTCAGTGCATTACTGACTGCAGTATTTTATTTATGATCAGAATTGTCTTTTGAATCATCTTTCAACAGTCGTGTGACCAGCAGCAGTCCATAGAGAATAACAGGAACGAAAATGGTTGCAGCGATAGATGCTTTGAGAAGATCAGAAGCAACAGGTGAATCAATCAGTGCAAAAATCAGTGTGCACAAATACATTGCGATAAGAATAAAAACTCCTAACAGTGCAGAAATACGTTTCAGTTTTTTCATGTGACCAGTCCTTTCATACGCCAATATAGTAATAGTAACAGTATATATCAAATAATTGTTTACGGCAAATAAAATTTGTTATATAATAAAAGGGCGATTGAATTCGAAGTTTAAAGATAAAGGAGCAATATACAATGAGTGAGAAATGTTTATTAGACCAGTGGCGTGACATGGCCTATGACCGTAATCTTCCGAAAGATCAGCTGGAGAAGTTCTGGGGAACATACTTTACAATCGAAAGAGAGATTTACGAGCAGCTGCTCGAGAACCCGGATGAAGAAGTGAAGGGAACAGTGAAAGAGCTTGCTGAGAAATATGGACAGGATGTCATGACAATGGTTGATTCCTTGACGGAATCAATGACAGTCTGAAGACAGCAAACCCGATCGAGACGATGGAAGAAGATACAGTTGTAAGTCTTGCATTTGATAAAGAACTTTTTACAAGAACATGATCGATGCAAAAGCTGACTGGCTGTATGGACTCCCACAGTGGGATAAGATCTTTGATGCAGAGACAAAGAAACGTCTGTATCGTGAGCAGAAACAGTCCGGTACAGTTCGCAAGGCGAAAAAGATCGGAAGAAATGATCCATGTCCGTGCGGAAGTGGAAAGAAATATAAATTCTGCTGTGGAAAGAACGCATAAGAATCAGATTACTGGCGGTATGTATTGAGAGATACATACCGTTTTGTGTTTTTGGATATAAGTGTATATATTTAAAAGAAAGGGACATACTGATATTGTTCTAATAAGATTAAGAGGAGGAAATCAGTATGCCAGAATTAAGCTGTACCGTACAGACATGTGTACACAATTATCAGTATCTTTGCGAACTGGATAAGATCCGGTGGGTGGAAACAGTGCGAAGGATGCGCAGGAGACCTGTTGTGATAGCTTTGAAGAAAGAAGAGAGGGAAGTTATAGCAATAAGACGGATTCGATGAAGTCTGTTTCAGATTGCTCAGATGTTGACTGCCAGGCGAAAGATTGCAGATATAATGAAGAGTGCAAATGTCACGCAGGGAAAATCAGTGTAGAAGGCGGTGACGCCTGCCACAGCAGTGGGACAGAATGTGCAACATTTGATTGTTGCTGTAATTGAGCATTAGATAAAAGTATAAAATCGTGATAAATAGAAAGAGATTTGGAAGAGAGGATCTTCTGAATCTCTTTTTCTACTGTTGACTCTATTATTGCAACCGCGTTATAATCGTAATATGTATATTTAACAGAAGAAAGGAAATGATCGTACATGAGTGAATATCGACAGGATGAGCATACGACAGCGAAAGAGGCGTCAAAGACTCATACAGATCAAAGTTATAGGCACAATTCATGGGAAGAGCATGAAAAAGAAGATATAGCTTCAAAGAACAGGCCATAAAAAGTATGACGTTGTTCTTCGTAGTTGCGACATGTATCTTATTTTATTTTGCACTTTTTGAGATTGGGACAGATTTCATCTGTATTTAAGCAGTTTTTAACAGTGGCAAAACCTATTATTTATGGACTGGCAATTGCATATTTGCTGAATCCGATTGTGAAGTGGATAGACCGTCGGATGATTCCGCTTTTGGAGAAACATTGTCCCAAATTAAAGAAGAAAAAACAGATATCAAGAGGAGTTGGAATCTTCGTATCTGTCATCTTAATGTTGGCATTGATTATTACACTTCTCAATATGATGATTCCGGAGTTATATGGAAGTATCCGCGACATGATTTTCACTGTGCCGAGTCAGATGAACCGGTTTATCCATGAATTCAGTAAGATGCATTCTTCTGATTCAACAGTTGGAAAGATGTTGGCGAGCATAGTTGAAGAAGCAAGTGATTTTGTTCAGAACTGGATGAAGACAGATTTGATGGAGAAAGTGAATCTGTGGATGACACAGCTTACTGTGGGAATGATTCAGATGTTTATGTTTTGTTTAGCAAAGAGAAGTTCCAGAAACAGACAAAGAAGCTGATCTACGCTGTATTTCGTCCGGGACAGGCCAACATGATTCTTCAGATTGGTGGAAAAAGTAATGAGATCTTCGGTGGATTTATTATCGGAAAGATTATTGATTCTCTGATTATCAGAGTAATCTGTTTTATAGGATTATCAATTCTGAATATGCCATATACAATGCTGGTCAGCGTGATCGTAGGAGTGACAAATGTAATTCCATTCTTTGGACCGTATATCGGAGCAATTCCGAGTGCAATTCTGATTCTGCTTGCAGATCCATTGAAAGGGGCTCTATTTTATCATTTTTGTTATTGCATTGCAGCAGTTTGATGGAAATGTGCTGGGACCAAAGATTTTAGAAATTCGACAGGACTTTCCTCGTTCTGGGTTGTTTTCTCAATCCTGATCATCGCAGGGGATTGTTTGGTATTCCGAATGCTTTTTTGGTGTACCAACATTTGCGGTGATTTATTATATTGTAAATATGCTGGTTAATTCTATCCTGAAGAAAAAAGAACTTCCAACAGATACAGAGTGCTATGGGAAGAACGGATATGTAGATTCCGAAGGAATTTATATACAGAAAGAAAAACAGGAAGAGATAAAAGAAATACAAGAAGAAAAGGGAGATAAGGACAATGCCGATTCGAGTACAAAATGATTTGCCGGTAAAGGAAATATTGGAACAAGAGAACATCTTCGTGATGGATGAGATGCGTGCGGCACATCAGGATATCCGTCCGATCAGTATCGGACTTCTGAATCTGATGCCACTTAAGGAAGATACAGAGCTTCAGATTCTGAGAGCACTTTCAAACTCTCCGCTGCAGGTGGATGTTACTTTTCGTAAGAGTGACAAGTCATGTGTCAAAGAATACATCAACAAGTCACATTTATAAGTTCTATGAAGCTTTTGATGATATCAAGGATAAAAGGTTTGACGGATTTATTATCACGGGCGCACCTGTAGAACAGATGCCGTTTGAAGATGTAGATTATTGGGAAGAACTGAAACGTATTATGGAGTGGACAAAGACAAATGTTGTGTCTACACTTCATCTTTGCTGGGGGAGCACAGGCTGGTATTTATTATCATTATGGAATTGATAAGGTTCAACTTCCGGAAAAACGTTCAGGTTTGTTCTGGCATCACGTAAGGAACAGAAAGATTCCGATTGTCAGAGGATTTGATGATAAGTTTCTGGCACCGCATTCCAGACATACAGAAGTTCCGCAAGATCTTTTGGAGAAAGATGACAGAATTACAATTCTTGCAGATTCGGAAGAAGCAGGAGTTTATCTTTGCATGGCCCGGGATGGACGTCAGATCTTTGTAATAGGTTTGGATTAGAGGTTTTAGTATAACGATAAGAAAAAACAAAAAGCACCTTCGGAAGATACTATTCTTCGAAAGTGCTTTCTATATCTTGTTGCCGATTACGAATATCCTCAACAACTCTGAAACCAATTCCTATCGCCCGATCCAGTTGTCGAAAGGATCCGGTTTTACAGATATAGGAAATCATTCTGTACATTCGCGCGCTGTTCGGCTTAATCTGCTGTCGGCTCTTTTCAGCAGCTTCTTCAGATTCAAATAGCTGATCTTCCGGCATTGTCAGTGCGCCGCAGAGCCGATCAACTGAATGATATAGTTATCCCCCCCCCGGTGCAGCAATCTTTCCTTTACGGATTGTTGTGTTTGTTCTCAAGAATATATATACATCATCTTTGTTGTACATCATTTCACATCCTCTTCATCAAATTCCAGGGTGATATAGTTGAATCTGTCGTCCTTCCAGATCTTAATGACTTTGCCTTTGTACTGCGTTCCCCGGTTCTTGAAATTCGTGCTTGCACCGTAGGCATGCTCGAGCATATACCAATAGGAAGTGGGAATGCAAACTTCCTGTATACGGACAAGAAGAATGAGAAAACAGATAAAATGTGAAAATAAATTGGAGGTTATTAACAGAGATGAATCAATTGCAAGATTTGAAAAAAGTGAGTAAAGAAAAAGTTCTTTGAAGGGGTGGAAAGACACATTTGAGACGGGAAGAAAAAGAGATGGAAAGCAATCTACGAGTCTTTAAAACTGCCGGGAAGAGCGACAGCCGGAAGTGCAGGATATGACTTTTTGCACCGGTGAAAATCACACTGAGGAAACCGGGAGGGAGCCGTCAAGATTCCAACGGGGTCCGTGTATGGATGGAACAGGACTGGGTACTGAAGTGTTATCCGAGAAGCGGACTGGGATTCAAGTACAGACTGCAGCTAATAATACAGTAGGAATTATCGACAGCGATTATTATTATTCCGACAATGAAGGACAGATCTTTGCAAAGATCACAAAATGATTCTTAATGAAGGAAAAAACCGTAGAAGTAGAAGCAGGAGATAAAAAAAAGAGGGTTGGATTGGGTTTATGATCAGAAAATTAAAAGTCGGTTGTTCTTTTAAAGAAAATATTCAATATATGGATCAGATCCTTCCGGTGGAGAAAAAGCTTTGACATTATCCGCCGGGAGATGGAGATCGGTGGAAAAAGAATCATTTTACTACATTGATGGATTTATAAAAGATGAAGCAATGTTAAAGATTATGGATTCTTTTCTTTCTATTACAGAAGATCTCCCTGCAGGATGCGGAAACTTTTTTCGAAAACAGAAGATTCCTTATGTAGAAGTAGATGTGCTGAAATGTTTTGATGATATTCTGAGAAATGTACTTCCGGTACAGCGGTGTTTTTGTAGAGGGTTATGATGCGGCACTGTGTATGGACTGCAGAAGTTATCCTGCCCGCGGTGTAGACGAGCCGGATAAAGATAAATCCGCTTCGCGGTTCCAGAGATGGTTTTGTAGAGACAATTGTATTTAATACGGCACTGATGCGGAGAAGGATCAGAGATCCACATCTGATTATGGAAATGACAGAAGCAGGTCAGAGTTCCAGAACGGACAGCAAATGATTATTATTTTCCCTCGTGTTTAATAAAACACTTTCAGGAAGAAATTATCTAAATGTAAAATTAACTGACAAAATCTTAATTTTGTTAATATATCTTTGCTCTTTATTATAAAAAGATGGTATGATATAGAAAATATTGTTTATCCGGAAAATGTCTGCTATATGGAATGTAGTGGTGGTTTCGGAAGAAGAGGCAGGAGGTTATTGACATGGAGAGTTCATTATTACCGTGAACAGTACTGTAGACTTACCGAAGGAATGGCTGGAAGAGAGACACAAAAACAAAGTAGAGTATCCACTACCATAGCACAAGCGCGTGACTATGGTCTGATAACGAAGAACTTCCTTTCGGATTTTCCGAAATGGTTTTATTGATTGTCGGGTGGATATGATATTCACTCGTTTTTTTGTGTTTCGCATAGGAAACCTGAAGGAATTCATTTGACGGAGGTATACGACAATTAGCGATTTAATGATTAACGAGCAG
>VOFI01003796.1_pt1 | contig 20728 bp, 34 predicted proteins | sample 5384131 | NCBI WGS metagenome assembly VOFI01 (sample SAMN12384728, study PRJNA508395) | human gut metagenome | isolation source: healthy gut H | host: Homo sapiens | reverse complement strand
GGCGGTGTTTTCGCTTGTGGTCGTGGTGCTCGTTTTTTACATTTCTGTGCCGGATCGTGGGTGTGGACGGTTCATCGATGAAAACGACCCTGATGGATCGCGACCTTCTGATCCTGTCTGTCCTTCCCTATACCCCGGAACGGGGAGATATCGTGGTGATCAACCGCTATACCAAAGAGCCGTTGATCAAACGGGTGATCGGGGTGGCGGGCGATACGGTGGAGATCGACGAGGAGCAGCACAGGGTCCGGATCAACGGAGTGCTGCTCGACGAGCCGTATATCCATGTCCCGACCTATCCCGAAGGGATGGCGGGAAAGACGGTCGAAATCCCGGACGGGAAGGTGTTCGTCTTGGGCGACAACCGCGTCGCCTCCTTGGATAGCCGCAGCATCGGCTTGATCGATGAAGGCGATATTTTGGGGAAGGCCGTGTTCCGCATCCTCCCCTTCGACCGGATAGGCAGTATATATGAGGAATCCTGAGGAGGCGGGGGCATGACCAATGTCGAATACGATCAGGCGGTCCGGGATGCTGCAGGGATCCGGCTGTTAGGCGGAGTGGACGAGGCTGGACGCGGCCCGCTCGCGGGCCCTGTATATGCGGCGGCGGTGGTCCTGCTGCCGGGCCATATCCCAGACGGGTTGGATGATTCTAAAAAGCTGTCGGAGAAAAAGCGGGAGCAATTGTATGACCGGATCGTGGATGCCGCTGCCGCCTGGTGCGTGGCGAGCGCCTCGGTGGAGGAAATCGAGGAGTGCAATATCCTGCAGGCAACCTTTTGCGCCATGCGGAGGGCGGTGGAAGGCCTGGCCCCTCTCCGGAATTGGTGTTGGTGGATGGAAACCGGCTCCCTCCCGGTCCTGCCCGTCCCCTCTCGTACGATTGTAAAGGGAGATGCCTTGTCTGCAAGCGTAGCCGCCGCTTCTATCCTGGCCAAGGTCAGCCGGGACCGGCTGATGGCGGAGCTGGACAGGCGATATCCGGAATATGCGTTTGCGAAGCACAAGGGGTATGGGACGGCACTGCATATAGAGCGGATTCGGGCATATGGCCCGTCTCCGGTCCACCGCCCCAGCTTCCTGAAAAGAATCGGATGACCGGCGGCGAAAGGGGTGGAAACGATGGCGGAGGTATCGAAGGGGCGGCTGGAGAAATCCTGGCCGCTCGTTTTTTGCGTGGAAAGGGGTACACCCTGCTGGCTTCCAACTATCGCTGCCGGTTTGGGGAGATCGACATAATCGCGGCCGATGACGCGTATATTGCCTTCGTGGAGGTCAAAGCGCGCAGCGAAGGTGCGCTTTTCGCCCCCGTGAGGCCGTGACACCCCAAAAGCAGCGCCGGCTGCTCCAGACCGCTTCGCTGTAGCCTCGATGCAGCATCCGAGCCCGTTTCAACCCCGGTTCGATGTCATCGAGATCGTCACCGCGGCGGGGAACCCATGCGGGCGGTGCAGCTCGACCATCTGATGGGGGCGTTTGAAAGCGGCGGGCTCGGTGCCGCATTTTAAGGGAGGGGAAGGCATGAGGCTGTTCGATCTGCACTGTGATACCCTGACGGAATGTTATGACAAGGGAGAAAACCTGCTCGAGAACCACCGGCATGTCGATCTGGCGCGGGGCGGAAAACTGGAGGCGTGGGCGCAGCTGTTTGCGGTGTGGATGCCCGATTCCCTGCGGGGCGAGGCGGCCTTCGACCGCTGCTGCGCGGTGCTGGATTTTGCCCGGGAACAGGCTGGGCGGTATTCCGGCCGCCTGGGGATCGTGGAGGACGCGGCAGGACTGCGGGATACGCTGGATTCGGGACGCTGCGCCGGCATTCTCACCGTGGAGGGCGCTTCCGCCCTCGCGGGTGACCTCCGGCATCTGGAGGATCTGGCCGCCAGGGGTGTGAAGCTCATCACCATTACATGGAATGGCTCGAATGAGCTGGGTCATGGCTGTCTGTCGGGCTGCCCGACGGCCTGACCCCTTTCGGGAAACGCGCGGTCAGGCGGATGGAAGAGCTCTCCATCCTGCCCGACGTCTCTCATCTCAACGAGGCGGGGTTCTGGGATGTGGCCGAAACGGCCGCCGGCCCCTTCCTCGCCAGTCATTCGGTCTCGGCCGCTTTGTGTTCGTCCCCCGAAACCTCGACGACCGCCAGTTTGCCGCCATCCGTGACCGCGGGGGGCTGGTCGGCATCAATTTCTGCGCCGGCCAGCTTGGAGAACAGACCTTTGAGGCGATCGAGCGCCATCTCGACCACTATCTTTCCCTGGAAGGCGGGCGCACCGTGGCCTTTGGCGCCGATTTGGACGGGACGGATCTGCCCCCGGCTGGGCGGGATCCAGGTCATGGAACGGCTGTACGACTATCTTTGCCGCAAAAACTACGACGCGGTGTGCCTGGATCGGGTGTTTTTCGGTAATTGCTACGATTTTTTCCTCCGCGCTTTGACAAAAGCGGCGGATATAGAGTAAAATGAGGATGCCGCAGCAGAGGCCCGGCGCCGTCGATGACGCGTGTCCCTGCCGGCGTCAGGAGGGTATGAGCCATGATGTATAACAGCACCCGACAGCCGGGTTTCCGTATCGTCTTCCCAGGCCATCGTCCAGGGGATTTCCCGGGACGGGGGCCTTTTCGTACCGGAAACGCTGCCCCGTATCACCGGGGCGGATATCGCCGCCCTGACCTCGATGCCCTACGCGGACCGGGCCGCATCGGTCCTGTCCCGCTTCCTCACCGATTTCACCGGGGAGGAAACCGCGCAGTGCACACGGGCGGCCTATGGATCCGGCGCCTTCCGTTCCCCAGCCGTCGCTCCTGTCCATACGCTGGAAGAGGGGCTGCATATCCTCGAGCTGTGGCACGGGCCGACCTGCGCCTTCAAGGACATGGCGCTCCAGATCCTGCCCCATCTCATGCGGGTATCGGCTTCCAAAACAGGGGGAGGGGAGATCGTCATCCTGGTGGCTACCTCCGGCGACACCGGAAAGGCGGCGCTGGAGGGCTTCCGCGACGCCCCCCATACCCGGATCCTGGTCTTCTATCCCGAGGATGGCGTCAGCCCGATGCAGAAGCTGCAGATGACCACGCAGGAGGGCGGAAACGTCGGGGTCGTCGCCATCCGCGGCAACTTCGACGACGCGCAGTCGGGTGTCAAAGCCATCTTCACCGATGAAGCTGTGGGAAACGCGCTGCGGGACCATGGGATGCAGTTCTCCTCCGCCAACTCCATCAACTGGGGGCGTCTGGTGCCGCAGATTGTCTATTATATTTCGGCCTACTGCGATCTGCTGGCGGACGGAAGCTCAAAATGGGCGACACATTCAACGTGGTGGTCCCGACGGGCAATTTCGGCAACATCCTCGCCGCTTATTACGCGAAGGAGATGGGGCTGCCCGTCGCCCGGCTTATCTGCGCGTCCAACCGCAACCGGGTGCTGACCGATTTTCTTGCCACCGGCACCTATGACCGCAACCGCCCCTTTTATCCGACCACCTCTCCTTCCATGGATATCCTGATCTCCAGCAATCTCGAGCGGCTGCTTTAGCCATCTCGCCGGCCGGGACGACGCGGTGATCCGGACCTTGATGCAGGAACTGGCCTCCAAGGGGGTCTATACCGTTCCGGAAGGCGTAAAGGAGAAGCTCACCGGCTTGTTCGACGCCGGCTGGTGCGATGACGCCGGCACCGCCGCCGCCATTGCGGACACCTATGAGAAATATGGGTATCTCTGCGACACCCATACCGCTGTGGGAATGAAGGTGTATGGGGACTATCGCGCCCGGACGGGGGACATCACCCCGACGGTGATCGCCTCCACCGCCAATCCCTATAAATTTTCCGCCAGTGTACTCGCTGCGCTGGGAAGGGATGCGGCGGAGCTGGACGAGTTCGATAAGGTCGAGGCGCTGCAGGCGCTGACCGGCTGTCCTGTGCCGCCGCCTCTTGCCGGCCTGCGCGGCAAGACGCCCGCTTCACCGCGGTGTGCAGCCGGGATGAGATGCCCCGTGTCGTGTTCGATATGCTGGACATTCGATAAATCAGGAATGGAGTGCGCCCATGTCGCTGTTCGCCATCGCGGATCCGCATCTGTCCTTCAACACGTCCAAGCCGATGGACGTGTTCGCGGGTTGGGCGGATTATACCGCCCGGCTGGAAAAAAACTGGCGGGAGCTGGTCGGGCCGGAGGACACCGTCGTCATCGCGGGGGATATCTCCTGGGGTATGGACCTCCGGGAAGCGGCGGCCGATTTTGCCTTTCTCGACCGTCTGCCCGGACGGAAAATCCTGATGAAGGGCAATCACGATTACTGGTGGACCACCCGGAAGAAAATGGATGCTTTCCTCCGGGAGAGGGAGCTGTCCACCCTCCATATCCTGCATAACGACGCTTACACGGCGGGGGATGTGGCGGTGTGCGGTTCCCGCGGTTGGTTTTTCGACGCCGGGGACGCCGCGGACCAAAAGGTGCTGCTGCGGGAGGCCGGGCGTCTGCGTGCCTCGATCCAAGCGGCCAAAAACCGGGCTCGAGCCGGTAGCCTTTCTCCATTATCCGCCGGTCTGCGGCGGCCAGGTCTGTGAGGAGATCTTTTCCGTCCTTCGGGAAGAAGGAACCGCCGGTGCTATTACGGCCATTTGCACGGCCCTGGGATCCGCTATGCGTTCCAGGGGCAAAGGACGGCGTCCGGCTAAAGCTCATATCCTGCGACGCGCTGGCCTTTTGCCCGCTACTTGTACGCTGATTTCCTGCAAAAATTTTCGATTTATTCACGAAATAGTCTGGCGTATACAGCCGGTTTATGCTATACTATTATCCATTGCCGTAAGAGTAAGTAGGAGGATGTCAAACATGAGTCTGAAAAATGCCAACAAGGTCGACACCAACCGGGTGGAACTGGAAATCGAGGTGGATGCCGACCGCTTTGAAGCCGCGGTGAACGATGCGTATAAAAAGAACGTCCGGAAAATGAACATACCCGGATTCCGGAAGGGCAAGGCTCCCCGCCATCTCGTGGAAAAGCTGTATGGCACCGGCGTGTTTTACGAGGACGCGGTCAACGCGGTCTATCCTCCGCTTTAGATGAGGCGATCAAGGAATCGGAATACGAATATGTAGAGGATAAGATCGACTTCGACGTCACTTCCGTCGGCCCCGAGGGGCTCCAGTTCAAGGCGACGATCACTGTCAAGCCCGAGGTCGAGCTGGCCGCCTACAAGGGACTCAAAGCCGAAAAGAAGGCCGTCAAGGTCTCCGACGCCGATGTGGAAGAGGAGCTCCAAAAGCTGCAGGACCGCCAGTCCCGCCTGGTGACGGTGGAGGACCGCGCGGCCGAGATGGGCGATACCGTGACCTTTGATTTCGAAGGCCGGGTGGACGGCGAGCCCCTTCGAGGGCGGCAAGGCGGAAAATTACACCCTGATTCTCGGCTCCAACCAGTTCATCCCCGGCTTCGAGGAGCAGCTTGTCGGCCGGAAGGCCGATGAGGAATGCGACGTCGAGGTGACCTTCCCCTGAGGACTATCATGCGGCGGGAGCTGGCCGGCAAGCCGGCCGTTTTCCACTGCAAAGTGCATGAGGTCAAGGTCAAAGAGCTGCCCGAGCTGAACGACGACTTTGCCAAGGACTGCAGTGAATTCGACACCCTCGACGAGCTGAAGGCCGATCTGCGCCACAATCTTGAGCATCGCCGCGAGCACGAGGCCGAGGACGCTTTCGAGAGCGAACTGCTCGAGCAGCTTATCGCCGGCTTCAAGGCCGAGGTGCCCGAAGCCATGTATGAGCACCGGGTGGAGGACAGTGTGCGGGATTTCGATTACCGCCTGCAGTCCCAGGGGCTGAATCTCGACACCTACCTGCAATATACCGGCATGGATCACGAAGCGTTCCGGAACGGCTTCCGCGAGCAGGCCGAAAAACAGGTGAAGATCCGCCTGGCTCTCGAGAAGATTGCCGAGCTCGAAAACATCGTGCCGACGGCGGAAGAGGTCGAGGCCGAGTTCGCGAAGATGGCGGAGCAGTATAAAATGGACGTCGAAAAGGTCAAATCCCTGATTGAGGAAAAGAGCCTGTCGAAGGATCTGGCCGTCGGCAAGGCGATGGAGCTTGTCAAGGAGACCGCCGTGGCAGGCGGGGAGAAACCCAAGAAAGCGGCAAAATCCCCCAAGTCCAAAAAAGGCTGAAACAGCGGAATCCTGACAAACTTTTTTCCAAATGGCCGGATTAAACCCCATCAGAGTGGTCATACTTTTTCTTGACCGCCCAGAGAATACAGAAAGGTCGATGCCGAATGAGCAGCCTAGTTCCGTATGTTGTTGAACAGACCAACCGCGGCGAGCGCAGCTATGATATTTTTTCTCGGCTCCTCAATGACCGTATTATTATGCTGTCCGATGAGGTCAACGACGTCACCGCTTCCTTGGTCGTCGCGCAGCTCATCTACCTGGAAGGGCAGGATCCGGACAAGGACATCAGCCTCTACATCAACAGTCCCGGCGGTTCCATTTCCGCCGGCATGGCGATTTATGACACGATGAATTTCATCAAATGCGATGTCTCCACCATCTGCATCGGGATGGCGGCGAGCATGGGATCTTTCCTGTTCGCCGCCGGGACCAAGGGCAAACGCCTGGTCCTGCCGAACAGCGAAATCATGATCCACCAGCCTCTCGGGGGAACCAAGGGGCAGGCCAGCGACATCAAGATCCAGGCCGATCACATCCTGTTTATCCGGGGACGGATGAACAGGCTGCTGGCCGATATGACCGGCCAGCCGATCGAAGTCATCGAGCGGGATACCGACCGCGACAATTGGATGACCGCGGAGGAAGCGGTCGCGTACGGATTGGCCGACAAGGTCGTGGACAAACGATAATGGCCGAGGCGATCGTCGGCGATAGGGGGCGTGGAGATGCCAAAAAATGAAGAAGGCCGGACGTTCAGCTGTTCCTTTTGCGGCAAGATGCAGGATGAGGTACAGCGGCTGATTGCGGGCCCGGCGTCTATATCTGCAACGAATGCGTGGAGCTGTGCGAGTCGATATTGGAAGAGGGCGGCAATTTCTCACGCCGCCGTTCGGACGACGACGTTCCCGCCAAATTGCCGACGCCGAAGGAAATCAAGCAGGGACTGGACGAATATGTGATCGGTCAGGAGCACGCCAAGGTGGCGCTGGCGGTCGCGGTTTACAACCATTATAAGAGGATCTATTTCGGGACCTCCTCCGATGTGGATCTGGGCAAGAGCAACGTGCTGCTTCTCGGCCCCACCGGCGTCGGGAAGACGGCGCTCGCGCAGACCCTCGCCAAGCTGCTCAACGTTCCCTTCGCCATTGCGGACGCCACGACGCTGACCGAAGCCGGTTACGTGGGCGAGGATGTGGAAAACATCCTGCTCCGCCTGATCCAGGCGGCGGACGGCAACATTGAAAAAGCGGAGCGCGGCATCATCTACGTCGATGAAATCGATAAAATCGCCCGCCGCAGTGAGAACCCCTCCATCACCCGCGACGTCAGTGGGGAAGGGGTGCAGCAGGCGCTGCTGAAAATCCCTGGAGGGGACGGTTTCCAATGTTCCCCGAACGGAGGACGGAAGCACCCCAGCAGGAGTTTATCCAGATCGATACCTCCAACATCCTCTTCATCCTGGGCGGTGCCTTTGACGGTATCGAAAAGATCGTGGAAAAGCGGGTCGCCTCCGGCGCCATGGGTTTCGGCAACGAGGTCAAGTCCAAAAAGGATCTCGAGCAGGGCAAGCTGTATGAGCAGCTCGTCCCGCAGGATCTGATCAAATACGGCCTGATCCCCGAGCTCGTCGGCCGTATGCCGGTCATCACGACGCTGCAGCCGCTGGACGCCGACGCGCTGGTGAAAATCCTCAGCGAACCGAAGAACGCGATCCTCAAACAGTATACCCAGCTTTTCAGCCTGGACGACGTCAAGCTGGAGCTCACCCCCGACGCACTGCGTGCGGTGGCGGAGGAAACGCTGAAGCGCAACACGGGAGCCCGCGGACTCCGGTCCGTCATGGAGGCTCTGCTGACCGATCTGATGTTTGAGGTCCCCTCCGATCATACGATCGAAAAGGTGATCGTCGGCCGCGACTGCGTCCTCAAAAAGGCGCAGCCGGAAATCGTGAAAAATCCGGACAAAAAGCCGAATCGGCTGAAAACCCCGGTAAAGCGCACTCCGCGGCGCAAGGTCACCGCTTGAGTGCCGGCAGAACATCCGCAGAAAAAGGTCAGCTGCCGGACGCACCCGCGCCCGGCGTCTGACTCTTTGCTTTCCGATAAAAAAGAAGGTGCTGACTATGGGAATCAAAAAACGTGTGGCCCGCGTCGCCGAACTGCCCCTGCTCGCTTTGCGGGGGCTGGTGGTGTTTCCGGGGATGCTGCTGCACTTCGACGTGGGGCGGAAGAAGTCTATTCTGGCCCTCAATGAGGCGATGTCGGGGGACCAGACCATCTTCCTCGTATCCCAGACCGATATCGCCGTCGACGATCCAAGGCCGGAGCATCTTTATGATGTCGGCGTGGTGGCCAAGGTGCGCCAGGTGCTCAAAATGCCGGGCGATACGCTGCGGGTGATGGTGGAAGGGGGTCTACCGGGCCAAGGTCCGGGAGTTCATGGGAGAAGAGCCCTTCTATCTCGTCCGGGTACACGAATGCCTGGAACGGCCGATCGCGGATCCTCTGCGGGAACAGGCTTTGCTGCGGGAATGCCGTACATATTTCGAGCAGTACGCCGAACTGGCCGGCAAGGTCCCTTCCGACGTGCTCACCGGTGGCTGCGGCCGCCGAGGCGGGATATCTCGCGGATTTCATTGCGACCAATACCCCTATGCCGGCAGAAGAAAAGCAGCGGATCCTCAGCGCTGTCTCGGTTGAAAAACGGGTGGGGCTCCTGCTGACGATGCTCGCGCGGGAGACCGATATCCTGGAACTGGAGCAGGATATCCAGGAGCAGGTACACGAATCCATCGACCGCAATCAGCGGGAGTATTATCTGCGGGAGCAGATGCGTGCCATCGCGTCGGAGCTCGGAGACGGCGATAATCCTCTGGAAGAAGCGGACGAGCTGCGTGAGAAGGTCAAAGGCTTCGGCCTCGCGCGGGAGGTTGAGGATAAGCTTCTCAAGGAATGCGACAAGCTCGCCAAAATGCCCGCCGGGTCGCATGAGGCGACGGTGGTGCGTAATTATCTCGACGCCTGTCTTTCCCTGCCGTGGAATGTCAAATCCAAGGACAGCCTCGACTTGGCGGCGGCAGAAAAGGTCCTCAACCGGGACCACTACGGCCTGCAAAAAGGTCAAAGAGCGGATTCTGGAAATCTTGGCCGTCCGCCGCCTGACGGCGGGGGGCGAAGGGGCAGGTGGTCTGCCTGGTTGGGCCTCCCGGCGTCGGGAAAACCTCGATCGCGAAATCCATCGCCGCGGCCATGGGACGGAAATATGTCCGTGTCTCACTCGGCGGCGTCCGGGACGAGGCCGATATCCGCGGCCACCGCAAAACCTATATCGGCGCCATGCCGGGGCGGATCATGACGGCCGTCCGGCAGGCCGGCACCAGCAATCCGTTGATTTTGCTGGATGAGATCGACAAAATGGGACACGATTTCCGGGGCGATCCCTCGTCGGCTATGCTCGAGGTGCTGGATACCGAGCAAAACACCGCTTTTACCGACCACTATTTGGAGGTGCCTTTCGACCTGTCCGACGTCCTCTTCATCACCACAGCCAATGACGCGGACGCTATCCCCGCCCCGCTTTATGACCGGATGGACGTCATCCCCCTGTCGAGCTATACGGCGGATGAAAAGTTCCACATCGCCAAGGGACACCTGCTCAAAAAAGCAGGTCAGGCAAAATGGGCTGACCCCTGCGGCAGCTCCGGATCTCCGACGATGCCCTCCGCCTGATGATCGAGGGATATACCCGTGAGGCCGGGGTACGCAGCCTGGAGCGCTCTATCGGGAAGATCTGCCGCAAGGCGGCCAAAATCCTGGTTTCGGGCCAGGCGAAAAGCGTGGCGGTCACGCCGGAAAACCTGAAGGATTATCTCGGGTCCCCGCCGCTTCAAGGAGGATGTCCTCCAGCGTCAGGATGAGGTCGGCGTGGTCAACGGCCTGGCTTGGACCGCGGTCGGCGGGGAGACCATGCCGGTGGAAGTGGCGATTCTGGACGGCAACGGCAAGATCGAGCTGACCGGCTCGCTGGGCGACGTGATGAAGGAATCGGCCCGCACGGCGATCAGCTATGTGCGTTCCAGGGCCGCGGAATGGCATATCGAACGAGATTTCTACAAAACCAAGGATATCCATATCCATGTGCCGGAAGGCGCGGTGCCCAAGGACGGCCCCTTCCGCCGGGGTGACGATGGCCACGGCCATGATTTCGGCCCTGACCAATATCCCGGTCCGTCGGGATGTAGCCATGACAGGGGGAAATTTCCCTGCGGGGGCGGGTGCTGCCCATAGGGGGCTTAAGGAAAAACCATGGCCGCCTATACCCACCATATGAAAAACCGTGGTGATTCCGGCCGAAAATGAGCCGGATCTGGCGGAAATCGACAATATTGTGCGTGAAAACGTCCGGTTTGTCACCGCCGATCATCTCGATACGGTCCTGCGTGCGGCGCTCGTGTCGTCTCCCTGACGCGGCCCTTCCGGCCGGGACCGGCACACAGGCGCCCGTGCTGCCGGCCTCACGTGGAGATACACCGGCCGTTTGTGTGACCCAGTGAACCGAAACGGAGGGATGGCGGATGAAAATCGAATCGGCGGTTTTTGAAACCTCGGTGGGGGACGGGAGCCAGCTTTTCCCGTCCACTCTGCCCGAGGTGGTTTTCTCCGGGCGGTCCAATGTCGGCAAGTCCTCCCTGATCAACCGCCTCCTCTCCCGGAAATCGCTGGCCCGCACCAGTGCGACGCCGGGCAAGACCGCGACCATCAATTTTTACCGGCTCGATACCGTCCGCCTCGTCGATCTGCCGGGATACGGGTATGCAAAGGTGTCGGACCGGGAAAAGAAAAAGTGGAGCGATGTCATCCGCCGCTATTTCGAGGATGACCGGGACCTGCGCCTGGTAGTGCAGCTCGTCGATATCCGGCACCCGCCCTCGGCCGACGACCGGGTGATGATCGATTTCTTTGTGCAGGAAGAGATCCCCTTCCTGATCGCCCTGACCAAAGCGGACAAGCTGAACAAATCCGAACGGGTGTCGCGTCTCGCGGCTTTTGAAGAGGAATGGGCGGCATATGAAGGCGTAAAGTGGATCCCCTTTTCATCCGTGACGGGTGAGGGGGCCGAAGAGCTGAGGGAGATTCTCGAAGACGTGACCGCCTGATAGACGGCCGTCTTTAAGATGCAACGGACGTTTCAAGTCCGGACGTACCAAGGAAAGGATGGAGGCCCATGTTTGTTTCGGACTGCCTGGATATCAACGCCGCCGGTCATTTGACGATCGGCGGATGCGATGCCGTCGCGTTGGCGGAGACCTTCGGCACCCCGTTGTATGTGATGGATGAAACCGCCGTCCGGGAGGCACTGCGGGAATTCAAAAGAGCGATGGACGCCTATGCTGCAGCCGGCGGCCGGGTCGCATATGCGAGCAAAGCCTGCTGTTTTTAAGGAACTGTACCGGATCGTCGGCGAGGAAGGCTGCGGGGCGGACGTGGTCTCGGGCGGGAGCTCTATACCGCGCTGCAGGCGGGATTCCCGGCCGAGTGGCTGTATTTCCATGGAAATAACAAGTCCGATGCCGAGCTGCGTATGGCGCTGGAGGCAGGGGTCGGCCGCATCGTGGTGGATAACCCGACCGAGTTGCGCCGCCTTTCCGCGATCGCGGGTGAGATGGGGAAGACCGCGCCGGTATATCTCCGGATTACGCCAGGAGTGGAGGCGCACACCCACAGCTTTATCCGGACAGGACAGATCGATTCCAAGTTCGGGTTTACACTGGAAAGCGGAGAGGCTTTACAGGGCGCCGAGGAAGCGGTGCGCCTGGATGCCATTGCGCTGAAGGGCTTTCATTGCCATATCGGTTCTCAAATTTTCGACGATGAGCCGTTTGTGCATGCGGCCGAGGTAATGCTGGGCTTTATGGATCAGGTCCGGCAGAGGACCGGGACCGTGGCCGGGGAACTCAATCTCGGCGGGGGATTCGGCGCGAAGTATGTGGAAAGCGACCGTCCCAAATCCCGCCGGGAGATGGTACGGCTGGTGGCCGGGCCGTTTCGAAAAAAGCGGCCGACTTGGGATATCCCTGTCCGTATCTGGTCCTGGAACCCGGCCGCTCGGTGGTGGCGGACGCCGGCATCACCCTCTATACTGTCGGCCATGTCAAAAAAATCCCGGGTGTGCGCACCTACGTGAGCGTGGACGGCGGCATGCCGGACAATCCCCGGTACATTCTGTACCAATCCCCGTATACCGCATTGATTGCGGACAGGGCGGGCGAGACGCCGGCGGAGACGGTGACCATCGCGGGCCGGTGCTGTGAAAGCGGCGATCTTTTGCAGGAAAACGCACCCCTTCAGGCATGCACGCCTGGGGATACCCTGGCGGTACTGTCGACGGGGGCGTATAATCTTTCCATGGCCTCGAATTACAATCGCCTGCCCCGGCCCGCCGTCGTGATGACCAAGGCGGGGGAGGCCCGTGTCGTGGTCCGGGGCGAGACCTATGAGGATCTCGCCGACCGGGATGTCTGAGGAGATGCGGGCCTTTTACGAGGCCGTTTACCGCCTCGTGGAGCGGATCCCGCCGGGCCGTGTCGCAACGTACGGCCAGCTTGCCTGATGCTCCATGCGCCCCGCTTGGCCCGTCAGGTGGGGCGCGCCATGCGTTTGGCACCGCCCGGGGGGGCTGCCCTGCCACCGGGTGGTCGGCGGGCAGGGGCGCCTGGTCCCGGGCTGGCCGGAGCAGCGCCTTCTGCTGGAGCAGGAGGGGATTGCGTTCCGCGAGAACGGCTGTGCCGATCTGAACGCCTGCCGGTGGAAGCCAGGCGAAGCCGGGCTATAAAAAAGGATAACAGGGCGGTTCCCTCACGGGAACCGCCCTGTTTGTCGATTAGCGGCCTATTCGGATGACGCCGGGCCGCGGACGGGATACTCCAGCCCGTCCCAAAGAGGTAGCAGGGAGGGGGCCCTCGACCGTATAGCAATAGGCGGCGGAGGACACAATGCTTCCTGAAATGCCGACCATCAGGATTTCCCCGTTTTTCAGGTGAAATGTAAAGGTCAGCACCTCGTCCCCATAGGTGACATCCCGTTTTTCCGCGTTCCGGATGACCGTCAAGGCGGTCAGGGCATCCCAGATTGTCTGGAAATCCTCCGTTCTGGTGACGGTTTTCTCCGATATCTGATTGGGCAAGATGTAGGAGGAGACGTCGATCCGATCGATCTCCGAGACCGGAAAATTGAGAAGGGACGGGTACTGCTCTGTTTCCCCCGCGACCTCCTGCAGAAGGGGCGATACGGAGGAATCCTCCTCCCGCTCCGAATAGGGGGCAGCGGGCTGTGAGGCGGCTGAAGCGCCGGAGGATCCGGAAGGAGAGGCGGGTTTACAACCGCCGGCGGAGAGGAGCAGGCATATGCTCAGAGACAGCGCGGCTTTTTTCATCATAATCCCTTCTTTTCGTCCTTAAAATATCGTGTATATCTACCGGTATAATCAAAATATATTCTATTATATACATATTGTCAATATAATATATGCAAATAGCACAAAACATAGAGGGCGTCAGGTGCTTGGACATAAAACCAAAACCCCGCCATAACCCAGGTGCTCATAAAACAGTTAAAACCGACCTGCGATTTGTGTTGCAGGTCGGTTTCTTGCTAATGCCTTGGATACGATGCAGGATCCAATACCGCACAATCTACCAAAAGGTGTATAGAAGTGTGCCCCCTTAGTATCTGCTCCACAAATTCTCATTTGCTAATCGCCACACTTGTTCAGCAACTTCCATAACTGTCATTTTTGTTGTGTCAATACATGGATAATCAAATTCATCATAAAGCGAAAAAAGTATTTTTATTCCTCTTTCTACTCTATTTATACCCCTGTCATCAGCTAATGCACGCCTTTTATTTTCAGACTCGCTACACTTTAGAATGATAATTTTTTTCTTGGAACTCTGTTCCATCATTTCGAAGCCGCTCAATTACCCTATCATAAATTTCTTTTCTTCCACCATGCCAACCATATGTAAAAATAACGGTACTTATTTCCTCGCAGATCAGATAATTGTGTAACAGGCAATATATATTTTCCGACACAGTTTCCTTTGTAATATCCGTTAATATAAATGGGTTTATCACTCTGCACCAATCAGAATCCACAAACGCGCTTCTTTGGTATTGTTCTACGATCTTCTTTGCAGTAGAGCTTTTCCCTACTGCATTTGCTCCTATTATTACTATGAGTTGTTTCATTATTTTTCCTCATTCCTTATTTCTACAAATTCCTACATACTACCACACGAAACTGAATGATACAAGAACGGGCACAACAGTTTAACCTGCTGTGCCCGGTAACTGTTTTACGAACTATGCCCATTTTAGCGGGGTTTGAGGCTTACGGGAATCGGAGCTGTCCATGCAGGGGCGGGGGAGAGGGGAGGATGCGGGATCCGAGGAGCCGCGCTTCCTCTTCGATATGGGTGACGAGGACCAGCAGCGCCGAGCCGGCCCGCTGCCGGAGCAGGCCGGCGATCCGCTCCCGCAGGGCCGGATCGATGCCGGTGAAGGGTTCGTCGAGAAGGAGGAGATCGGCGTTCACGGCAAGCGCCCTTGCGATGGCGGCGCGGCGTTTCATACCGCCGCTCAGGTCGTCTGGCAGACTATGCAGGGCGTCTGAGAGCCCTACTTGTGCCAGTGTTTCGGCGGCGCGGCCCCGGTTGGCCCTCAGTCCGCCCGGCAAGGCCAGCGCGACATTATCGAGCGCCGTCATCCAGGGTAGCAGGCGGTCTTCCTGGAAGACGGCGGCGGTTTTTTCGGCCCGCGAGGCCTTCGATCCGCCCACGCTGCGGCTGTTCCAGGCCGGAGAGCAGACGCAGCAGGGTGGTCTTGCCGCATCCGGACGGCCCTGACAGGCAGACCACACCCCGATCCGGGAAGGCCAGGGAGACATCCTCCAGAATCGGGAGGGAGCCGTAAGCAAAGTCCACATGGGTAAGAGCTAGTGCCATACCGTCCCTCCTCATACAGCGGCATTGTAACGCCGGCCGAGCCGTTTTGCCAGGCGGAGCAGCCCCTTTTCCAGCAGGATGCTCAGCGCCACGACAGTGGCGGTCCAGGCGAAAACCTCCGGTGTTTCCAGATAGATCTTCGCGTCCTGCAATTGCCTTCCGATAGAGAGTCCGGGCCGGCAGATCACCTCGGCGGCGATGCCCGATTTCCAAGCAAAGCCCAGGCCGGTGGTACAGGCCGCGAGGAAGTATGGCATGACCGACGGAAGCTGCACCCGCAGCAGGGTTTTCAGACGGCCGAACCGATAAACCCGCGCCATTTCGAGAAGGGCCGGATCGGCCGCACGGATCCCTTTTTCCACGTTGGCCCAGACGACCGGCACCACCATGAGGAAAGCGATGAAGAGCGGCAGCACATCGGTCCGGAACCACACCAGTGCCAGGATAATGAAGGAGGCGACCGGGGCAGCGCGCACGATATGCAGCACCGGCGCAAGCAGGGCGCGGGCGAGGGAGAAGCGGGCAGTCAGCACCGCTGCGGCGCAGCCGGCGGCAACTGCCGCGAGAAAGCCGCCGGCCACCCGCAGCAGGGAGGCGCCTGCCGCTTCCAGAACAGGGGGTCCCGGCCAGCCGCCACAATGTCCGGAGTACAGCCAGGGAGTGGGGATAAGCAGCTCCTGCCGGACGAGCAGGGCCGCCCCTTCCCATACCAAAAGTTGCCAAGGCCACCCCCATCCCCACGGCGATCCGCCGCAGGGACGAGGGGGCCTGACTGTCCAGTCTTACGCCCGGTGTAATAGAAGGCGTCATCGGGCAGTTTCCCTCCGAGCGATTTGGGATTGGCAGCGAAAAGTACCGCAAAATAGCCGTTGATCTGGGTTTTCATCGTTTCCCCCCGCCGTAAAGGTCAGGTTGCAGCCCGGGATTGCCTGCTTGGCGACGGCGGCTTTGGGAATGATACCGGCGGTCTCGCACAGCGCCGCGGTCGTGTCGATATCGGAGGCCGCCTTGACCGATGCCTCATAATCCGTCATAAAAGTCCTGACCGCGTCGGGATGGTTTTTCAGAAACTCGTTGCGCACGATCACACAACCCATCATCAGCTTGCCGTCCGCCACCTTGTCCCACTCGGCGGTCATATCCAGGGCGCGGCGGATCGAGGTGTTTTTGGCGAGTACCGTGGTGGCAGTGGGTTCGGGAACCATGGCGACCGCCGCCTTTCCGGAATCCATCAGGGCGGCCAGCTCCTCGTTTTCCTGCACAAATTCGATTTTGACGTCCTGATCGGGATCGATACCGTTTTTTTTGCAGGATATGGCGCAGGACATATTCCGGATTGGCGCCCTGGCCGGTGGAATAGATGGTCTTCCCCTTGAGATCGGCCGCCGTTTGGATGGTATCCCCATTTTCGAGAATGTGCAGGACTCCCAGGGTGTTGACGGCCAGCATAGTGACCTGGCCTCCGGTCTTATTGTACAGTACCGCGGCCAGATTGGTGGGTGCCGCCGCGATATCCACCTCGTTGTTGAGGATTTTGGCGCTGATCTCATCGGGGTAGGAGGCTAGGCAAAGGTGTAGTCATTGCCTGCCGTACCCTTTTCCTGCGCATCCATCAGATGGACCATGCCGATCCCGGTCGGGCCTTTGATGGTCTGGACCCGGACGGCGGTTTTGGTCACAGAGGATCCGTCCGCGGGGGCGGCGGAAGAGGATTCCGGCGGCGTGGACGCGCAGCCCGTGACCAAAAGGCCGCGAGCAGAGAAGCGGCGGTGCCCGAAAGGAAGCGGATGAAACGGTTGTTCATGAAAAAACTCCTTTGAATAAAATGAAATATGGAAACGCCGTACGGCGGATATGGGGAAAAAAGGGAGGACGCTTCATGCCCCGGTCAGATGGATGTCCCTGGCCTTCCCGGCGGATCCACCCTTCCGCTTCCAGGGCATCGAGGGACCGGTACAGCTGGAACGGCCGATGTTGAGGCTTTGAGCAAGCTCCACCATGCTCACGGGGATATCCACCCGGCCGTCCGGCTGCCGGTGTTCGAGAAGATAGTGATAGAGGCGGTTCCCGGTCGGGCCACCCGTAAAACCAGCGATTTTGTGGTTCAAAAAGCGGATGCGGCCGGACAGAAAGCGAATGTAATTTTCCGCGACCAGGGGATAACGCGCGATGCAGGCAGACATTTGAGCCTGGGAGATAAACACCAGCCTGGTCGGGCACAGCGCTTCGATCTCCGTCGCGTAAGCCTCGGTATCCCCGAACAGGGCGGCCGCCCCAAAGACCTGCCCGGCGGACAGCCGGTTCATTACCACCCGCCGCCCGTCGCCGTCGCTCCGGAATACCTGGACTTCCCCCGACAGGATCATGGCTAGAGCGCGGCGGAAATGGACGCCGGAAAAATACGGGCGCCCTTTTCAAACGTTTCCGGCCGATCCAGGTGTTCCAGGATGGCTTTCGTTTCATCCGGGGTTAATCCGCGCCAGAGGAAAAAGTCTCCGAGCTTTAAGGAAGAGCCCGGAAAATCGCCGGTTTGCTTGTCCATGAGACCTCCGAAAATGTCCCATGGGACAGATTACTCCTGCATTATACCGCCTTCTCCTCAAAAAAGCAAGCTCTTTGAGGAAAAAGATTACAGATTTGTTGTGATTGGGACGGATTTCGGGATAAGAGTTTACAATCGCTTGAAAATGTGGTATTTTATGTTTGACTTCAAAATTATACCCTAGGATGGTATCGGCTGTCCTGCGGGCAAACGATTCCGCCGGTGTTCCGTTTTCGGACGGAAGGAACCGAGAAATGGAGCGTACACATGAAAAGAATTCTGTCTTTGTTACTCTGTCTGGCGATGTTTTTGACGGTGTCGGGCCTCGTCCTGGCGGAGGGAGAGAGCTCTTCGACCACGGATCCGACCGGGCCGTCTGGGCCGACCGAGCCTCCCGTCCCGTTTGAGTTCGAGGTCGTGAGCTCCTCTCAGTCGGGGAATACCCTGACGGTCCGGTGGAACCAATCGGAAGCCGGCAGGGGCCATGGTGACGGCTGTGCGGATTGACGGCACCGATATCACCGTGACCATTTCCCCCACGTCTCCCGACACCTTTACCGTCAGCCTGAACACGCTGAAAACCGGTATCCACGATACGGTGCGCTTTACCCTGCTGAACGGTACCAAGCAGGACTATGTGGAGCGGAAGCTGCGGGTGATCAAGGGCGGCGACCTGAATCTGGAATTCGATCCGCTGACCCGCAATGCCGCTGGAAAGGTCGTCGCCACCCTGAAGGATGAGCACGGCCGCCCGGTCGGTGGATATACCGTTAAGATGGAGGTCGGGAACGTTTCGGAAACCCAGACCACCAACGCCAACGGCCAGGCCATATCCGATACCCCTATCAACGATACGGATGCGGCCAAGAAGACCGTCCTGTGCATTGCTGAAAATTGGACAAAGACGGAAAACGGCGTCACGATCCGGTATCTGGGCACGCAAAAGGGGCTTTTTCGATGGGTTTACGGTTCCGCCCGAACCCACGTCCACCCAGCCGCCGACCCAGCCGCCGACGACCGGCACGACCGATTCCCCCACGACCGCTCCTCCTCCGGTGATCACGACCGGCACCAAGGATCCGACCGCGTCGGCGGGCAGCACGGATTCCACGACAGGGGTTACCTACCCGACGATTCTCGGCGCCGGGACCACGGCGAATGTCGACAACCGGATCGCGGTCAACCTTTCCCTCGATTCCGGGATTCTGAACCTGTTTGGTCTTTCGCAGACGGATTTCGCGACAAAAGGCCGGATGCTGATGACACCGGAGGCATACCAGGGGCTCACCGGCGGCAGCGGCGCTATGATGCTCAGTGTGCGTTCCTCGAACGCGCTCATATCGGAGACGCTGATACAGGGGGCTGTCAGCGGCAATTCCGAATTTTCGAAATATCCTAGTACAGGGCGTTCGGTCGCGGCGTTTGATTTGTCCATGATTGCCCTGGTCAACGGCCAATATGTGGCGTTGAATCCCGGCCCGGAATCGACGTATGAAGTCGAGGTTCAGCTTCCTCTTCCGAATTCCATGAAAAAGGCGGAAAAAAGTGGCGATTACCATCTTTGACGGCAATACGCTTGTCAAGCCGCAGGAAGTCGACGTGAAGGATGGGGCGGTCACTTTCAAGACGAATACGATGGGGACGTTCGTCCTATGGGCTTTGCCGGCAGCGGCGGCCAATCATCCCCTGTCTCGATATTGGTGATCGTCCTGCTGGTCGTTGGTGTCCTTCTCCTTGTCGGAGCCGGTCTGCTGCTCTATTTCTTCGTCATCCGGAAACCGAAAGAGGATGAGGAATTCGAAGATCTGCCGGAAGAAGAGGGACTGGAAGACGAATCCGACGGATTCGTGCGCCTGGACGATGAACTGCAGGATTATGATCCCAATTCCCGGGATATTTACAGTGGACGGGACGATATGTCCCGCCGGAATCCGCCGAAGCCCTATGACCAGGATCGGGATCGCTGACAGTCTGTGGTCTGAAATTTGAAAATATGCCTTGACAAGCACCGGACGATGTGGTATTCTATATAAGCTCCCTTCGGGGAGTTTATATAGCGCGGAGTGGAGCAGTCCGGTAGCTCGTCGGGCTCATAACCCGAAGGTCGTAGGTTCAAATCCTGCCTCCGCAACCATGTTCACCTAAGACCGCCTTTAACGTACTCTGTATGTTGAAGGCGGTTTTTTCTTTTTCGTTTTCCACGTCGATCCGTTCGACCAGGAGACGGACGGCGTTTTCATCCGGAGCCGCCTTGATGTGCTCAAGCCATGACTGGATCATGTCGGCCGTGAAATCTTTGGGCGGTTCCGTGGCCTCCAGAGCGGCTATTTCCTCTTTCAGGTCCTTCATCCGCGTTCCGATATCGGCTACCACTTCAGCGGGCAGAGAACCGCTTGCAAGGTTCTGCATAAGGGCATCGTATTGGGCCTGCTTCTCGTCAATGCGCTTTTTCAGAGCCGGTATCGGGATCGTCCTGACCGGGATATTCGCCGGCCGGGGCGCCAACTACGTGAGCGATCTTGTACGCAAGATGCGCGACATCGGGGGCGCGGGTAATGCCGACCAGCAGCATATACCATGATGTGGTGATCGACAACGACGAGGCCGCCGAAAGGCTGCTGGAAGTGCTGGAGCAGTCCGAAGAGTGGGCCGAAGAAAACGCCGAGCCGCAAAATCCGAGGGATAAAAGCAAGCCGGGGGCATCCTATTGGGTGCTCCCGGCTGTTTTACCGCTGGTAAGAAAAACCGGTAGGACGATGCTGCGGAACGAATCATCCATCAGAGGGACTGAAATGGTTTACTATAGTCTGTTTTTGAGCTGCTTTTTCGTATTCAAAGCTTCTAAAGCCTGTATGATTTGTTGATTGTCTAAGCTTTCACTGTTCACATTCTTATCTCGCAAAAGTGCCACATACCCGCTTGCGATGGCACAAGCCTGTGAGGTTCCGTTGTTTAAATCCGATCTTATGATGCCAGTATTCTTTTTTCTATAATGATCCATCCATATAGAATTGA